>Ga0209488_10001114_pt1 | contig 22865 bp, 34 predicted proteins | sample Rivendell_Oct201_8_FD_188349 | JGI IMG/M metagenome (GOLD analysis project Ga0209488, IMG submission 188349) | Vadose zone soil microbial communities from the Eel River Critical Zone Observatory, Northern California, USA -... | ecosystem: Environmental > Terrestrial > Soil > Vadose zone >...
CGGTATCAATTCCCATGATGTGGGAGGTTGGAACTCGTATCCCCTTCAACGATTCCGACCCTCCCCTTGCCGACTAGACGACATCCGTCACTCAACTAGACCCGGAACGTGGCAGGGATTCGGCATGAACAGCCAGTTGTGCAAATGGCGCTCTGACGCGACCTCCAACATGATAGATGGCTGACGTGATGACAGCCCAAACAATGGAAGGAGAGGCCTGGGAGAGGGTTTTACGTTAGAGAGGGCGACTCGAGGCGAAAAGTCTGTCGCAAACGTGCCTTTGACGGGAAGGCGGCATACGGAGCATCGGGGCATTCCGAGACGGGTGCCACAGGCAGAACAAACCGATTGAGTGCGAGAAGCGGTCGGCTGACCGCACTGAGTGCACAGAATGGATACACCTGCCCCGACGACAATCATATGTGCACAAGAATAGCGAATGGGTAAACAGACACGTACCAAGTTGACTGTGATCGAAGTCGAGGGATGAATCGTCCGACAGTCTTAAGAACGGGTCGACCGCTTTGAGCAGCTCGATGCGCTTGTGCAGTAACTTCCAGCGGAAGAGGACCTCGGCATATGCGAGGACGTGCAGCACCAACTGTTCCGTCGATACAAACGAATACGGCTCTGTTGCGCCGCTCCCACTAAAAAAAGCAAACATCGAAATGAGGGGAGGGTCTTCTTGGAGCGCGAAGATGTAGACAGGTGGACAGACACTCACGGATCCTGCTGCAGCTCGTATTGCAAGTCCACAAATACGACAGACTTGTGTTGTAGGGCGGCAGTATGTGTATATCTCGCCCCTTTAGCGACCTGCGAAAACGTGCGGCGGCGGCCGTTCCCCCCGGCCATCGGGGGTGCTGCTGCTGCCGATCCGAGGCTGCGCGCTGTCCCGACGACGTCGAACCGCGCGGCGGGAGAGGGAGAGGGATGCAGGGGCGAGTCGGATTTTGCCGCTCGCGCTCCTCCTCGAGAAGAGTCGACCGAGACGTCGCTAATCTTGCGGCCGCCGTTCCTGTGGGGCACCGGAATGCCCGCGGGGTCGCCCTCGCCGTGGGCTGGGGCCGGGACCGTGCCAGTACTGTTACTACTACTTGTGGGTTCTGTCGTTTGCCCGCCGTCTCTGGTTGGGTCCAGACTGCTTCCGATGAGCTGACGTACGTTGCTCGTGTTGAAGAGGCTGGACCACGATCCGCGGGAAGACATGGACGAGAAGGATGTCGATGAGAGATTGGCGGGTGGGGAGGACGCTGAGTGTATCCAGGTGGGTGACGACTGACCACGACCATCTTTCCACGAACGGAATGAGGAATAGCCATCATTCTGTGCTTGTCGGACAGGTGGTGTACGGTGCGTCACAATATGTGCAGATCTCTCGCCTGGCAAGAGATAGAGATCAGCAGCGAACGGTATGCAAGAAGCATAGCGTTTACGAGGCGGTGCAACCGGCGGCCTATGCATCTTCAGGAGTAGTATGGCTACCATGGCCAGCATCTGTATGTTCTTCTCTTGCGCGAATTTCTCGTACCTTGGTGTAAAACGTTAGAATATGTACGCCGTGGGGTCATTTCCCCACTCACATTTGCTTGATGAAGCTACATGCAAGGGCATTCGCTCCCCATGCCCTCGGAGGACATTCGTTGTAGGACGAAAGAAGTAACCCAAGGCTCACAAAAAAGTCCTCGTGATCTCTACGACTGTGCTTCCGAGCTACCTCAGCATTTTTGTTACACGCCTCTGACGGGGTGGAGGCATCAAAAACATATTCCCCTGCCAATTCCTGGCCTAAATCAGTGATAGAGGCCCCATCTCGCACAAAGACCGTCATCGCGTGCGGGGGAAGGAGCGAATAATTGGCGGGAATGTCGTCGAGTGGTCGCGACTGTTCCGACGGGCGCCTCTGCTTGAGGCGTGAAAACAGCAACAGATTCGTCATTATATGCAAAATGTTGTTACCATCTTCTCCGCGTTGTGCGGACACGCGCGAATCACGCGAAGCGAGCGCGAGCCGTCGCACCGCGTCGGAGATGAGAGCAGGGGATTGGAACAGTCTCGGGATAGAATCCGCAGTACGAGTTGCCGAAGGTGAGGAGGTCAAATCATGTAGGGGATTGCGGACAATGCGTGGCGGAGCACGGCTAAAGCAAACCAGCTGGCCTATTATTGTCGGCCTGTTAACCAATCCCCTATGATAGTCTGGAGAGACCTACCATTGGGACCGAAGACGCCTTGGGAAGTCACCGGTTCAGCGATGTTCTTCTCGCTGTGCAGAGGCCTGCCGATAGGTTCACGTTTCGAACGCGGAAGAGAAGTCGTCTCCTCGTCTGAGGAGCTGTCGTAGACGATATTTGCAGTTCGACGTTGTTTTTCATCCTCGTTTCCATAGAGGAGAAAACGGAGGCACGCTTCTAAACAGGGACGGCGTGTCTCCCTTAGCATGCGCAGCCGCCTGAGCATAAATGCGCGGTTGCGAATCGAAATAAGAGGAGATCGTTCTAGGTCCACCGTTGGAGTCCCTCCAGGGCGCAACTCATGTGGATAGCTCTTGGGGAAGGTAAATGAAACCCGGACGAATACCGATGATGACTCTCCCCACGGTCCATTCAGTCCAAGGGTACAAGTGCGCCTCTTCACCAGATCTTGCTAGAATGCCCTCAGCAGTGGGTCTACTAGAGATCGCTGAAACTACCTTTTCTAGCTTGATCCTAGAAGATTCCTGCTGTAATCTGGTCACAACGGACGTGATTCTTCTCGAGCGTAAGCACGTTGTAAGCAATCCATTCTCGGAACTTACTCGTCTTGCAAACTCTGCTTCTCATTCTCGTCTTCCCACTGCCCTCGACTATCGCTTCTCCTACGTAGTATCGCAGGCATGTTGGTGATGTTTGCGTCTCGCGATGGTGGCCTGCTACGGCTGCCTATACGGCTGGCGTCTCCACTTTCGACACCGCTACCGGTTCCCGGCGATCCTTCACGAACCCGCTCGCCAACCCTAAAGCTAGAAAGCCAAGCAAGTGCATCCATTCGTGCAGAGCGGTTCCCGCGTGTCATCGTTCCTCCCTGACGCGGTGGAGCTGACATTGAAGTTGCCGTTGGCGTCTGTTCCGGCTCTGATTCGGGTAACTGTTGAACTTGAGGTGTATCCCGTGCACAGCGCAAAGGAAGGAGGACAGGATTTGGGAGACGGCCGCCGAACTGCGTAGCACGGACCTCAGCTAGAATTCCACGCTGCCCAACCGGGGCAGAAAGAGCAGGTCTAGCGTGGCTTGCTTCAGACGGCGTGCGGAATGAGAAAGAGTTGTCGCCATAACCCTGTGCTCGAAGTGGGAGGTCTCCATCAGGGGGCTGACCCGCGTTCTTAGAACATGAATTATATTACGCTTTCCCTTGAGATGGGAAGGGGCGAACCTGCAAGACATCCTGATCAATTGGCCAAAACCGTAGCGTCTTATCCTTTGACCAGGTAATGAGCTGGAAGTCGCCCCAGTCTAAAGCGTGTCAGGGGAGAAATGGCGAAATGCCATTACTGTACTCACCACAGCCACCTCTTCTCCATACAAACTCTTTCACAACATCGGCGTGCCCCTCAAATGCCTCGACAGGGATAGAGACATGCGGCGCTTCCGCATCATGGGCCCACAGCTCCAGAGCATCACCGCCACGCTGGGGTAGGCTAAGTAGACCCTTACCAAAAGGGAGATCACGTGCACGCCAGACTGGATATGAGGTGTGGATCGTACAATACGGCTCATAGATTGAGCCTTGGGGAAGTATGCCACAGTTGCCTTCGGAGTGACGAAATCCCCCTAGTCCTGTAGGGGAAGAATCCACATCCCATAGTTTGATGGTCTTGTCGAGGGAACAGGTTACCAGCTCTCGAGAGCTGTTGTGGGCCCAATCGATACCATAGATTTTGGCAGAGTGTGCCTTGATACGCTTCACTGGAATAGATCCTTTCTGTGGAACTGGAACATAGAACATAATACACAGACACAGAGGCGATACCCTTACCCGTCTATCCCAAATCAGTACTTCATTCAAGTGGGATGAAGCGAGAACGTTGCCATCCTGACGATTCCACTTGACTTGTGTACCACCGGCTTATTGCGTGGATAAGACGTCACATAATAGACCTGAGCAAGAGTGTGTACGCATACCATTGAAAGCGCAGAGACCTACACAAATGACGCAATGAGACGGGGACAGGACTTGATAGTGAAGATGGACTGACCCATGATGGGTTTTTTCGGCGTTCGCAAATCCCAAGCCCACAGCCAGCTATCGATGCCAGTACTGACGACAACGTCTGGGTCCTGGGTGTGCCAATTGATGTCCGTTATTGCACGGTAATGCGAATGAAGCGCATGTTCTATAGCCGACTTGCCCGTAAGGCAAAGATTCCAGATGAGTCTTGCATACGCATCATAAGATAACGTTGTGAGAACTTGAATCGCGCAAGGTCTGACGCGCTTACAGCTTTTCGCTTGATGTTGACACTATATACTCCGCACGAGCGGGATGTGGATTCCATTGCACATCGGCGACGTCCCACGTTCCTCCTTGGGGAAGGAAGCGAGGAACGTCGGATGGTGCCTTGAGATCTATGACAAAAAGGCCATTACGCCTTTAAGTAGGAATGGAGTAAGATCATGAAGGACCGAGGAGGTAATGAGCGCACGCAGCAAGGACTAAGTCGCGGTATGAGGGGCTAATGCTCATCTGCCGTCGGGTGAGACAAGAGAAGAGGAAGATCCGTATACACAACGTACGTTACCAACAGCGTCGCCCACAAGGTCCTTCATGTCTATGACCAAGCTTTTGTTGATACCATCTTCGGGGGATGAGAGTGCTTCTATTATATCTGAGGAAGCGGCTTCAAGTTGGACAGTAGTGAGGCGTGCGCCCAGGGAGAAGGGAGATGGGCGAGAAGTATTGGGAGTAGCCTGGTCTGATAGTTGGTCTGTGAAGCTCTCGGGTACGGACATCGCGCTAGAGTTTCAGATCTAGGGCAAGCTAAAGGAAATTACATTGAGTAGGCTAGGCAGTAAATCCAGTCTTGCCTTGTCTGCTACTGAGGTCAAAGCACGTGACACAGCTTCACGCCAATCGCGGGCCGCTGTATACCGGTCACCGCTTGATGTCCACCTCAAAGCGTCCTGCATCTCGGCGATTCGAGATATCCTCTGTTAAAAAAAGACGTCTCACCCGTTCAACTGGGAAGAAAGTCGACCATATCGCTCCTCGCAGAGGTTCGCGCGTCGAAAAAAATACGGGCCATCCCAGCGATTCAGACAACTCTGTATCTGAGAAAGAAGTTTCGGATGAAGAAGATGATGATGATGATGAGCAATCAGCAGTGCCCGATCAAGTTGGACATTCTGGTGATAGCCTCCTTCTGCGTGATATAACCAACTAACCTGTTACTTTGTCAGTGACGAAAAATGCTCACACAGCCCAGCGGGTGCTTACCCAACAACGTCGCGCTGCAAAACCTCATTCCACTCTTTTAGCAGACGCAAAACGCGCTTGGTCTCTTGCTCGGCAAAACACGATATCCAAGGAAAAGCGTGCCTCACACATTGCTTCCCTGATGGAGATTGTCCGCGGGAAGATTCAAGACATTGTTTTCAAGCACGACGCAAGTCGTATTGTGCAGACAATCGTAAAGTGCGGGAAGCAGCCACAGAGAGACGAAGTAGCCACGGAACTTCGTGGGCGTTTCAAAGAGCTTGTGGAAAATAAATATTCAAAGGTGCGCGGCGTTGATGACGTCGTTGGGTGGAAGCTTAGGGTGCTCCAGTTTCTCGTGGCGAAGGTTGCACGTCTTTGCCCTTCTCATCGTCTTTCGATGATCATGGAATTCCGCTCGCATGTCGTTCGTTTACTCTTGCATAGAGAGGCGTCACAGATCATTTCCGACACCTATGACCTACATACAAATGCAACAGAACGTGCAATATTACTCCGCGACTTCTTTGGGCGTGAGGCTACTCTACTTCCACTACCTGGCAAGGGTGAAAACGTTACAAAGGATGGGCGTGGGGCCCTTCCTGTGGTACTACAAGGAGCAAGCGAGGAACAAAGGAAGCGCATCCTTACTTCAACCAAGGAAAATCTCGACTTGATGTTGGTCTATTGCCCCTCTGTTTCTTCTTTCCACTTCCCTGAATTGCAGGTTCAACAACTCTGACAAGGGTCCGTTACGCCACGCAATTGTCCATAGGGTGCTCTGGGAGTACTTATCTGAAGTCGCACAAATATCGGACATTGGAGAGCGCGAGAAGATGTATTATGAGATATTTGAAAGGTTGTCTCCCACTCCCTTCGTATCCCTCCACTGCTCACTAGCATGCAGCTGCAAAGACTTGCTTGCAGATATGGTACACACGAAAGACGGAAGCAGGGTCGTACGCGAGTTCTTGGCCCGGGGCACTGCCAAGGTCTGTTTGATCATTTTTTCGGTCTTGTCTTAGTGCGAGCTGCTGGTCTACAAGGATCGTAAGCATATCGTAAAGGTTCTCAAACCCTACATTGCGACTATGGCTAAGGATGAAGACGCTCAATACGTTCTCTTCACCGCTTTCGATGTCATTGAGTGTGTCATATCGAGGTAGCCCATTTACCCGGCGACTAATTTTCTGTAGTGACACGAAGTTAATTGCAAAATCTATCCTGCCGTCCATTACTCAGGATGCGAAATCTCTACAAGCAAACTCTGCTGGCCGCCGGACTCTCCTTTATCCCCTCGTGCCACGAGATCGCCGTTACTACACACCATCGATGATTGCTAGGATCTCCGAGACTGACGGTCTTCGCGCACATACAAGCAAAAAATCGTCCGATATCCGTGGCGCGGAGATTTGCTCTGCGGCAAGTTCAGAACTTCTGTCTTGGGTAGTGCGCGATGGCGCAGAAGTTAGCCGCGAGACTGGAGGGTCCCTAGTGATAACGGAGATCATGCTCGAAGCCCATGGTGGTGAGTCTCGACTTTCAACCTCCGTCGATTGGGTCACTCAATCTGTCGCTCAGACAAAGAGGCCGCAATGGAAGCCCTGTTAACTCCCCTCAGTGCCACTTACCCTTCCGGTGGTCAACCTCATCACGTCGATTTACCTCACACCTCGCGATTATACAAGGTCCTTCTTCAAGGAGGTCACTTCTCACATGCTACGAATGCGGTTGAAACACGGCCGAATTTCAATACATCTACTTTTGCCACAGCATTTTTGCGTCACATCAAACCTGTGGACATTGTTGCCATGGCCCATGGTGGAGGCACCTTTGTAATCGCTGCACTATTGGAGCGTGTCGCAGCTGATGGAACACCGGAAGAGCGCATCAGGTTGAATGAGTGCCTTGGGGGACTAAAAGGTGATGAAGACAAAACGCTCAAAGGGTGGGCGGCCCTATCGGAAGGGATTAGTGCATTACAATCCAGGACCGGAGATGTCAGGAACCGGGATGTTGATGTTAGCTAGATACGTTGACGCCCACCCAAATAACCCATATAATCCGAGTCATATCAGCGTCTTTTCAAATACTTACCTCTACTCGTTTCATCAACGACATGACGGGACTATTAAGCCGTGTGTCTCGTCGTTCCTCCTCTGGGGGGCATGAACTTCTGCCTTCAGCCAGGTCACGTGGATCAGCAGTTGTCTCATTCTCAACCCTCTTTGCGTGGACATTTGGAAGCGGTGCTGTGGTGTGTACAATATATCAATCCTCACCATTTCCTAATACCCTCTCGCAATAGTTCTGGAGGATATGGCCGGCTGTTTTGTTGCACACCCTCTTTGCTACAGGTATGGAGAGTCAAAGCTTTCCCGATGTTAGATGACAATAATTCACACCTGGTAGCTATCACGATCGTGTCCGTGCACACCAAGGCAGATCTTGGTGTCTCTAACATGATGTTGACCGTGTTGGGTGCGTCCTCACCCCTCTGGTCCCGAGCACTAAGACCAAGCTAAGATCCTCTCCGCAGGTGTTGTGATCGGTTTCGTAATCTCGTATCGTTTTTCCTGTGGGTATGAGCAGTACTGGACGGGCAGGACAGCATGGTCCGATGCAGTCAAGCATACTCAAACGTTGACGAGACTTATCTGGTTCCATGTTCCACTTCGCTTGTCACCGAAACCCACAGAAGGGTTTTCCCAAAAAGACGCGCCTCCACGCAGCAAGGAAGAGATCGAGACGGTTATGAAGGAGAAGCGGGCGGCAGTGGATTTGGTTGAAGCGTACGCCGGCCCGTCCGGGACATCATACCACTCGTAGTGCTGACGTGCTCGCAGTTTTGCCGTCGCGCTGAAGCATCATCTTCGCGGTACGATTAGTGATGTCGATGGGCGTGTGCGTTTGTCGGTTCATTGGTGCCCTCGCAGGTGAACTGGGCATCTTCTACCAAGACCTGTACAATCTAGTCAGACCGCTTCACGAGGTGGATCTACTCTACTCTACTGCTTCTACCCTTTGGACCCCTAACCTCGCGTAGCACCACACGCACAGCGTCGTCAGTTCATCTCCGACCGTCGTTGATGCGCAGTCGCCTTCCCGCGACAGATCCGAGAGCGACCCACTCCTCCCTCTAAAGCCCGGCTACGGCTCCGTCTCCATCGAGCGTTCCGTCTCTGGCTCCGGCTCGAATCTGTCCGTTCCGCCTCCGCTTCTTCCTGCCAGCGGCGACCACTCCCCCGCGCTTTTCGATCGCGTTGCCTCGGATCTCATCCCATTCGTCGCATACATGCATGGTATTTTGAAGTTTTATCGATCGTATGATGATGCGCAGTCTGTTCGTAACGTCCTCACTTGTGCGGTTGATGGAAGCTCGCGCGCTGATTCGCATTTGGATGAAGGGGACCGGTGCAGACTCTCATGGAGGCGTCCAGAGACGCTGGAACACCGGAGTCCCGGCTTCTGGCCATAAACTTTACAAGCGTATCATGAGCAGCAATGAGAATCTCCCTTTGGAGATTCTACGCATGCTTAGTGATTGGTTTGCCGTCCTCGAAGAGCGTGGGACTGTCCCGGGTACGAGCCTTGGTGGGATGATTGGGACCATTGCGGCGTTGGAGGAATGTTTGTCTGGTCTGTCTACTCTTTGCGTTACCCCCCTCTTCCAGCGTAGCTCATAGAGTTTCAGCGACAGAGAGGGTATTGACAACGCCGCTTCCTTTGTGCGTCGATTTCGTCCCGTTTTACATCAAGTTCTTCGTCTGACGCTACCTAGCGTCTATGCCGTGCATATCAGGTATGTACGCAGTCGAACTTGGCGTTGCTAGCCACGCTCACCTGATGCCCTCTTTTAAGACAGTGAGTGGTCATATGGTCTCTAAACAGACGCCCGAGAACTCGAATTATCTGTCCAGGACTGTCTGGTTATACCTTTTCTTCCTCCCTTTTCAGCTCGTCGCAGAATTTTCTTGGTACACAATTCCGGGCGTTGCTATTGCCTCATTTATCTACCTCGGCTTCCTTGCTGCAGGCGACGAGATTGGACAACCGTTTGGTATGATTTTTATATGTTTAAGCACTGGGAGACGTACTCACATGCGCCCCTGGGACAGGATATGATGAGGTACGTGAGCATTTGCATGTCCCACCCATCCGGGGTGCTAACGACGAGGTAGAATGATTTGGACCTGGATCTGATCTGTCGGGAAATGATACACGCTGATCTCTCTCGGCTCAAGGAGACGCCTGGAGTGAACGTGTTCTTGGGTCCGCATGAGGCCACACCTGATGTGCCCGCTAAGCCAGTGGCGGATCTACTCGAGACGTAGACGGAGTATGACATCGGATTTTCTCTCCGGGTGACCGGTTTTTCCCTTTGGTGTTGCTTACCAGTACTTGTTGTATCCTATCGGCCCACCGTTTCTAACTTGGACAGCTGTTGTATAATTATGTCTGTATGTACAGTGATAATCAGGCTCGTGATGTTTTGACCAGGGCGCCACCGCGTAAAGGCCAACAAAAGGGGGTAGGATGGGGTGTACAACGATAAGAACAATCCGCAGTAAAGACAGCCACGGGAGATTATGTGAAAGCTTGCTCTTCTTACTGGCAAGTGATGGATTGAAGTGACAAGGACCACGCTCCAAGCCGCTCGCTGGTCTTCGTTCTCTAGATTTCTGAGTGGGGGAGTTACGCAAGTAACTTGAGCCGAGGCAGGATGGGTACACGTGTCTAGTCGATACCTCGTTATTCCGTGATGGCCAACGCCCGACTTGACTAAGCCACCGGAGCAGCCTACTGTGTACGCGCTCTTTTCACACTCGCTGACGTTACACCCATCCATGTCCACACTAGAATCCGGACGATCTGTGTTCTCTGCCGAATCGTACTTTGGGACGCAGCCTCCCCCGCCGACGCTCGAGGATGACATAGCCGGCGTGAGGGCCTTCGTAAGACGACAGCGGGACCTGGGAAGCAAAGTCGTGCTCGTGACTGTAAGCCGTCGCCCACCCCCCCCCTCGCTCTACCGTTTGCGAGCTCAAACGTAACGTCTCTCTCCCAAGAGCGGCGGGACGACCGTCCCGTTGGAGCTCAACGTGTGAGCGCGTCTTTTACTTCCCCCCCCGTGTGCTGACTCGATGTCTAAAACCCTGGTTTACGACACATCTAGGGTGCGCTTTCTGGATAACTTTAGCGCCGGTGGGTTCACTCTCTACACCCGTCGATTCGTCCCTGAAACGGTCGTTCATTTGTTCATCCGGACAGGCACTCGCGGGGCGACGTCCGCAGAGTACTTCCTCAAGGCCGGATACGCCGTCATCTTCATGCACAGACAATTTAGCCTTCAACCTTTCAGCCGCCACTACTCGCATTCGACGAATCCGTTCCTCGACTTTCTAGAGATAGAGCCCGTCTCGGAGGACTCTCCGGACCCGCCAAAGATCACCGCGACGCCGTCGGAATACGACGATCTGCTTCAAGTGTTGACGGCGTACAAATCGGTTCAGCAGGCGGGCTTGCTTCATACGCTCACGTTCGTCACCGTGAACGACTATCTGTGGCTGCTGCGTGCAGTTAGCCAGGAGCTGTCCGTTCTCGGTCGAAACGCTTTGTATTACCTTGCTGCTGCGGTTAGCGACTTTTTCTTACCTAGGCAGAAGTTGGTGCGCCCATATTCACTCATCGTCGACGACTTGTTCTTGAGACCAGGCGCGTCTAGTCAGAACACAAAATTCAATCTGGAAAAGGAAGCCTATTGATCGAAATGGATCAGGTACCCAAGATATTGAAGCCATTGGTAGACGAATGGACCCCCGACGGATTCATCGTGTCATTTAAAGTTCAGTGTATTAATACTGTACATCCGTGTACTATTGTTGACGGAATCCACCTCTTCATTAGCTTGAGACTGATCCTGCTCTGCTTGTTCCGAAAGCACAAGCCGCGCTGGAGCGATACGGACACCACCTCGTCATCGGAAACGACCTTCACCGACGCAAATACGAGGTGGTATTCGTTTCGCGCAGCAAAGGGGATTCCGCCTTGAACGACGTAACCATCAACTGGTTGCGTATCCCTACGGATGTGGTCGACACGCGTGGCCACCCAAAGGAAATAGAAGAGGACGTTGTTGCGGAGCTGACCAGGAGACACCAAGCTTGGGTCGATGGGTTGCTGCCGCAGCAGCCTGGGTGACCCTTGTCGTTGGTGCCTGGTAAAAGAGAAGAATATATTAGAGAAGAGCATATTTCGCCGGGGAGTGTATGCAGTTGAATAGACAGCGACGTTAAGGGGTACCCAACTTTTGTGACGAACACCTCACAAGTGATCGTTCGGTGTCGCGTGCTCGTCTATCTCCCCCGCTCCCGTAGTACAGTACTCGCCATGCGACGATGACGTTAAGTAGAATCAAACGCGATCACGTGACACGAAATCGAGGATCGCGGGTCTCTCTGCCTTTGATTCCCTGCCTCACTTTCATTCATTATTACGACACTCCCTTTGGGACAGTCAATGCGACCCTCGATCTTAAGCCAGTCCCAAATTTTTGATGGGTATTCAGGGCCTCCTTCCTTTTCTCAAGTCCATTCAGAACCAACGTCATCTATCCGAGCTTTCTGGTCAAACACTAGCAATCGACGGCTATTGCTGGCTTCATCGCGGGACGTACACATGTTCCGTAGAGCTGGCGACAGGGAAAAAAACGACAAAGTAAGATACGATGCCCTTCGTCCTTCGTCGTCATCACAAATTGATCCTTCTGTTAAAAAGGTATGTCCACTACGTTATGAAGAGGGTCCGCCTCTTGCGACACTATGGCATCCATCCCTACATGGTCTTTGACGGAGGGCACCTCCCTGCTAAACGTGGAACTGAGGAGGAACGAAGGCACAGACGGGCGGAGAACTTGGCGTGCGCGAACGAATTGGCCGCCAAGGGAAAGCATTCACAGGCGAGGGAATACTACAGTAAATGTGTTGACGTCACGCCGGAGATGGCCTTTCAACTCATAAAGGTACGTTCGCAGCCCGCTAGCTTTCTGGGATGATAAATGACAAGCTTGCAGGCGTTGCGCGCTGAAGATGTCCCATACGTCGTTGCTCCTTACGAGGCTGATGCACAGCTCGCCTACCTCGAACGCCTCGGAATCGTCGACGGAATTATCACGGAAGACTCTGACCTTCTCGTGTTTGGTTGTAAAAACGTGTACTTCAAGCTCAATGACGTCGAGGGGACGGTGACCAGCATCTCACGGGACGACTTTGGAAAAATGACGGAATGTTCCCTGCGTGGTTGGACAGACGCGCAATTCCGCGCGATGGCCATTCTCAGTGGATGCGATTACTTACAGAGCATTCCTGGAGTCGGACTGAAGACCGCGTGGACGCTCCTACGCAAATACCGGACTCCGGAAAACGTCATCCGTGCGCTGCGATTAGAAGGGAAGAAAAGTGTGCCGGAGAGATATCTAGAGGCGTTCATGATAACAGAAAAGGTTTTCCTGTACCAAAGGGTGTATGACCCACTGGAGGAGAAGTTGGTAAATCTCACCGAAATCCCGCCTGGTGAGGCCCTCAGCCAGGACCACGAGGCGTTTATCGGAGAGTGAGTATTTTGCGAACTCTGTTCGGCTTGCCAACTTGGCGTAATTTTGCACGTAGGGACATGGCCCCGGCTGTGGCAAAGCGGGTCGCCACAGGTGAAGCGAACCCGAATACACGCTTGCCCATAGAGGATATCAACCCGTCCTTCGCTCCACGCACTACCAAACCATTGCCATTTAAATCACATGACCTGAATTCTTCAAAGTCAAAAGGGAAGAAGGCGGAGAAGCTTAACGGTGCGAATATCCTGGGCTTTTTCGGTGTGTGAGCTCCGGCACGATCTAGTGCAGTCCGAGGTTGATTGACTACCCGCAGCGCCCAAAGCGAAAGATGCTTCGCCAAATGCCCCAAAGTCCGCCGTTCCTCAAATTGTCGCCGGCCGGGCCAGTGGAAAGCGCCGACTTATGGGGCTCATGCATGACGACCTCGCTGCCAAACGTAAAAGGTTGCTGAAAACCGATGAGAGCGAGAATATAGCGAGTCCTCTCCAAAGCCGGTTTTTCGGGAAGAATTCAACATCGCGTCTTGGACCGACGCCGAATGAGGTTGAAGTAGTGGATACTCAAGAGGTCGTCTTGGTTGCAGATTGCGGTGATGCCGAGGAAGTGGAAGACTCTGACGCTGACGCAAGTGATGAAGAACCTGACCAGGTCGCTCAGGAGGACGGATATTTGTCACCAACCCCATCACTGAGACGGCTTAGCACGCCAGACTTATCTTCTCCGCCGCAATTCTCAGAAGTATCTCGGGTTTTCTGCCGTGACAGCTCCACGGGAGATTTCGCCGTCGATGTCCTGTCGAGTCCAGAGACTCGGAAGCCACCACTACCTCTAAGAAACAAATCGCTTTCGAGTAGAGCGACTGGGCGCACCCTAGTCCCCGACACGCCTCGAAAATCTGGACCGGTAGCGGGTGGAAGAGGCGCGGAGGTGCTCTCCCGGCCCGACCTGCTGTTTGATGCGGATACGACGGAGATTGCCGAATTCTCGGTGCCACCATGCTCTTTTGGAGGCTCTACGCAGTCGCAGTCTTCCTCAGGTCTCGATACGCCTGTAAGTCAGGACGCAGCGAGCGTGGTGGTGGCATGTGATGAGGACGTTGATGTTGGGGATGACATTGAGTTCATCGAAATACGACGGGCGACACAAGACGCTGTTGCACGAGGGTGGTGGACGAAATGGGCTCGGGGAGGAGCTAGCGAGCAGGACGCCACAAAGGATCACAGTCGTCATCGGGTATGTCTCCTGTCAATAATTTTTTTGTTCTTGTGTTGAGACACATTTTACCTATTTACAGAAGTACACGCCTTTACGACGCCGAGAAACGACGGTTACCTCCGACGGCCTTCATGGGGCGTTAAGGTCCCGGCCGAAAACGAATGGTGACGGTAGCAAGAAGGCACCGACGAATCGTATGGCTAACCGTCAGCGTGGCTCGGCGAGGAGAAGTCTCATTCTTTCCGAATCGGCGCATAACGTCGAGATCATACGACGCCGTAGAAGCACCGGTATGACCGAGTCTGGCATGGGCGCAGTCGGGTAGTGGAGCGATGCGTGCTTTAAGGTGGGAGCTACTGCCTTATATTGGTGTACGTATGGAAGTCATCGGCTCCACAGACGAGAGGTTGACTGATCGACATACAGTTACAGTGATGTATTTCATAGGTTATTCATAATATTAGCTGGAGCCCCAAGGGAAAAAAAAAAGTTGAGACAAACGTCTAACGAGGTAAGTAGGTTTTCTATACCGTCTTAGGGGGGGGGGCGAGGAGACGGCAGGAGATGAGGAAAGAGAGGATATTTCCGATTCTGACAGCGATTCGCATCGGATGGAGTGCAGGTGACTTTAACCTGATCTAGCTTGGTGGTGACCGATCTGGGCATCCACCTTCCTGACCAGGGCATTGGCCACCCGACGCGTGTTCCGCTTCCACTTCTTTGAGCATTTCTGGATATTCTTGTCCCACCTGACCACTCTTCCTCGTACTTACTTGAACCCTGACATGTCCTCCTCTTTCTTTCCCCAATCTCTCCGTATTTTCGTCGTCTCCTCTCTCCATGCATAATTCGCCCTCTCTCGCTCCGTATCTCATCTCCGCAACCCATCGCACCACTGCCCAGCTACATGTGCAACAACAACACCCTTTGACCCACTGTCATACAACCCAGCCTTTTGTCCAAGTCGTCCGCAAGCCTCCGTTTGCTTTCCATTCCCCCGCCTTAGACCTCACTGGACAGTCCATGCCGTCATCACATCCATTCCAACTCAATCTCAACGACAACCTCTTTACCACCACTCACTGCCGCCCTGCCTCTTCCTGTCAGCCAGTACCTAGCGAGCTTGGTTTACATCTTTCTACTGGACATAAAGGCGAGCGTTGTCCTAGGACGCCTGACCAAAATTCCATGAATCCTTGGACGCTTCCGACGGGTGCTGGGCGACCCTCTGGCATTACCACCGGCCGTCCATGGCCAAAGGCTGCTGGGCTCACTCCTGACGTATTTCTCTCAGGCGGTGACACTCAGCCCTACAACGGTTTTTTATTAGAACCAACGGATGGCGGTCCAAGTTTCTCCCCAGACAGTGAGGCGTTTAACACCGCCGCGTTGTCTGTTGTGCCTACTCCCATCATAGTGGCCGATACCCCACGCCGCGATCAACCTCAAGATTTAGCCGTGTATTTCTCTGGCTCAGAGTCGGACTCGGGTCTGGAACCAGATGACGAACGCAGCATTGCCCGTCAAGATCAATGGACGTCCATTTCTGCGGCATCTCCCCGGACCAAGTCGCCGGATGTGACCTTGTCCCGTCGATCTGCTTCCTTCCTAGCTACAGAGGTGCCCCCTCAGCTCACATCTGCCCCGCCCGCCGCTTCGTCTTACTATCCCTCTATAGGAAATAAAGTTGGGTTCGAGTCCTCTTCCGAGAGAGATAGAGTGCCCTGCCCGAGCGACCCGCCGCGCCCGATCGTCGTCTAGAAAACCAAAAATGCACCAGTGCCAGACTTGCAAGAAATGGTTCCCGCGGCCCAGCGGCCTTGCTACTCATATGAATGTCCATTCAGGGGCGAAGCGTGAGTGAATGGTCTTGGCTTGTGATGTATATACCGGTGATCTTTTATCCGCGATAGCATTCACATGTCCCGTACAAAGCTGCAACAAGAAATTTGCCGTTCGGTCAAATGCCAAACGCCACCTCCGCACACATGGTATCATGCCCACACCTGACATGAGCTTTATCTCTACTCCGGTGGAGGATAATGATGTGGCGGTACTTGCTGACACCGCCTGCTGGACGCCACGGACACTCAAGGACAGGAACCTAAAGCTTGACAGCCTTGATAGTTGTTCATTGATGATTTCTGAACTGCCGCTTGTACGCCCATCAACGTACATGTGGGGCGGCGAGGTGGTGTACGAGGAAAGAGACTCATTTGCTGACGCCCCGATTGCCCCATACCATCCTGCCTATGTGTGTCGTGTTTCACCTCGCTCAAATTTTGAGCTCGTGACTAATACACAATATTGTTTTCGTAGTGGAGATGCCTACCTGGGCCGGCCCCAGCAACTGCCGCCGCGTGCGTCAGCCCAACTTAAGATTCCTATCAAGTTGCACCTTTTCCTTGAAACGTCCCTATCGTATCGACTTTCTTGATTCCTTCGCTCCGAATCTTCCGATTCATCCGATTCCTAATCGCTTGTCCTTAGGCCAACAGCGCATCGTATATAGGTAGTACGGGACGTTGCAGCGTCTCTCTTGCACGTAAGCTATGCGTAATTATACAGTGACATCTACAAATATGTAAACACAAATGCGACGTTAGTGGGTGCTGTTGATGCTACGTCGTGAATCGCCAGACCGAGCATATGCCGACCGCTGTGATCTGGGCCCGCCGCATGTGATGCGATCCGGAGCTTGACGCGCCCCATGCGAGGTGCTAGTGATTCCCAATCCAGGTAGACTTATTCTCCAGAGTCGTAAAGGACACGATTGACCAAACTGATCGGTATATCATATGCCTGTGGTATAGCATTCGGCCGCGCGTACGCGAGGTAGGGGTTCGGCACACCACCATCGGGGTATTGCCCTCTCGAGTCTGTAACGTGGGAACCTTAAATGGTTTCGGAGGCACGGAGAAAAACTGATACGGACCTGTGTATGTACTAATATCAGAAAAAGCAGGCGTGCCTCGGATGGCCATCGAGAAATATGTAAAGTACGTGAGCAGGACGGTTACGATCGTCCATGCCGGGACGAGAAGTGCCCATTCTCTATTGATTGATATCGGAGAATTGAGAATTAGAACCCGAACAAAAGGCACCCCCCAGAGGCGGAATATAAGCGACTCTCTCGAGTGTTTGACATATGGACGGACGTACCTGTTGGGATACCAGCTGACCCCGAGCCATATGATCCACCGGTCGGGAAGGATCGCCCAGAGAAAGTAAAGGAAGAAGAGGAGGTAGGTTACGGCCCAGGCGACGAAGCCGTAAAACTCGGGCGCGCGACTGCGCGAGGGGGCTGGGGGTGGGGGTGGGAAGGGAGCTAAGGGAAAGGTCGGGGAGGTCGGCTCGTCTTCGAGTTCGCTGGCACGACTTCTTTGTCGGCGAGGAGGGAGACGAGGTAGCGGTGTTGGTGGTGGTGATGATAACTTTATTCCATCGCTATCGCCAGCGCCAGAAACGATAAGGCCCTTCTTCTTCCTCATGATGAGGGTGCACACTGCCTGTGGTCACGGTGTAGGCTCCGTTGACTCGGACGCGCGCCAGCGACCCGGCACTCTGGTCGCGCTAGAAACCGACGGTACGTCATTCCTCACGGCATTTTGCGGCCGCGGCAAGAATCAACAACTTCTCTGGACTTCCGGCGCGCTAGCACACGAGGTGCACTAAAGCCACACCTCCTAGAACCCTGCTACTGCATAATTCGGACCAACCTCAATTTAAACATCTAAAGGGCCCTCTCAGCTCCTCGACAACTGTTAACGGTCGAGGATCGTGAATGGTCTATTTCAACGAGTCGCGGGATTGCGCTCTACCCGTGTACCCTTACATACATATTAAAACGCGGTCATATGTCAAGAGGGAGGGGGGGAATGTGCATTTCTTCTGTTCGCGGAAACTCAACGGCAAGTCCGGATTTGCTGTCAACGGGGACGGCTTGCTTTACTCCCGTGCGCCATGTCCGCTCAAAGCCGATCTCCAGAACACGAACGGGGGGCGCTGACGTCCCCGGAGCGTCTTAAATGTCCGTTGACGCGCAGTTTAGGCGCATTGCATTAAGCCTTGCAAGCACCCATCGTATTGCCGTCCTGCGAGGAGCGTCATACATACGCATACACATACACACACGTCTCGGGCGGTGTGCGGACTTACCATTTCATAAGACTCTTCGAGGGTGACGCTCTCACTATCATAACTTGGGGACGAAAGCAGGCGCAGAACCCTAAGCAAAATATACACTTCTTTGGACTTGGGACGTGAGATCAAAGAAAATTTCGAACCCCGATGACCTTGTCTCTGGGACTATAAGCACACGATACGTCCGGTGTGGTGGGAGATGATGACTTCCTACTGAGCGTGTTAGTCGACTCTCCCATCCCCACGTACAAAACGGACTTGCCCAGTAGAGGGACAAGAACTGCCCTCGAGCCAGAGTCAAAGGTTGTCGAAGAACCAGTCGGATCAAGGAACTTGGTGGCTAGCTGAGTGGTGATCACAACCTGTCCCCCAAGTCATATGAGTGGGTGACAGAGATTTTAGAACGTGGAGCTGCGGTATTACTGCGATATCGAGCGAGGAGCATAACCTGGCTAAAACCTGTCTCACATGTAGGAGCAGTGTCGTCTTCCTCCAGTATGTCAAATCGGGAGCGGTTTGGAAAGGAAACCAGATTGAATTAAGTATTACGAGGCGGATCTGAGGAGTACCTTTGTCAGTCAGAACTTGGTAGATTATTGCAAAACCATTCACTGATGCATGTGCTTCCAAGAACGAGGGAAGATTGTGGAGAAATATCAGAAAGTCTGGCAGTGTAAAGATGTTCAAGTATTGCACAAGTTCCAAGCTGGCGTCGTTGAGATTCTTAGAGCCTAATAGGAGCCAGCGTGAAATGGAGGCAAGATGAATAGCGCGTAGGCCTACGAAGCTCTGAATGTAACGAAGCTGGGCTGGCCATGTTTTGCATGTCTGGTATGCAAGTAAGAACGAAAGAAATTGCCGCTGTGTTGGTATCTTACCAACAAAGAGGACCTGTTCGTTCGATGACACTGCACTGGACGCAAATTTAATCGAAAGGATCTCTTTCGTTGTACCTGGTGGACCGGAAAGCTCCAGGACATGACCACTTGGCAGACCACCTCCCAGTAGCTTATCCAGCGGTGCGCATGATGAAGAAAATCTTTTGTTAATTGAGATCAACTCGGCGGCAGACCGCCCGAGTGAGGGGAGTGTCATGGATCGGGCTATGCTATTGAACCCCGGGGCTCGTGACCTTGAGTTCCAGATCACGGGGTTTCGGACGCGAGGAGCGCTTATAAGCCAGTTGTTGGCTTTTGACATATCCCGCCCATTTCCTTTCACCGTTCTGGTCATCCCGCTCCTCTTCTTTGACTTTGTACCTTGTCATTGGCTATTTTCATTGCGGATGATGCCTAGCTCCGATGCGTCTTACTTCAAGTACGCCCGAGCGGCATCGACTGTCAGGGTGGATCATGTCCCCAAAGGCGGTTTGTCTTTATCTTCCTTTTGATCAGACTACCGTAGTTATTAAGCTTGCTCGCGAGGTATAGGCGGTCGGGAGATAGTCGACCTTTTCAAAACGGCCATTGGTACACCCGCTGGTCTACATTCTCTGTATTCAAATCTCACACCATGACTGTATAGGCCCAATAAGGAACGTTGATTTCCGCGGAGATGGTACTTGTATGGAAATTACATTCCTTCATCCTGATGATGCTATGTGCGTCTGTCGTCTTTGTCCACTCCTCTTTACCTACATTTGTCTATCTAGAAAATCTCTTTGCTTGTCAGGATACGCGGTCTCAGGTCATCCAATGTAAGCTCTGTGCTCCCTGACGACTTCGATTCCTTGGAGAATGCGACCACCGTTTCTCACAACTCTTGTTTCACATCGGATGCGTTTTCGTTTTCCCCACGCGATTCTCTGACAATATTCCCAGAGTTGTTACCCTTAAATTGCCCCCGAAGCCCCGGGCTGCTATTCCGGCAAAGTTTCCCGATACTCGTCGTAACCTCTATGTACTGGGATTGCCGTTTGATCTAACCGAGTAAGTGGTGTACTTCGCCATCGGGGCTATTCTTTCACGACAGCAGGAACGAGCTATCGTCCATCTTTTCTCGTTTCGGCACCGTGATTCATTCTGTCATCCTTGCAACTGTCGACAATGCCTCTCGGCGTCGAGGTTTTGTCGTGATGTCAACGCATGCTGAAGCGAAAGTAGCGATGGATAATCTCTCGCAAACAAGCACTAGGTGTGCTACCGTGTCGATGCAACAACTCGATTAACTTACTTTTCCTCTACAGAGGGTCCATTATTGACGTATCCTGGGCTGTAGTCCAACGTTCTCAAGGTGGGCCCTATCTGCTAGGTGACTGTCCGGCGGTTACCTACCAACGTGCAGGCTTTCTTGATGGGGGGGACAGGGCCGTTGCTCTAGAAGGCCAAGTTGATTCTGCTCCTCCTAGCTCTGATCGTGGTACTACTCCATTCAAGCCTCCTAGTGCTTTCAGTGACAATTCTAAGACAATCAACCCACTGCCAGGTGCTCAGCCCTATCCCACGAGCATTGTCGTTCACAACCTTCCCGCTCTTTTGTTCGCTCGAGATTCTGATTTGGAGCCTTTATTTTTCCCCTTTGGCGAGGTCAAAGAGATCCGAAAACAAGGCCCTTCGGCCGCCCAATCCCGCGCGGATACCATCTCTGTCCTCGTCATTTACTCGTCTGTTACTGGTGCTAGAGAAGCCAAGGTGGCTTTGCACGGACAAACTTATGGAGACATCCCATTGATAGTGGAGTCTTTTCCGCCTTATCACAATCATGATTTCAACACGAACCCAGGCCGAGGACAACATAACTCTAGATCATCATTGAATCCTCGCGCTTCTCCGTTCGTCTTCCAGACTGCTTTGACCGTCTCGGCTCCGCCTACTTGTCGTGTCTCTGGAGACTTCCCCGACTACTTTTCCAGGCCCACTTCGGGCGGCTTGGCTACACCTTTTGACCTTTACTCGATACCGTATCTGGCGTCACAAGGACATCGATCTCTTCCTTCCTCTAGCCATCCGTCCCGGACCAACTCTGCTACGCCGTGGTCTGTCCCGCTAGCACGTCAACCTTCTATGCAACTCGCGACACCACTGCGGACCTAACGAGCGGCCGTAGCAATCCTCACTGGCCTCGTGGCCCCTTCTCATATTACACGCCGGCGATACCATCACTCAATCCATCCCAAACTGTTCTCGCAACCCATATTTCGCTTTTCTAATCAAAAAATCCCAGCTCCCCCTGTTATCATCCATGTCTATGTTTGATTGCTCAGTTCTATCAAGTATCTGGTATGTTAGTTTGCAGTAGTTGGATCCAACAATAATAGTGGACGCTCGGGCTCAGTCACGCACTGTTGTAGTACCTCTTCTCGTAATCATAGCTCTGTTACCTTGATCCCTTGGTGGTTTATTAGCTAGTGTTCGTTCGCTATTCACAATTGAATGTCCGTCTGCAACTGTTTTAGCCGCCAAGGAGCGGAGGTGTGAGCTCGGCCCGGCAGCGATGTCCTCTTCCTCTGACAACGACGGTCGAAAACGGCCAAAAGGTGTGCGACCTCTCCCACGACCATTGGTCTCAGGTGGTCCGCCAAGGAATCCCACCCGTGGTTCATCTACATCTGGCGATGATTACCCTCACTCTCGAATCCCGTCGAATGCAACAGAGTTCACAGTGGACAGCCCTCCTTCAGGTGACACAAGAGGCGTGTTTCCCGCAGGGGGAACGATAACCGAATCACCGACATCTAGTCCGACCCGACAAGGGTCGCACTCCCCAACTCCATCGACCTTTGCACCGAAGGGTCCTTTATCCCGATCACGTCCCGTGAAGAAATCATCATTACTCTCGAACGGATCTTCCTCCGCCTCTGACCTAGTAGCGACAGATGAGCCCTCACAATCTAAGCGACGCTGGGATGATCTCCGCCATCATTTCTTGCCTGCGCATCCATCAGCCCGAGCTGCGCCGGGCGCGCAACCTGCCCTCCCTCCGCCGCCCATCTCCGACGCGCTTCAGCGCCCGCCGACGCCGAAGCAGTTCCGACTCCCGAAGCTTGGATTCAGACAGGCCGTGGAGCAAGCGCAGGACACGGTCGTGGATCAAAATAAGAGGTTCGCGGATGACGTTCTCAGCGCGTCGAGGGCGATGCGCGCCGTTGAGCTCCAGGCGTCGAGAAGGGAACGGGAAGGTGCGCTGGGGACTATCTCAACGTCGTTCAATATGGGGTTTATGGGCGCAAATGCGAGCCTCGGGGTTGCGAGCACGTCCACTTCGAGCTTCCTGCCGCCGAGTCGCGGTTGGGCCATGCGGAGGCCGCCGTCCCTGCTCTCTGTAGCTTCCCACCCCCACCCACCACCGGCCGCTCCGACTTCACTCTATGCCGTCATCTCTTATCACGCCTCATCCGCTCCTAATCGACTACAAGCTGCGAAATTTCTACCGCACGAGAACGAAGTCCTGTCTGCCCTATTGGTGCCTTTCATTACTCCTTGGCGGAATGGCGAGCGTCTGCAAG
>Ga0209488_10001115_pt1 | contig 22862 bp, 22 predicted proteins | sample Rivendell_Oct201_8_FD_188349 | JGI IMG/M metagenome (GOLD analysis project Ga0209488, IMG submission 188349) | Vadose zone soil microbial communities from the Eel River Critical Zone Observatory, Northern California, USA -... | ecosystem: Environmental > Terrestrial > Soil > Vadose zone >...
CAGCGGCTGCCCCAGTTCGAGCATCACGAAGTTGGTGATGTCGACGATAGCGGAAATCGAGCGCATCCCGCAACGCTCCAACCGGCGCACCATCCAGTCGGGTGTTCGTGCTTTCACGTTGACGGCGCGTATGACGCGGCCGCAGTAGCGCGGGCACGCCGCCGTATCCTGGAGCAGGATCTTGCGTTTTTCATCCAGTGCGGCCTTCGCCGGAGCCACGGCAGGCACGGCGAGCGGCGTAGCGGTCAGGATCGAGACTTCGCGCGCGAGGCCGCGCAGGCTCAGGCAGTCCCCGCGATTAGGCGTGAGTTTGAGCGTGATAAGCTGATCATCTAGATCGAGCACCCGGCGCAGGTCCGCCCCCGGCTGCGCCTCGGCCGGCAAGACAAGCAGCCCGGAATGATCCTGCGAAAGACCCAGGTCCTTCGCCGAGCACAGCATGCCGTTCGACTCGACGCCGCGGACCTTAGCTTGCTTGATTTCCATGCCGGGGAGCCGCGCCCCCACCATCGCTACCGGCGCTTTCATTCCGGCAACGACGTTTGGAGCTCCACAGACGATCGCAAGCGTCGTACCGCCGCCGACGTCGACCTTACAGAGCGTAAGCCGGTCGGCGTTGGGGTGTTTTGCGGCTTGGAGGACTTGCCCGACGACGACCCTGTCGAAAGCGGGCACCACAGGTTCGACCGACTCGACGTCGAGCCCGCCCATGGTCAGCACGCGCGCGAGCTCCTGCGTCGGCATTTTCGGATCGACGAAGGAGCGCAACCAGCTTTCTGGAAATTTCACGTGAACTGGGCGAGAAAGCGGAGATCGCCATCGTAGAAAAGTCGCAAGTCGTCTATCCCGTAACGGAGCATCGTCAACCGATCGGGCCCCATGCCGAAAGCGAAGCCCATGTAGTTCTCGTGGTCCACGCCGCACGCCTTCAGTACGTTGGGGTGTACTTGACCGCTGCCGGCTACCTCAAGCCAACCGGTTTGCCCGCATACCCGGCAGCCCGCGCCGCCGCAAAATACGCAGCTCATGTCGACCTCGGCCGACGGTTCCGTGAAAGGGAAAAAAGACGGTCGAAAGCGCGTTCGCAGCTTCTCGTCTTCGAAGAACTTGCGCAGGAAATCGGTAAGAACGCCTTTGAGATCGGCGAAGCTCACCGCCTCGTCGATCCAGAGACCCTCCACCTGGTGAAACATCGGCGTGTGCGTCGCGTCCGAATCGACGCGGTACACCCGGCCAGGCGCGATGATCCTGAACGGAGGCTCGTGCTGTTGCATGTAGCGCACTTGGATCGGCGAGGTGTGCGTGCGCAGGAGCAGGTTTTGCCCGGCGCCCTTCAGATAAAACGTGTCGTGCATCGAACGCGCGGGGTGGTCCTGCGGCTGATTGAGCGCAGTGAAGTTGTGGAAGTCGGTCTCGATCTCGGGACCGTCCGCCACGTCGAACCCGATCGAGCGAAAGAGCTGCTCGATGCGTTCGAGTGTGCGCGTCGCGGGATGCAGGCCGCCGCGGGCAATGCCTCGCCCCGGCAGAGTCACATCCAGCGCCCCTTCCGCGAGCCGCGAATCGAGCTCGGCGGCGGCCAGCGCCTCGCGGCGGGCGGCGAGCGCCGCCTCGATCTTGTCTTTCGCTTCGTTGAAACGCGCACCGGAGTCACGGCGCGCGTCCGGCGCGAGCTTGGCAAGATCCTTCCGCGCCTCGCTCAGCACGCCCGACCTCCCGAGGTAGCGTGCCTTGATGTGCTCGAGATCGTTCGCGTCGTTCGTGCCGCTGAACTCGGCGATCGCACTCGAAACAACTTTATCCAGATCGATCATCTGAGTCGACTACCTCGGCGCTGTGCGCCACCCTTCCTCGAGAGAAGGGTGTTTTCGGTATTACGCGCCGAGTTTGGCCTTTGCCTGGCTCGCGAGCTGCGCGAAAGCGGGCTTGTCGACTACGGCCAGGTCAGCGAGCACCTTGCGATCGACCTCGATCGAAGCCTTCTTCAGACCGTGCATGAAAGCCGAGTATGTCATGCCGTGCTCGCGCACGGCCGCGTTGATGCGCGCGATCCAGAGGGCGCGAAACTGGCGCTTGCGCTGCTTGCGGTCACGATAGGCATACTGCCCCGCCTTCATCACCGCTTCCTTGGCAATGTTGAAAACATTGCCGCGACGGCCGCGGAATCCCTTCGCTTGAGCGATGACTTTCTTGTGCTTGGCGCGCGCGGTTACGCCGCGTTTGACTCGTGGCATGGCGGCTCTCCTTTACGCGTAAGGGAGCATCGCGCGGACATGCTGCTTGTCCGTGGCGTGCACCTCCGCGGTTCCGCGCAAATGGCGTTTGTTCTTGGTGGTTTTCTTCGTGAGGATGTGGCGCTTGAACGCTTGCGAGCGCTTGATGCTCCCACCGGAGCGGATCTTGAAGCGCTTGGCGGCGCTGCGCTTGGTCTTCATTTTGGGCATTGCACTACTCCTATTTTGGCATGGCGACGGGTGGCCCCAACGGAGCGCTTTCCGACCTCGGCACCACTTCTTCTAAAACCTGCCGTTGCGCTAGGGCGAAACCTCAGATTTCGGTTCTTTCTTGGGTTCCTTCTTGGCTTCCTTTTTCACCGGCTTCTTGATTTCCTTCTTGCCCTTCTTCGGCGCCAACACCATGATCAATTGCCGCCCTTCCATCTTCGGATACTGCTCCACGACCGCATGCGCCTCGAGATCCTGCTTCACCCGTTCGATCAACCGCACGCCAAATTCCTGATGAGCCATTTCCCGGCCGCGGTAGCGCAAAGTGACCTTGGTCTTGTCGCCTTCATCGAGAAACTTGATCAAGTTGCGCAGCTTGATCTTGTAATCGCCTTCGTCGGTTCCGGGACGGAACTTCACCTCTTTGACGTGGATCTGCTTCTGCTTGAGCTTGGCTTCGTGAGCTTTCTTCGCCTCGCGGTACTTGAACTTGCCATAGTCCATCAACTTGCAGACGGGCGGCTTGGCAAGCGGAGCGATTTCCACCAGATCGACTTCGGCTTCCTCGGCCATTTTCAGGGCCTGAGCGATCGGCACGATACCGACCTGCTCGCCGGCGGCTCCGATCAAGCGCACTTCGGGCGCGTTGATCTCGATGTTAATGCGCTGCGTTCTCTCCGTGGCGATGTTGCATCCTCCAGAAAATTAAAAAACTAAGCCGTACTCCCCGTCTTGGCCTCGCTGCGGAGGCGGGCGATGAAGTCCGGCAGGGACATCTGCCCGAGATCTTCACCGCTGCGGGTACGCACGGCCACCTTTTCGGCTGCCTTCTCTTTTTCGCCGACGATCAGCTGGTAAGGCAGCTTCTGTAAGCTATGTTCCCGAATTTTATAGGTTATTTTCTCGTTCCTCAAGTCCGCTTCGCAACGGTAGCCGGCCTGCTTCAAGGCGGTCGCGACCCGCGCGGCGTAGTCGGCCTGCCCCTCCGAAATATTGAGCACCACCACCTGCACGGGCGCGAGCCACAGCGGCATCGCGCCCGCGTAGTGCTCGATGAGAATCCCGATGAATCGCTCCATCGATCCGACGATGGCCCGGTGCAGCATCACCGGCACCCTGCGCGTGTTGTCCTCGGCGACGTACTCCGCACCGAGCAAACCGGGCATGGAGAAATCGACCTGCATGGTGCCGCATTGCCAAGAGCGGCCGATGCTGTCTTTTAGATGGTATTCGATCTTGGGGCCGTAGAACGCACCCTCTCCCGGGAGCACGTCGTAAGCAAGACCGCTCGAATCGAGGGATGCCCGAAGCGCCCGTTCCGCCTTGTCCCAGAGCTCGTCGCCGCCGACCCTTTTCGGAGGGCGCGTCGCGAGCTTGTAGACGACCTCGGTGAAGCCGAAGTCTGCGTAGGCCTCTTGCAGCAGCATCGTAAACACCGTGACCTCCGGCTGGATCTGCTCCTCGGTGCAGAAGATGTGGCCGTCGTCCTGAGTGAAGGCGCGGATGCGCATGATGCCGTGCAGGGCACCCGAGGGCTCGTTGCGCGTGCACACGCCGAATTCGCCGTAGCGCAAAGGCAGATCGCGATAGCTCCTCAAAGCCTTGTTGAAAATAAGTATGTGTCCCGGGCAGTTCATCGGCTTGATCACGTAGTCGCGCTTCTCCGACTCTGTGGTGAACATGTTTTCCCGGTAGTTCTGCCAGTGGCCGGATTTCTCCCACAGGCTGCGGTCGAGGATCTGAGGGCAGCGCACTTCGAGATAACCGTTGTTCCGGTAGACGCGACGCATGTATTGCTCGACCTGCTGCCAGATCGCCCAGCCCTTCGGATGCCAGAACACCATGCCCGGGGCTTCTTCCTGAAGATGGAAAAGATCCAGCTGCGTACCCAGGCGCCGGTGATCGCGCTTCTCCGCCTCCTCGATCATGCGCAAGTACGCTTCCTGCTCCTCTTTCTTGGCCCAGGCGGTTCCGTAGATCCGCTGCAGCATCTCGTTCTTGGAATCTCCGCGCCAGTAGGCGCCGGCGACCTTCATCAGCTTGAATACCTTGAGCTTGCCAGTGGAGGGAACGTGCGGGCCGCGGCACAAGTCGATGAAATCCCCCTCCCGGTACAGCGATACCTCTTCGTTCGCTGGAATCGAGGCGACGATTTCCGCCTTGTAGCGCTCGCCGATGGATTTGAAGTATTGAACTGCCTTGTCGCGCGGCCAGACCTCGCGCGTCACCGGGAAGTCCTTTTTCGCCAGTTCCGCCATACGCCTTTCTATGGCGTCGAGATCTTCAGGAGTAAACGGCCTCTTGAACGCAAAATCGTAGTAGAAGCCGTTTTCCACCACCGGGCCGATGGTCACTTGTGCTTCGGGAAACAGGTCTTTCACGGCGTACGCGAGCAGGTGCGCAGTGGAGTGCCGCAGGATATCGACGCCCTCCTTGTCGCGCTCGGTGACTATGGCGAGCTCGCAATCGCTCTCGAGACGGTAAGAGGTATCGACCAGGCTTCCGTTTACCTTCCCCGCGAGCGCGGCTCGCGCCAGACCTGGCCCGATTGCCTGAGCGACCTCGGCCACGGTGACCGGGCTGGGAAAGCTCTTTATCGAACCATCAGGAAGGCGGATATTCGGCATGCGCCCGTCATAAAAGCAAAACCGCGCGTTGAACGCCGCTCTGCGTGCGTTCCAACGCGCGGAGTTAAAGCGGCGGTGGCGCCGCCGAATTTAACAACAGTTGGTAGGCGCGATTGGAATCGAACCAACGACCTCATCCATGTCAAGGATGCGCTCTAGCCAACTGAGCTACGCGCCTGAGAAGTGCCGGATTCTAGCCGAACGGTCCCGCCCGGACAAACCCATGAAACACGACAATCAACCATGCCAACGCTTCGATCGCGAATCGTAGCTGTACGGCATGGATTTGAAGACCACGTTCGGACAGGAAATCACGTACTCACCGCTCGAGACAAGGTAGCCCATGGGGGCGCCGCTCGGGCACGTGCCCACTGCGAGGACGAATTTGGGTACGAGCTTGTCGAGAGCGTCAGGATAGGCGCCGCTCTCGCGCTTGTACGCCGAAAGCGCGGAGATCATCCGCACGCCACGGGTCTCGACGGTGAGCATGTCTTTCTCGCCCCCGGTGTAGAGGTCGATCGCAACATACGCTGCCGCGAGAGCGACCGCAAGCACGACGAGCAGAACGATTTGGTTTACGCCTGTCTGACGATTTGCCGCGTTCATCCCCTGTCCTCCTAGGCCAACCGACATCAACCGACCCGCAAATACTACCGCAAGCCGAGCATCTCCGCCGCGTGCTTGCGCGTCGTCGCAGTGATCGCGACCCCGCCCAGCATGCGCGCGATTTCCTCGATGCGTGATTTCTGGTCGAGCACCGCGACCCGGCTCCGCGCGCTGCCGCTTTCGGAGCCCTTCGACACCGACCATTGCTCACGGGCCTGGGCGGCCACCTGCGGAAGATGGGTGACGCACAGCACTTGACGCTCCCCACCCAGGGTTTTCAGCTTCTTGCCAACGACTTCGGCCACGGCTCCGCCGATCCCCGCGTCGACCTCATCGAAAATCAGCGTAGGCACCGCGGCCGCCCGGCTCGTGATCACCTGAATCGCGAGGCTGATACGGGACAGTTCCCCGCCGGAAGCCACCTTGGCGAGAGCGCGCGGCTCGGCGCCCGGGTTGGTCGCCACCAGAAACTCAACCTGTTCGTTTCCAGCGAGGCTCCCGTCAGGCAAGAGCGAGCGCAGCTCCACCTCGAACCGCCCGCCGGACATCGCGAGTTCCTTCATCGCGGCGTTCACCTCGCGGCTGAGTTTCGTCGCGGCCTTGTTGCGCTCGGCCGAAAGGCGTGCGGCAAGCTCGTCGTAGCGTGAGCGTGCAGCCTGCTCCTGCAGGGCGAGGGCTTCGAGATCCGCGGTCATTTCCAGATCCTTCAGCCGTACCCGAAGTGAAGCCAGAAGCTCAGGCAGCGCCTCGGGCTGTACGCGAAACTTGCGCGCCGCATTGTGCACCGCTTCGAGCCGCTGCTCGACCTCATAGAGTCGCTTCGGATCGAGCTCGATGCGATCGCCGTAATGTCTCAGCGCATAGCCGGCTTCGCGCAACTGCGCTTCGCCCGATTCGAGCACGGCAATGGTATCGCGCAGCAATCCATCGAATTCGGTGAGCGGGCGCAGCCGTGAAAGTACCCCCGACAGCACGCCGAGCGCCGCGTTCTCCGACTCGGAAAGCGAGTCGATCGCCTCCCGCACGCCCTCCATGAGGGTCGCTGCGTGGGCAAGCCGCCCGTGCTCCGACTGGATCGTCTCCCATTCGCCGGGTGCAAGCGCCAGCCGAGACAGTTCTTCGAGCTGCCAATCGAGCTGCTGCCGTTCGGCGTCGCGTGCCGCCGCATTGTTCTCGTGGTCGAGCCTCGCACGGCGAAGCCTTTGCCATTCGCGGTAAGCGCCACCCGTTTCCTCGGCGAGCGACGCAAGCCCGGCGTGCACGTCGAGTACCAGGCGTTGGGCCTCGGGCCTGAGAAGCGACTGGTGCGCATGCTGACCGTGGATGTCGACGAGCCGATCCCCCGCCTCGCGCATCTGGTTGATTGTCGCAGCGTGGCCGTTGATGAATGCGCGCGAGCGCCCGTTTGCGTCGACCACACGGCGCAACAGCAACCGGTTGGGATCGCCCTCGAGGGCGTGCTCGTGCAACCAATCCCCGATCCCGGGCAGCGAATCGATGGCGAATTCCGCGGTCACGTCGGCGCGCTCGGCCCCGGAACGCACCTGTTCGCTTCCCGCGCGATCGCCGAGCGTCAGCGACAACGCGTCGATCAGGATCGACTTTCCAGCACCGGTTTCGCCCGTCAGAGCCGTGAAACCCGGCCGAAACTCGAGTTCCAGACGATCGACGATCGCGAAGTCACGAATGGACAGGTGCGAAAGCATTTGCAGCTAGAGTACTTCACTCCAGTGCAGCTTCTGCCGCAACATCGCGAAGTAGCTGTAACCCGGAGGGTGGACGAACTTGACGGTGTGCTCCGCGCGCCGGATAACAACGTGGTCGCCCTCCTCAAGGTCGCATTGCAGTTGCCCGTCGAAATGGAGCCGCGCATCGATCGAGCGTTTCAGGGAGATCTCGATCACGGTGCGGTCGCTGACCATGATCGGCCTGTTGGACAGCGTGTGCGGGCAGATCGGCACCAACGCGAACCCGGGTACGCTCGGTTGTAGTATCGGCCCGTCCGATGAAAGCGCGTAAGCGGTCGACCCGGTGGGGGTCGCTACGATCAGGCCGTCGGCCCGCAGGTCATAGACGAACTCGCCGTCGATGTTTACCACGAATTCGATCAGCCGACCCACAGATCCCTTGTTCACGACCGCGTCGTTGAGAGCGAGGGTCGCGAGCGTCACCTCGCCGTCGCGGCGCACTTCGGCCGCGAGCATGGTTCGCTCCTCAATCGCATGGCGGCCGGCGAGAATGTCGGCCATGGCGTCGAGCATGTGCGGCGAAGCGATGTCGGTCATGAATCCGAGACGACCCTGGTTGACGCCTACGAGCGGTACGTGGTGAGCCGCCAGGTTTCGCGCCGCGTTGAGCATGCTTCCATCGCCTCCCTGCACAACGACCAAGTCGGCGCGGGCGCCGATTTCATCGTAGTCGGCTATTGGAAAACCGCCGACGCCGTTGGTAGCCGCGGTTTCCTTCTCCAGCAGCACTGCACGCCCCTGCCTGCGCAGGTACTCGCCCATCGTGGCGAGCGCGGCCGCTACATCGGGGGAGTGGTAGCGGCCTATCAAGGCAATGGTGTTGAAAGCTGACATACCGTCATTAAATCATGAACATGTGGGGGTGACAAAAAGGCGGCCTGCAATGCCGCGAACAAAACCGCAAATCAGCCCGATTCTGTAGAATCGCGGGCTATGTTGGACCGTCGCGCGCAGATCCTGCTCAAGACCCTGGTGGAGCGCTATATCGCCGAGGGTGAGCCGGTCGGCTCGCGCGCGCTGTCGCGCTACTCCGGTCTGGATTTGAGCCCGGCCACGATCCGGAACGTGATGGCCGACCTCGAGGAACTCGGGTTTGTCGCGAGCCCCCATACCTCGTCGGGACGGATCCCCACTCCGCGCGGCTATCGTTTCTTCGTCGATACCCTGCTTACGGTAAAGCAGCTCGACCGCGTAGAGATCAGCCAGCTCGAAGACAATCTTCATCCCGACCACCCACAGCGCCTTATCAGCGCGGCCTCGCAGCTTCTCTCCGAGCTCACCCATTTCGCGGGCGTCGTGGTCGCCAGCAAACGCAAGACACCGGCCTTCCGTCACATCGAGTTTCTGGCACTTTCGGACAAGCGCGTCCTGCTGATCATCGTAACACCGGACGGTGACGTGCAGAACCGAATACTGTTCACGGAGAAGACCTATACGCCTTCAGAGCTGACCATGGCGGCGAATTTCCTCAACCAGAACTACGCCGGCCTCACGTTCGACGACATCCGCCGCCGCCTGCGCGACGAGCTGAAGCAGCTCCGGGAGGATATGACGCTGCTCATGACCGCGGCCCTCGAGGCGAGCAGCGAGGCCTTGTCGGAGTCGACGGAGAACTATGTCATATCCGGCGAGAGGAATTTGCTCGACTCGCATGAGCTCGCCTCGAACATGTCCCGGCTGCGGGAGTTGTTCGAGCTCTTCGAAAAGAAGACGCTGCTCGTGCAGATCCTCGAGCTGAGCACCCACGCGCAGGGAGTGCAGATCTACATCGGCGGGGAGTCCGGCGTCGCGCCACTCGACGAATGCAGCGTCGTCACGGCGCCGTATGAGTCCGATGGGCAGATAATCGGTACGGTCGGGGTGATCGGGCCGACGCGCATGGCGTATGAGCGGGTGATCCCGATCGTCGACATCACCGCGAAGCTATTGTCGAGCGCGCTGTCGAGCCACTAGATCGGGAGTCGAGAGTCCGGGAGCCAAGCGGGATCAGCCTCCCTTGTTCCAGACTCCGACTCCCCGCTCTCGGCATGCACTATCTCCCCGAGCCGAAACAGGAGCACGGCGCCGTCGCCAAGACGGCGGTGTTGCTCGTCAACCTCGGCACGCCCGATGCGCCGACACCGCAGGCGGTGCGCCGATATCTGAGGCAGTTCCTGTCCGACCCGCGCGTGATCGAAATTCCTCGGGCGCTCTGGCTGCCGATCCTGCACGGCTTCGTACTCAACACGAGACCGAGAAAATCGGCACGGAAATACGCCAGCATCTGGTCCTCGGAAGGGTCCCCCCTGAGGGTGCATACCGAGAAGCAGGCGCGATTGCTTCGCGGCCGCCTCGAATCGCAGGCCCCAACGCCGCTCTCGGTCGACTTCGCCATGCGCTACGGCGAGCCCTCGATTCAAGGCACGCTGACTCGCCTGAAGTCGGAGGGATGCGAGCGCGTCCTCGTGCTGCCGATGTATCCCCAATACGCGGCCAGCACGACCGCAAGCACGCTGGATGAGGTAGGAGGGTTTTTGCGGCGAGTCCGTAACGTGCCGGAAGTCCGGCTGGTGAAGCACTTTCACGACCACCCATCGTACATCGCCGCACTGGCAAATCTCGTGTGCGAGCACTGGAGGCAATCCGGACGCCCGGACATGCTGCTCATGAGTTTCCACGGCTTGCCACGTTACACGCTCACCCGAGGGGACCCCTACCATTTCGAGTGCCACAAGACTGCGCGCCTCCTTGCCGAGAGACTCGAGCTTGCCGAGACGCACTGGCAAATCGCCTTCCAGTCCCGCTTTGGGCGGGCGGAATGGATACAGCCCTATACCGCGTCCGTCCTGGCCGACTACGGCCGGAACGGCGTGCGCCGCGTAGATGCGATCTGCCCGGGTTTCGTCGCGGATTGCCTGGAGACGCTCGAAGAAATCGGCGTCGAGGGCCGAGAGATCTTCCTCGGCGCGGGAGGCAGGGAATTCAATCTGTTGCCCTGCCTCAACGAGCGCGACGACTGGATCGGTGCCTTGGCCGACATCGCTCGGCAGCATCTTGCAGACTGGGTGATGGAATCCAGGAATCCGCGGCTTGAAAAGAACCGCGCCGCAGACAGCCCGAGCCGGGCCGACAGCTCTTGAAATCCCCCCGGAGAACCCCAGTTAGAATCGTCAGCGAAAAGGGGTCCCTGCCCCATGAGACGTCGAGGCACATCTTGCGGAGAATCTATGCCTGAACCGGACCAACCGAGCCCGCAGGTTTCTTCGGGCGATACGTCAGTCGATCCGGAAGCACCGGTCGCCAAACCGGCGGACGTCCCGTCCGTGCCCGATCCCGAGGAGCTGGTGCGGCGCGCGGAGTCGAAGGCCCAGGAATACCACGACGCCTGGCTCCGAGCCAAAGCGGAGGCGGAAAATATCCGTAAACGGACGGCGATCGAACTTGCGAACGCTTACAAGTACGCTATCGAGGCGGTCGCCACGGAACTTCTTCCCGTCATGGACAGCCTGGAGGCGACGCTCGCGGCCGACTCCGCTTCGCTTGAGGCGCTGAAGAGCGGAGTCGAGCTGACATTGAAGCAGCTGAACGCCGTGTTCGGGAAGGCGAACCTCACGGAGATCAACCCCGTCGGGGAGAAGTTCGATCCTCATCGGCACCAGGCAATCAGCATGCTGCCCTCGGAGAAGGAACCGAACACGGTCATCAACGTGCTGCAAAAGGGCTACAGCCTGCACGACCGGGTGATCCGGCCTGCGCTGGTCACGGTGGCCAAACCCAAAAACGATGGAGCTTGAAGTTGAGGGATTGATCCCCATATCGGCTTCAAGGTTATTTGCCAGAAAATTCAAAAGGAAAGGCCATGGGAAAGATCATCGGAATCGACCTCGGGACGACCAACTCCTGCGTTGCGATCATGGAGGGCGGGAAGCCCAAGGTGATCGAGAACTCGGAAGGTGCCCGCACCACGCCCTCAATCGTCGCCTACATGGAGGACGGGGAAATCCTGGTCGGCGCGCCGGCCAAGCGGCAGGCGGTGACCAACCCCAAGAACACCCTCTATGCGATCAAGCGCCTCATCGGCCGCAAGTTCGAGGAGAAGGAGGTGCAGAAGGATATCGCCCTGATGCCGTACAAGATCGTCAAGGCCGACAACGGCGACGCCTGGGTCGAGATCCGCGGCAAGAAGATCGCCCCGCCCGAAGTGTCGGCGCAGGTGCTGCGCAAGATGAAGAAGACCGCCGAGGACTATCTCGGCGAGGAAGTGACCGAAGCGGTGATCACGGTCCCGGCCTATTTCAACGACTCACAGCGCCAGGCAACCAAGGACGCTGGCCGCATCGCGGGACTGGAAGTCAAGCGCATCATCAACGAACCCACGGCGGCCGCACTCGCGTTCGGACTGGACAAGAAGGAAGGCGACCGCAAGATCGCGGTCTATGACCTCGGTGGCGGCACGTTCGACATCTCTATCATCGAAATCGCGGAAGTCGAAGGCGAGCACCAGTTCGAGGTGCTCTCCACCAACGGCGACACGTTCCTCGGCGGCGAGGACTTCGACCAGCGCCTGATCGACTACCTCTGCGACGAATTCAAGAAGGACCAGGGACTCGATCTGCGAAAAGACGTGCTCGCACTGCAGCGCCTGAAGGAAGCTGCGGAAAAGGCCAAGATCGAGCTGTCCTCGAGCGCGCAGACCGAGATCAACCTGCCCTACATCACCGCAGACAAGAGCGGGCCCAAGCATCTCGCCATCAAGGTCACACGCGCCAAATTCGAGAGCCTGGTCGAGGATCTGATCGAAAAGACGGTCGAGCCCTGCCGTATCGCGTTGAAGGACGCGGGGCTCAAAGTCTCCGACATCGAGGACGTGATCCTGGTCGGTGGAATGACGCGCATGCCCAAGGTCCAGGAGACGGTGAAGGATTTCTTCGGCAAGGAACCGCGCAAGGACGTCAATCCGGACGAGGCTGTCGCGGTCGGTGCCGGGATCCAGGGCGGCGTGTTGAAGGGCGACGTCAAGGACGTCCTGCTTCTGGATGTCACGCCGTTGTCGCTCGGCATAGAGACGCTGGGGGGTGTCCTCACCAAGCTCATTCAGAAGAACACCACCATCCCGACCAAGGCGCAGCAGGTCTTCTCCACTGCCGACGACAATCAGTCCGCGGTGACCATCCATGTGCTGCAGGGCGAGCGCGACGTGGCCTCGGGCAACAAGAGCCTCGGCCAGTTCAACCTGGAGGGCATCCCACCCGCGCCGCGCGGGATGCCGCAGATCGAGGTCACCTTCGACATCGACGCCAACGGCATCTTGCACGTGTCGGCGAAGGACAAGGCGACGGGCAAGGAAAACAAGATCACTATCAAGGCGAACTCGGGGCTCAATGAATCCGAGATCCAACGCATGGTAAAGGACGCGGAAGCGCACGCCGCCGAAGACAAGAGGCAGGTCGAAGTCGTGACGTCGCGCAACCAGTTGGATTCGCTGCTGCACTCGGTCCAGAAGTCGTTGAAGGAATACGGCGACAAACTCGCCGCGGACGAAAAAGCGAAGATCGAGGCCGCGGTCAAGGATGCCGAAGAGGCGATGAAGTCGGACGACAAGGAGAAAATCGACGCCAAGGCACAGGCGCTTGCGCAGGCGGCGCAAAAACTCGGCGAAAAGATGTACGCCGAAGCGCAGCAGGCGCAAGGCGCACAGAGCGGCGGCGACGCAAAAACAGCGAAGCCGGCGGAGGATGAGGCCAACGTCGTCGACGCCGAGTTTACCGAGGTGAAAGACAAGAAAGGTTAAGCGCCGCGCGTAAATCGCGCGGCCTTAACTGGCCGGGTTCGAGCTGACGCGCAACTTGCGCAGCTCAACTCGGCCTTTGCGTATCTAGCAAGGGAAGAGCCAAGCAATGGCGAAGCGGGATTACTACGAAGTGCTGGGAGTCAACCGCGACGCCGACGAGGAAGTCATCAAAAAAGCATATCGGCGCCTCGCCATGAAACACCATCCGGATCGCAACCCGGACAACCCCAAGGCCGAAGAGCTGTTCAAGGAGGCGAAAGAGGCCTACGAGATCCTGACCGACGCCAACAAGCGTGCCGCCTATGACCGCTACGGCCACGCGGGTATCGATCCGCGCGCGGGCATGGCTGGCGGCGGGGCTGCCGGTTTCTCGGGCTTCGCCGACGCGTTCGGGGATATCTTCGGCGATATCTTCAACCAGGCGCGCGGCGGCCGCTCCTCGGTATACCGCGGAGCCGACCTGCGCTACAACCTCGAGGTCGCGCTGGAGCAGGCCGCGCGCGGCACCGAAACCCGCATTCGCATTCCGACATACGAGGATTGCGAGACGTGCAAGGGCTCCGGGGCGAAACCCGGGACTAGGCCGCGAACCTGCCCGACCTGTGAAGGGCACGGTCAGGTGCGCATGCAGCAGGGTTTTTTCTCGATCCAGCAGACGTGCCCGAAATGCCACGGAACCGGAAAGGTCATCAGCGAGCCCTGCCCGAGCTGCCACGGCGCCGCACGCGTGAAAAAACAAAAAACGCTCTCGGTCAAGATTCCCGCCGGCGTAGACGATGGCGATCGCATCCGTCTTTCGGGCGAGGGCGAGCCAGGGGTAAGTGGCGGGCCGGCAGGCGATCTTTACGTGCAGATCCAGGTCAAGTCCCATCCGGTTTTTCAGCGCGACCACGACGACCTGCACTGCGAGATGCCGGTCAGCTTCGCGACGGCGGCGCTCGGCGGAGAGATCGAAATTCCCACGTTGGACGGTTCGGCGAAGATCAGAATCCCCTCCGAGACCCAATCTGGAAAGGTATTCCGGCTGCGAGGCAAGGGCATTCGCGGCGTGCGCAGCCGTGAACACGGCGATCTGCTCTGCCACGTCGTCGTCGAAACGCCGGTCAGTCTCACCGACCGACAGAGGGAGTTGCTTCGCGAGTTCGAGGCGATCAGCCAGGCCGACAGCGAAAGACATAGCCCCCGTGCCAAGTCTTGGATGGAGAAGGTCAGAGAATTCTTCGCTCAATAGCGAAGACCAAGGGCTTGGGGACCCTTTGCGGTGTAGAATCAGTGGTGTCGGGGCATCCTTACAAGGGGGCCGGATGAGCCGTGTGACATTCATTGCATTTCTAGTTGCGCTTTCCGGACCCGCGTTCGGTCAGGCGCCAGGCGTGACTTCCAAGACCATCCTGCTCGGCCAGGCGGCCGCTTTCTCGGGCCCTGCCGCGCAGTTGGGTATCCAGATGAACATTGGAACCAAGGCGTATCTTGATTACGCGAACGCTCGGGGCGGGGTTTTCGGCAGAAGGATCGTGCTCAAGACACGAGACGACCGGTACGAAGCGAACCTGTGCGTCGAAGCCACCAAGAAGCTGATCGAGGAAGACAAGGTCTTCGCTTTGATTTCCTACGTAGGAACCCCGACGACCGGCGCGGCGATGCCCATCCTCACCGAGGCCAAGGTTCCGCTAGTCGGGCCGTTCACGGGCGCTGAACTGCTGCGCACTCCGGTCAACCGTTACGTGTTCAACGTGCGCGCGAGCTATTACGACGAGACCGAAAAGATCGTCGAGCAACTCGTGTCGACCGGCAACAAGAAGATAGCGGTGTTTTACCAGGACGACACCTACGGGCAAGCCGGCCTGAAAGGCGTCGAGATCGCGATGGGAAAGCGCAATCTCAAGATCGCCGCTCTCGGCAAGGTCGAACGCAACACGATCAAGGTGGAGGATGCGGTCAAGACCATCAATACCGCCCAACCCGACGGCGTCGTGATGATTTCGGCTTACACTTCGATCACGGAGTTCGTCCGGCAAATGAAGCGTCAGGGGAGCTCGACCCAATTTCACAACGTTTCGTTTGTGGGAAGCAAGGCGCTCGCCGACTCGCTCAAGGACGACGGCTATGGAGTCGCAATCTCGCAGGTCGTTCCCTTCCCCTGGAGCCCGAGTGTGCTGATCGTCAAGGAATACCAGGAAACAATGGCCAAGTCGGGCAACAAGGACTTCAATTTCTCGAGCCTCGAGGGGTTCATCGTCGCCAAGGTGATGGTCGAAGGGCTCAAACGCGCCGGCAAGGACCTGACGCGCGAAAAGCTCGTCGCTGCGCTCGAAAGCATGAACAATGTGGACCTGGGCGAATTTGTGGTCAATTTCTCGCCGACCAGCCACAGCGGCTCGAAATTCGTCGATCTGACGATGATTGGCCGCGGCGGCAAATTTCTCAAATAGAAGGGGGTACCGAGACTCCAGCGGCCGATTTTGCGTGGACGAAGAGGAGGAGCAATGGCGACGACGCGCGCATTGACCGCGGTGGCTGGGGCGCTCGCCTGCTTGTTCGCGGCCAGCGTAGCTCACGCCCAGGGCGTAACCAAGACGAGCATCCTGATCGGCCAATCATCTCCATTTTCCGGCAGCAATAAGGAGCTTGGCGACGAGATCCGCGAAGGACTGCAGGCCTGTTTCAAGCAGGTCAACGAGGCGGGCGGAGTCAACGGGCGCGCCCTCGAGCTCGTCGCGCTGGACGACGCCAACGACACCAAACGTGCCGGCGAGAACGCAAGGATCCTGATAGAACAGAGAGGCGTGCTCGCGCTGATCGGCTACGCGAGCGCCACTCTAAGCCTCCCCGCGCTTCCATTCGTCGAAAAGGGCAGGGTCGCATTCGTCGGGCCGTTTACCGGCGCCGAGCCAATGCGCTCATTTCGCCACAACGTATACAACATTCGCGCAAGCTATGCCGACGAGCTCGAGAAGATCGTCGACTTCTATACCACGACCGGAACGAAGAAATTCTCTGTCATCCACTATGACGACGCGATCGGCAAAGAAAACCTCGCCGCCGTGGAGCTCGCACTGACCAGGCGGGGACTGAAACCATCGTCGATCGGAACTTTGAAGCGCAACCAGACGGATCTGGGTGCCGCCGTTTCGGACGTCGTCACTGCGGCTCCGGACGTCGTCATCGCGACCACGCTCTACAAGACTACCGGTGATTTCATCAAGTCAGCGAGAAAGGCCGGATCGGGCGCCCAGTTTGCCAGCACCTCGTTCGTAGGCGCAACCGCGCTGGCCGGCGAGCTCGGCGAACAAGGCATCGGCGTCGTCGTTGCACAGGTGGTGCCACCCTACTCCAGGTTGTCGGTCCCTATCGTGAGGGAATACCAGGCGGCAATCGAGAAATCGCTCGGCAAAAAAGAATATTCCTTCACTTCGCTGGAGTCGTATATCGGAGCCAAAGTGCTTGTCGAGGCGATTCGCCGCGCCGGCGCCAACCCGACGCGTGAAAGCGTTCTTAAGGCGCTCGATTCGATGCAGAACTTCAGTGTCGGGGGATACCTGGTCGATTTCAGCCCGTCGAATCACAATGGCTCCAAGTTCGTGGAGTTGACCGCAATCGGCAGGGCGGGAAGGTTTGCGTACTAGCTTCGCCGCGGATCAGTTCCGCCGCCAGGTAGTGCCTTGAGGGCCGTCCTCGAGTCCGATTCCCTCTTGAAGCAATTCGTCGCGGATCTCGTCGGCGCGCCGAAAATCCTTCGCACGGCGCGCCTCGTCGCGCGCGGCGATCAGCGCCGCAATCTGCACGTCTGAAATCCCGCCGCCGGGTCCCACCCCGGCGCGCAGGAAAGCCTCGCTTTCCCGCGACAGCAGACCGAGCAGCCTGCCGAGCGCGCGCAACTGACGCGCGAGCGCCGTTGAGTGCGTGCGGTTGACTTCGTTGGCGAGATCGAAGAGCACCGCGACGGCCTCGGGCGTATTGAAGTCGTTGTCCATTGCCTCCCGGAAGCGACGGCCGTGGATTTCGGCCCAGTCAGGCGACGCTGCGTTCGGCGGCGCCCCTTTCAGAGCGGTGTACAGCCTCGCCAACGCGTGCCGCGCGTCTCCCAGATGCTGGTCGGAGTAGTTGAGAGGGCTTCGATAGTGCGCACGCACGACGAAGAAACGCAGGACTTCCGGATCGTGGCGCTTGAGGAGCTCGCGGATGGTGGCGAAGTTGCCGGTCGATTTCGACATCTTCTCGTCCTGCAGCTGGACAAAGCCGTTGTGCATCCAGTATTTGACGAAGGGTTGCGTATCATCCCGATCCAGGACGCCTTCGGACTGCGCGATTTCGTTCTCGTGATGCGGAAACTGCAGGTCCTGCCCGCCGCCGTGAATGTCGAAATGAGCTCCCAGGAGTTTCGTGCTCATCGCCGAGCACTCGATGTGCCAGCCTGGGCGCCCGTTGCCCCAGGGCGACTGCCAAAAGGGCTCGCCCTCCTTGGCGCGCTTCCACAGGACGAAATCGAGTGGATCGCGCTTGGTCGTGTCGACCTCGACCCGCTCGCCGGCGCGCAGATCTTCGAGCGACTTCCCCGAGAGCTTGCCGTAACCCGGAAACTTGCGGACCGAGAAATTCACATCACCGCTTTCCCCACGATAGGCGATACCGCGGCCCTCCAATCTTCGGATCATCTCCAGCATCTCGGCAATGTGACCGGTTGCGCGCGGCTCGATGTCGGGCTTCTGCACCGCCAGCGCCGCCGCATCTTCGTCCATGTAGCGTATGAAGCGCTCGGTCAAAGCGGCAACGGATTCACCGGTCTCCGATGCCCGACGGATAATCCTGTCGTCGACATCGGTGATGTTGCGTACGTAAGTCAGCGGGTAGCCGCTTGCGCGCAACCAGCGTTGCACCACGTCGAATGCGATCATCATCCGCGCATGTCCGAGATGGCAGTAGTCGTAGACGGTCATCCCGCAGACGTACATCCTCACCCGCGCCGGATCGACAGGTGCGAAGGGTTCTTCCGCCCGGCTGAGGCTGTTGTAGATTTTCAGCATGGCACCGGCAGCGCGGCTGCTGGAGAGAAAAGCGACAAAATCGAGGAAATTCCCGCAAGAGGCTGATTATTGTAGATTTTGCGAGCTTCTTGATAGAATGAGGTGTGCCCCTCGGCTCAAAAAAAGTATAGCACAATGAACTTCATGGCTCGGCCTTCCACGCGGCTTGCGGTTCCGCTTTTCGCCTTGGTAATTTCCGCGTTGCCTGTGAGCGCGGACGACCTTCAGGATATCGACCGACTCTTGAAGCAGGGCCAGCCTGCTCAAGCCCTTGAGCGGGTCGATCAATATCTCTCGCAAAAACCGAAGGACGCCAAGGGTCGCTTCATCAAGGGATTGATCCTGGTAGAACAGAACAAAGCGGCTGAAGCGATCGAGGTCTTCGCCGCGCTCTCGCGCGACTACCCGGAGTTGCCCGAGCCCTATAACAATCTTGCGGTCCTATATGCCGCTCAAGGCCAGTACGAAAAGGCCCGGCAACAACTCGAAATGTCGATCCGCACGCACCCGAGTTACGCGACCGCGTACGAAAATCTCGGCGACGTGTACACCAAGCTTGCCAGCCAGGCGTACGACAAGGCCCTGCAGTTCGATTCGTCCAACTCCACGGCAAAGAACAAGCTCTCGCTGATTCGCGATTTGATATCGAGCGGCCCTGCGCGCGGATCGAGCGCCGCTTCGGGAGCGTCGACGGGGCCAACGCCGGCGCCGCCGGCAGCGCGGCCCGCGCCCGCAAAATCCGCCGGGACCAAGCTGGCCGCGGGACAGGAAAAATCCGTGTCAACAAAGCCGGCGGAGAAACCGGCCCGCGCCCAAGGCGGCGGGGAGGAAGTGCTGCAGACGGTGCTCGCCTGGGCAGGCGCGTGGTCCAAACAGAACGTGGAGAGCTATCTCGCCTTTTACGCCCAGGATTTCAAGACGCCGAAGGGGGAAGCCCGCGCGGAATGGGAGGCAGCGCGCAGACAGCGCATTTCCAGCCCCAAAAAGATCGAGGTCGCCGTCGAATCGCCCAAGGTCACGCTCAAGGATCAGAACAACGCGGTCGTCAGTTTCCGGCAGGCGTACCGTTCGGACAATCTGAATATCAGGAGCAGCAAGACGCTGGTCATGGTACGGAACGAGGGGCGCTGGCTCATCCAACAGGAGCGGGCGGGAGGCTGATGTCGAGGCAGACTCTTACCTGCGTTCTGGTCGCGGCCGTCGCCTTTGGGGCCCCTTCCACCCTGTCGCCCGCAAAGGGTGCGCGCATCGAGGTGACGGCAGACGCACTGCTCGCGGGGGTCTACGAAGAAATCGTTCGGGGACATCTCGAAGCGGCGCTCCAGGATATCGAAGGACTGATCCGCGTGAGACCCAACTTTCGCCTCGCTCACCTGATCAAGGGCGACTTGCTGCTCGCCCGCGCCCGGCCCATCAACACGATCGGGGCGGCCCCCAACGTACCCGAGGCGAACCTGGAGGGACTGCGGGCCGAAGCGTTCGCCCGCCTGCGAGCCTACCGGGAGCGCCCGCCGGCGGACCGTGTACCGCGCTATTTGCTGCAGCTGCGCGAGGATCAAAGGTACGCAGTCGTAGTCGACACGCACCGCTCGCGGCTTTATCTGTACCAGAACGACGGCGGGACGCCGCGCTTCGTCGCCGACTATTACGTGAGCTCGGGAAAAAACGGGGCACTGAAAGTCCGAGAAGGAGACGAGAAGACACCTATTGGGGTGTACCACGTTACGGAGAGCCTGCCCCGGCAAAAGCTCTCGGACTTCTACGGCAGCGGCGCCTTCCCGATCAACTACCCGAACGAGTGGGACCGCATCCAGGGGCGCAACGGCCACGGCATCTGGCTGCACGGAACGCCGTCGAACACCTACAGCAGACCCCCGCGTTCGAGTAACGGCTGTGTTGTCCTCGCCAATTCCGATTTGGATGCGCTGGCGCGCAACGTTCAGGTCGGCGTCACCCCCGTCATCATCAGCGAGGACGTCGAATGGCTGAGCCCCGAGGATTGGGCAAGCGAGCGGACATCATTTGGAAAGCAGCTGGAACAATGGCGGGCCGACTGGGAAAGCCTCGACACGGAACGCTACCTCGCGCATTATTCGAAAAGCTTCTCCGCGCCGAATCAGAACCTGGATAGCTGGAGCCGGCACAAGCGGCTCGTAAACGGCGGCAAGAGCTGGGTCAAAATCAAGGTGAGCAACCTCAGCATGCTCCGCGATCCCGGAAAGGAAGGCCTGGTGCTGGTGAGTTTCGACCAGGAGTACAGGTCGAATAATCTGTCGAACACCGTGAAAAAGCGCCAATACTGGCTGCACGAAGACGGACGCTGGCGCATCGTCTACGAGGGAGCGGTCTGAACCGAGTTTGTCCGCTGCGCCGCCCGCCGAACGGAATCCACCTCCCAGGAGCATCAACATGCATCGCATTTCGACGCTCGTCCTCCTCCTGCTGGCAATGTCCGGCGCGTGGGCACAGAATCCACGCGTGGAATTCAAAACCAGCATGGGCAGCTTCGCGCTCGAGCTTTATGCCGACAAGGCCCCCAAGACGGTCGCGAATTTCATTCAATACGTCAACAGCGGTTTCTACAATGGGACGATATTTCACCGCGTCATCGACGGCTTTATGATTCAGGGGGGCGGCTTCGAGCCCGGAATGCGGGAGAAAAGGACCCGTGCTCCGATCGAAAACGAGGCTGGAGCCGCATTCAACGCGGGCCTGAAGAACGAACTGGGAACCGTTGCGATGGCGCGCACGCCCAACCCGCATTCGGAACCGCGCAATTCTTCATCAATGTCAAGAACAACGCTTTTCTCGACTACCGCGAGCCGTCCCCGCAGGGATTCGGGTACGCGGTGTTTGGTCGCGTGGTCGAAGGAATGGACACCGTGCTGCGAATTTCCAAGGCGCCAACCACGACGATTGAACAGCACCAAAACGTTCCGCAACGGCCGGTCTTGATCGAATCGGTCACACTGAAACCAGCCAAATAGCCGGCCTTCATGGTCGAACTTCAAACCAACTTCGGTGTCATTGCGATCGAGCTCGATGCCGGACGCGCTCCGGAGACGGTCAAGAATTTTCTCGATTACGTCGAATCGGGTTTCTACTCCAACACCGTGTTTCACCGCGTCATCGACGGCTTCATGATCCAGGGGGGCGGATTCGAACCGGGAATGCGCCAGAAGCCGGCTCGAAATTCCATCAAGAACGAGGCCGACAACGGCCTCAAGAACGAGCGCTATACGATCGCCATGGCGCGGACTTCAGAACCGCATTCGGCCTCCAGCCAGTTTTTCATCAGCGTCAAGGACAACGATTTCCTGAATCACACGGCGCCCAGCTCGCAGGGTTGGGGCTACTGCGTGTTCGGCAAGGTCGTCGAGGGCCAAGACGTGGTCGACAAGATCAAAAAGGTCAAGACCGGCAAACGTGGAGGTCATGCCGACGTGCCCGTCGAGGACGTGATCATCGAGCGGGCGGAAGTGGTCTAGGGGTCCTTTGGCAGTTTTCTTCATCTCCGATCTGCACCTGAGTGCATCGCGGCCGGAGATCAATCGCGTCCTCTTCGAGTTTCTCCGCGGCCCTGCGCGCGGGGCGGAATCGCTTTATATTCTCGGCGACCTGTTCGAGTACTGGGCCGGGGACGACGATCTCGGCGAGCCGTTCAACGCCTCGGTAGTCGGGGCGCTCGCCGAATGCTCACGCGCCGGTCCCTCCCTGCACATCATGCACGGAAACCGGGATTTCCTTCTCGGCACGGACTTCGCCGCGGCCTGCAACGCACGCCTGATCGACGATCCGCACAGCCTCGATCTGTTCGGGACGCGCACGCTGCTCATGCACGGCGACACGCTCTGCACGGACGACGTCGACTATCAGAGGTTTCGCGCCGAGGTGCGCGCGCCAGCGTGGAGAAAGGAATTTCTTTCCCTGCCGCTCGCCGTGCGCAAGGAGAAAATCGGGGCGCTGCGCGCGCGGAGCGAGAAGGAAAAACGCCGCAAGGCACCCGAGATCATGGATGTCAACCGCGGCGTGGTGGACGCGACGCTTCGCGAGCACGGCTATCCGCGGCTGATCCACGGCCACACGCACCGGCCTGCCCGGCACGAGCACCGCGTCGACGGCAGGGTCTGCGAGCGCTGGGTCCTTGCCGACTGGTATCGCGCCGGCAGCTACCTGCGCTGCGATGAGCACGGCTGCGCCCCCATACAGCTCTCCTGAGGCTATCGACCCAATCCGCGCTCCAGGTCGGCGCGGATGTCTTTCACCGACTCGAGCCCGACCGCGACGCGCAGCAGGCCTTCCGTGATCCCGGCGCGCGCCCGGGCTTCGGCGCTTATCCTGCCGTGCGTTGTCGTGGCAGGATGCGTGATCGTGGTCTTCGTGTCGCCGAGGTTCGCCGTGATCGAGATCATGCGCGTCGCGTCGACCACGCGCCACGCCGCCTCGCGCCCGCCTTTCAGAACGAACGAAACGATGGCGCCTCCCGAGCGCTGCTGGCGCATCGCGAGCGCGTGCTGCGGGTGGGACGCGAGCCCCGGGTAGTACACGCGCTCCACCCGCGGATGAGACTCGAGCCACCGGGCGAGCTCGAGCGCGCCTCGCGATTGCGCCTCCATCCGTATCCTGAGCGTCTCTATTCCTTT
>Ga0209488_10001116_pt1 | contig 22846 bp, 23 predicted proteins | sample Rivendell_Oct201_8_FD_188349 | JGI IMG/M metagenome (GOLD analysis project Ga0209488, IMG submission 188349) | Vadose zone soil microbial communities from the Eel River Critical Zone Observatory, Northern California, USA -... | ecosystem: Environmental > Terrestrial > Soil > Vadose zone >...
ATGGTCGGCAAGCCGGAAGTAATTCGGTTGCTTCCGGATGTGCCCGCAACGGCGGTTGTCCTGCCCTTACTCTCTTAAATCAGGCCGGATCAATACCGGGTCTAGTGCGCATACGCCTTGAGGAACACGAAAACCACCACGCCGGTGATCGAAACGTAGAGCCAAATGGGGAACGTCCAGCGTGCGATTCGGCGGTGCATCGCGAAGCGGCCGGTCAGCGAGAAAAAGAACGTGGTGAGCACCATCGGCAGCGCGACGATGGAAAGGATTACGTGGCTGGCTAAAATGGAAAGGTACAGCGTGCGCACGGGGCCGTGGCCGGGAAAAATCGTGTCGCCATGCAGTGCGTGGTTCACGATGTAGCTGATGAGAAAAAGGGAAGAGAACGCGAAGGCCAGCAGCATGCTCGCGCGATGCGCTTCCCTGTAGTGATGTTTGATGAAATACAATCCCACGCAGAGCGCAATCGCGCACAATCCGTTCAGAAGCGCGTTGAGGGCCGACAAAAACATCCAGTGCCCGGCGAAATCAGCCGAAGCATGATGCACGTACAGGAGCCACAGCAGGAATGACACAGCGAGGCCGCTCACCAGGACGATGGCTCCAACCACCGGGCGCGGACTAATTTCAACCTGTTCCATGCTGACAATTAAATCACAAAAATCCATCCGGAAGTCATATAGAGCCCGCCGCAGGGGCGGCACCATGACTTCCGAGTGCCCCGTCAATCGTCAAAGTAAAAATGTGGGCCACATCTGCGGCAATTCAGCAAGGCGGCCTGCAAGCCGCTCATCTCGACGCTGGGTCTTTGTCACCGCTGCGGGACGCTGGACCGGATTCTCCGCACGACGGTCTGAGCCAGATTCCGGACGGTCGGCTCAGAATCTCCGTACGCCTCTAAAAGACCAGGGATTCCCTCCGCACCGTAGCGTCCCAGTGTGAATACGGCCTCTTGCCTTTCGTTAGAGTTTGGATGCTTCCTCAACACACTCTCAACGATCGGCAAAGCCTCCATTGGCGGAGGGTAAGTATTTGCAATTTCCGTGAAAGCACTCGTTATTGACCCGGGATCGGCTTTCAGCATCCAGTCGCTCGAATTCAATTCGCGCCACGCCCCCATGCGTAGCAGGGCGTCCGCTGCCATCGTTTGAATGCGAGGGTCGGAGTCCTCGAGGGCTTCTTTCAGAACCGGCGCGGCGGCAATGGCCCCCCGGCCCATCCTGGTGAGTTCGTAGACGGCATCCCTGCGGCTTCCGGCGGAGCCGTGTTTCAACTGCCAGAGCAGCTCGGACATGCTGCCTTTCCAGGACAAATAGAAGACAACCAGAAAAACAAGCACCGCGGCCTGAACCGCGACGATCCAAACGACAGGCGCTCGCTTCCATTGCGACGCGCCGCTCATTGGACTCTCTTGATGGAGGATGGTATTTGACGACTCACAGTGGGACTCTCGCATGCCCGCTCCGCGGTTTCCGCAGTAACGACATCTGCGATCAACTCAGCCAGCCAAGACATCACCGGAAGGCTTGCCATCCAACCGAAGAAAGCCCAGAAGAGATTGATGTGCTCGAACCCACGGCTCAGAGCGCGAACGCCCTGCTCGTCCGGGCCTCCGTCAGCGGGACTATAGGTGATCTTCCAGGCATGGCACGCAGAATAGGAAGCGATCGGCAGAACTTGAAGGCCTGTTTGTCTCTCTGCGGTGATCCATCGCGCGAGTTCCGCGCATGGTCCGCAATCCCCATCGAGATACAGCCGCGCATAATTCGCAGCGCCAGGTGAATTTGCCCCGGCGCAGTAGGGGCGCCAGCGGGGCCACCAACGGCGAACCTCACTTCGATAGCGCGTCCATTTGCTCCCGAAGCGCGCCAGCATTTCCCGGTCCTCGCGGCGGCTTGCAACCGTCAGGCTATAGAGCAGGCTCAAGACAGCGGCGGCCAAGATCGCAGGGCTTGACCAGAAAACTGCCCACCCCGCCAGCACCCCGAATTTTCCGATTTGCATGGGATTTGCGACATAAGCATAGGGGCCGGTGATGACAAGTTTCACCGGCGCGTCTGCTGGCATCGGCGTTCCGCCGCCAAGGTAAAACTCTCGCATGGCACTTACGAGGAGCAAGGCCGGAATCAACAACACTTGCAGCAGGAGTTTGTTCATCACCGAACTGCGAAGGAGAGGAGCTGCAAAACCGCCCGTAAGGCTCAAGATCGCCATCGAAAGCACGCCGAGGAGCAGCGTGCTATGAAAGAGGAAATGCATCCAGACACGCACAGGGAGGTGGCTCTGTTCGCGGGTCCAACGAGAGAAACACTGGGCGGGGAGCAAGCACGCAGCCGCCACCGCGGCGTGAAACAGAACCGCGGGCAGACTCCAGTGAGCGCTCAAACGCGCGAAGTGCAGGAGCCACTCGTCGCCCAGAACACCGCATACATATACCAAGCGCAAGTCGCCGTTTGGAAAGAGAACTGCCGGAACCCAGCCCCAGATCACAACCCGCCAAACCAGCATGATCAAGGGGCCACCGAAGACCATTGCGTGAGGCCACGGAGAAAACGTTCCTGCTGCGCTAGTGTTCGCCCAAGAAACGGTGGCGTCTCCACCGGGAATCAGGGCCGTGAAGGGCGACCAGATTTCGAGCCGGCTGCTTAGGTAACCGAGAAACGCAGCAGAAGGAAGAACCCAGCCGCACGCCAGCCACGCCGCGGCACGCTGCTTCCGATTGGGATCGGTCAGCAACCACGCCACGATGCCGATCAACACCAGGGCGATGATCAAGCCGGCATCAAACATGGATCTTTACCATAAAACACGATCAGCGTTCTGACGTGGCCAGATTGTCAATCAAGTAGCCTGCCGCCAACCGCGTCGCGTAGCGTTCCCCCGGGACGAAATACCACGCGGGGTCCAGGCCGCGCCGGTAATTCAGTGTCCAGGTGACCTCGGTATGGTTCGCGTTCACTGCTCGCCACTTGACTTCAGCAGTCCGCCATAGCAGCCAATGAGCAATTTTGCTGTGATCTTCTACCGCACGAAACACCACCCGGTTCGAATCATGGACATCAACCCTCATCACCAAATCGCCAGGATGGCCTTCGCCTCCAGCGAAATGGATTGCGCGCTCAGAGCCGCGTTCGAGGCCGGAGCCGCGAGCCGAGACCGGGCGTGGGAAACCCATGCGCAGGAAGATCGGAAGACGTGTATGGAAGTTCATTGGAGCGGCGAGTACCGCTTCGACTTCATCCGGTCGCGCGGTCACCAGCCGCTGGACTTGAACGCTCTGCTCTCTCGGAAACGACAGTGAGTCCGTTAGGCCTTCGAGGCTCATGCACAAGAATGGAACGAGCGCGAGTCCCATAACCGTGGGGCCCTTCGGACGTGTGCTCGAAACGGCGACAGCCACGCTAATGGCAATTATGTATGCAATCGGCGCCGCCATCAGAACGCAAATCACGCCCTCCCCGAAAAGGATGGCGGAAATCAGCAGGCCGATGGTGACGCCTTTCGCAGCGATTCCCGCCGGACTCACCGCCGACGGACTTAACGCCAGCAGCACGGCTAGCACGGTCGGAATCCCGACAAACATAAGCGCCGTAGTCTCGTTATGCGTGTAGTAGACAAGTCGCAGCAGCAGGCTGAAAATCGCGACCATCAGAATCACCGCAACCAGATTCATCCTTTTCCTGCGGCTCAAAGCGGCCGCAGCCTCCGCCGCGCTAGTCGCAAGGTCCCGTGGAGATGGAGGGTAAGGGGTCAGTGGGGGTGTGATCATTTGTCGGCTCCTCGATGCACTCGCTTGACTTCATTCCGAAACGCATAAACATCGACCACAACAAAATCGAATCAGGGGCCCAGCGCAAGTTCCACTTCGAGAGGTTATTGTGCGCTCTCTGCCAAACCAGGCTCCTAGCCCTCCTGCCTGAGTTCGGGACGACCATCCGGCAGAAGCTTCGCTTCGCGCAACAGGTCCAGCACACGGCCGCGGACGGGCTTGAGGATCGGTTGCAGCAGAGGAGTCGATACCACAGTCACGAGTTGTGCCAAGAGCGCCATGGCGCCTTCGGCCAAACGGCGAGTGCGCTCTTGCCCTGGCGAATCGTCATGCACGAAATAGAGGAGTATGGCCAGATGCAACACCCACAGGGCTGGAGGCAGCAGTTCGCGCAAGTCCTCTGGAAGGTGTTCCTCCTCGTCTACTACGGCGCGGAAAATAGCGATGCTTTTCTGCCGCTGCTCGAGGGTTCCGGAGCTGAACACGGAAAGCGGGTGGTGAGGACTGCCAGCGAACCGAAACAATCCCTGCAGGAGCGGCCGGTCCTCCCGCAGCAGATCGAGTTTTGTTTGCATGACCAGTGTCAGGCGCTCTCGAAGGTTCGTGGCTTGCGCCAGTCCAGCCTGAACGCGCTTTTCGTGCTCGAGAATCGAAGAATTGTAATAATCCATCACGATCGCGTCCTTGCTTGGGAAGTAATAGTAAGCGGCGCCCAGCGCCAGATGCGATGCCGAGGCAATGTCGCGCATGGTAGCAGCGTCGAACCCCTTCCTGCGGAACAGTTCGAGGGCAGCGTTGAACAAGCGCGTGCGAGTCTTGTCGCCCTTCCTAAGTCCAGCAACGGGCGTAATTTGGTTTAGCATCGCTATCCAGAGTCTCCCGAGAATATGAACATGTTCAAAATACTACGAGAGCGAACCAGTTGTCAAGACATTTCTGAACGCGTTCTAATTAGAGCAAATCGATTTTTGCCTTATCTTCGCCGTGGAGATACAGATATGCGTCCTGATGTCTCCTTCTCTCGCGGCGTACAGATGGGTATGCGCTCCAGGCCACCTCCTGGTTGAAGGTCAGTTGAGCTGAGCCTGGTTCGCATGCCCGCGCCGGGCCAGCGGCCACTTACGCGCGCAGTCAGCTAGTTGGAAGCTACCAGCCCATTCGGCTCGCCTGCGGCCAGTTTGACCGCACAGTGGGCTAACGCGAAGCTGAGGCCACTATATGAGGATGGCGTTTGTTACGGCGTCGTTGATAGACTTTCCGCACTCTGAGGTGATTCTGGGATGAAACTGATTCGAATGGGCGAGGCTGGGCGTGAGAAGCCGGGCGTGCTGCTCGAGGACGGGACGCGGGTGGATGTTTCGGGATTTGGGGCGGACTATGACGAGGCGTTTTTCGCGGGCGGCGGAATTGGCAAACTGCGGGGTTGGCTGGCGGCGCACGGCGGTTCGGCGCCGCGCGTTTCATCCTCGGTACGTTTGGGGCCGCCGATTTGCCGACCGGGCAAGATCGTGTGTACCGGGCTGAATTTCCGTGATCACGCGTAAGAGTGACACCCGAGAACTCTGACGTGATTCTGGCACCGATCAATGAGGTAGCAGGTGAAGGAAGAGGCAAAATGTTTTAGAATGAAATGGTTGAGGAATGGGCGTGTAGCTCAGCTGGGAGAGCACCTGCTTTGCAAGCAGGGGGTCGCCGGTTCGATCCCGGCCACGTCCACCATCTATCTGCCTGCAATTTCAATCATTTGCTAATTCGGCCTTTGGCTGACTTCAGCAAATTTGGGAACACTTGGGAACAATACGGATTCCAAGTGATCCACGGCTTGTCTCTGAGCACTTCCGCTGGCATGGGTGTACACCTGAAGCGTGGTCGTCATGTGCGAATGGCCGAGTTGTGCTTGAGCCACTCGTAAAGGAGTTCCTTGCTCGTGGAGCAACGTCCCATGCGTGTGCCGTAGCGAATGCCAATTGATCGATCCGAGCCCTGCTCGTTGAGAAGCCGGATGTAGTTGGCGTTTCCGCAGATTGTTCGAGGCGAGTGGTGTACCGCGCCGCGTTACAAAAACCAACGCCTCGTTTGCGGCATCTCTACAACTCACGCGGTGTGCCTGCAATGCCCGAGTCACTACGGGGGTAAGCGGAACCTCTCGGCGACTGGCGCGTGTCTTCGGAGTGCCAAAGTGTCCTTTGTAGCAAGTCTCCTCGACCCGCACAGTTCCAGCAGCAAAGTTGATCCGTCCCCACCGAAGTGCGAGAATCTCCCCAATACGCAACCCCGTCATTACGGCCAGCAGCACAATCGTACGTACCGGCTCATCTGACGCCGCAATCAGTCGCCGCACCTCATCCAACGAAAGGAATCGGTGTGGGCGCTTGAGCGAACGTTCCGGCATTCTTACCCCGTGCACTGGATTATCAGACAGGTAGTTCCAGTCCACAGCCGTCCCAATAACTTTGCTCAACAGGCTGCGGAGATGGTGAGTCGTTTCCCACGCATAGCCATTCTTCAGTTTTGCAATCAAGAATTGTTGAATCTCCGCGCGCGTGATGTCACACAAACGTGAGTCACGGAAGCGCGGGAGCAGATGCTTGCGCAGAAGAAGTGAATAAATCTCCTGCGTAGCATATTTGAGTGTTGGCAATACGGCGGGTTCAAAATGTTCGGTCACAAAAACCGCGAACGGCATTGTGCCCTCGGCCCGGCGTTGCCCGGAGTTGAGTGAGGCAAGGTGACTCTGCAAAAGAACGCGGGCCTCGCGTCGGCCAGCAAACTCGCTGACCGGACCGAGTACTGCGGAACGCAGTACCCTTTGCACCACACCGTTGGGTTGGATCACGTTCTCCCTCCAGCGTGCGACCCACATCTTCCGCTTCTTGCCTCGAATAAATAGACAGCCATCTTGATAACGGCAGCGAACCATTCTCTTCCTCTCTTTCGAGTGGTTGGTTCGTCTGCCTTTTCCTATGTCACGTACGAGTGTACCGCGCAGGTCAAGCATGGGAGCCTGCACCTTGAGACTCGACCCACGCCAATATTTCGTCCTCACGGAAGCGCCAGTACTTCCCAATCCGATAGCCCGGCAGTCGCTCCAAAGATCGTTTGCGTGTGCGTCCGTACACCCACGAAACAGGGACGTGCAAAAGGACTGCCACTTCTTCCACCGTAAGCAGTCGGGCCCGTCCTGTTTCTGTTTCCCCTGTGGCTTCATTCTGAATGCCGTTATGCGGTACCTCTGATCCTCCTGGGTCGTAGGGTGTAGGTCGCGGTGCTAGTTCTGTCCCATTCGCGCTTTCTGACTTTCTGATTGATTCGACCGGTAGCGAGCGGACTGCAAGGCGCAAGCCATGCACTCTGGACGAGTCTGGGTTCTTGCGCTCCCCGAATTGGACATTGCGGACTTTCATGCTTTTTTGGCGATCTCTGTGAGAGAGCCTCCTTCGATTTGGTCAAGGTTGCGGTTGTTGGTGTGTTGGCCTAGCCAGGACTTGAATTCCTCGTCTTTCTTGAAGAGGAGTTTCAAGGCTTCGGTGACAATGTAAGCGGGCGAGGAATCGATGAACTCAGCATACTTGTCGAGTTTGAGTTTCACGTCCTCCTCCACACGGATTGGATGGTTGCTGACTTGGGTTGTTTGGGTGGTGCTTTCAGAAGTGGCAAGTACTCTTCTCCTTTCTGCATACAAATTGTCAGACTTCGTGTCTGACAAACTCTCGGGTCCGTCGCATGCACGCGGCCAAAACATGAGCTGCGTTTTCAGCAGTACGAGGCGGGAGTGACCCCCGAAGCCCGGAGGGACCGGGGCCGCGATTTTGCGGCACGGTGGGGTCGCTCCCGCCTCTCCTCGTGTTTTGGCCGCCTGCTGGTTCACCCGGTCTTCCTTGTCCATCTTGTTGTTTCCTTTGCTGCTTACGTTTCGGCCTGGGTGACGCTGGGGGTGAAATCTCTAGCGAAAGGTCGTTTGCCCACACTTTTCCAGGGAGATTTCACCAAACTGTTCGGATGCCGCTCGAAGAGAGCTACCTGGCCGTTCACGGGAGTGAAGACAAACGCCACGGTCTGAGGCCTTCGCAGCGCTTCGTATTCCTTCCTGACTTGATCGAAGTTCACCTGCCCGGCGCGCCATCGCTGGTAAAGATCGGTGATGCCGGAACGGTTGAACTTGGCTTTTCCTTCTCCCAGGACCACAAGATCTGCGCCCGATAGCTCACGGAGTTCCCCTGTGTCCGCCTTCTTTTGCATGCAGAAGTAATCCACCAGTCCCCCCGGACTGTCAGGGTTCCAATGGCGATCGAAGAGCCCCAGGAACCCTTGCTTCGCACGCTCTTGGTAGGTCTCTCGCGTCGCGATGTAGTGAAATCTCAGATTCGAGAGTTGGCAGAAGAGCGGGAAATAGGCCTGGAGGTGCGTCTGGAAACTGTCGAGACTCCCAAGGCCGGGATCGACGAAAGAGAAGGAAACCACAGGGGAAGAAGAGCTAGGGATAAGAAACATCGGGAACTTGTCCACGAAATAGCGGTCGGTAAATTTCTCCCGGACGGCCCCGGCATAGCGCTTCACCGGGAGATATTTCTTGCCGATTGCGAGCTGCTCGGTGAAGTGGCGAACCTTCTCTTGCTCGGTTTCGAAGAACTTGTAGTCGAGCTTTCCGAGAATGAAATCGAGCGCGGCGAGCCGGGTACGGATGTATTCGGTCGAGTGTTTGCGACGGAAGCGGATATTATCCTTGCCGATAGCTTCGTAGAGGTTGCGGGCGAAAAGATGGTAGACCTTGCCGTTGCGCAGACAGGAGCGCGCGGAGACGTGGCCTTTCTCGAGCAGCTTTCGGACAAAGGACTGGCTCCGTTTTCCAGGCTTGCCTTGGATGAAGCGAACAAACTGCTGACAAGTGAAGTAGCCAGAATGTGTGCCGACAAGGTAGAGGAAACGGGCCTCGTCATCGGTGTAGCCGAACGCGCCGAGAGCGATGATGTACATGCGGGGGATATTCATAGGGCAAAAATCCTCGCGGTGATTTCCTGCGTGTCAAGAACGCGGCGCAGTTTGGGATGGTCTTGTTGCCGAGCGAACAACTGGAATCCAGCTTTGGCCTTCTCGGCGAGTCCCTGGGGGCGGTAGTCACGCGTGGCGATTTCGAGGTCAAGGCGACGGAGCTCTCTGCACTCGTCCTCATACTCAATGCGAAGATCGGGGACAGGAATCTTGTCGTTCACAACTTTGAGGTCGTATTCGTTTGCGACTCGGATTCGCTCGTAGGCTAACTTCTTATTCGGATCGACCTGCGACAGCTTCTTGTAGAGCTCCTGTTTGAGTTCGTAGTCAAGGACGACGCGGCGGACCTTGCCGCCCACATCATCAATCTCTCTGGCAACTTTGTGATAAAGGCGGTAGAGATCGGCGTCGTGGCGGGCCTCCTTGGGTTTGACGAAGCCGTGATAGATCGCCTGTCGATCAGGAATCAAATTCTGGCGTAAAAGAAGCTTGTGGCCTTCTTTCGTAAGGGCAAGGACTTGCTTCGAGTAGGACTCGTGCCCTTCGATGCTGCGCTGCTCGATGAGTCCTTGGTGACGGAGATGCTGAACGTCGCTCTCCATCCGCGAGCGGTCGCCTCTGTAACCTAGCTGAGCGAGGTCATCAGCCGGAACGACACGAAATTTGCCTAGCTCGATGAGAGTTTGAACTTCCGACTCGCGGAGCAAATACTCCCGATTGCGGTCGCGGTAGGTGGTGCGGAAACGATTGGAATTGTCTCTGTTGGAAGCTCTTTGGTCTCGACTCTGGCGGTCGCTATGCGAGTTTGCACGCGAGCCGCGATCCATCTGAGCGCGGTCTGTTTGCTCGGATTGTCGAGACAGAGAGGTATCGGAATGCTTTCGAAGAAAAGCCTCAAAGTCCGCAGGCCGATAAACTCGGGACACGCGTGTGTCGCTCCTGTACCAAAGTAGGGGCGGTAACGCTCGTCTGGGGCATTACCGCTCAACAGTGGAGGGAGTCTGCGCGGGTACCGGCTCTCAATTTCGGTTACTCGGGTGCCGAACGCCTCAGCCCAGTGAAGGCGTGAGCCCGTATCGATCCGGTTGCTCACGATTATTTTTGTTCCTTGCCTGGGTCATAGTTGGCTCGGTGGAGCTGAGAGGCGGATTTTTTAGGTGCGCATGGCTATAAGAACTCACCTCATCTGGTTGCTAGACGCAAGGAGGCTGCCAAAGGTTTCCTATTGGATGAAAAAAATTTGAAAGGCGACCACGACCGATTTCGCAGGATAATAGCGGGCTTGTGATCCTGTGGCAGGGTTCTGTACGGTGTTGCACGGTATTCGGCAGAGAATCCGCAGTTCGACTAAGGCCATTCCGTGACAAGGCACAGCAGCCAGGGCCAGACCGCCGACCGTGTGTTGGTCAACGCGGACATGGAGCAGGTAGGAGAGAAACTTGTGAATCGCCAGTTGGTAGATGCGGCGGGGTCACGTGGCCGCTACGATGCGCAGGTTTACATGAACGATAAAGCACACCTTAGCGAGCAACTCACGCGCGAGGTGTCGCACCGATCCGCGATGGAACAAGGCCGCCTACACCAACTGGTTTCACTTCAAAACGGTGGTAACTTAAAGTCGTCAGCTACCTTGGGGATTCCGGCGGCCAAAAGGATGGGTTCATTTGACATAGCCCCGCTATAGGCAGGAGGAATACAATGAAGGTACCGGCAAAATCTTCGGCAACAGGCATTGGACAGAGACTTTTTACCCGCTGTTCGTTCCCGCATGTTTGTGTGTTATCCCTTTTTGCTCTCGGCCTGCAGGGCACCACTTCCAAAGCCCAGAATGCGGTTGTTTTGGTGGGGTCCGGATCGAGTGTCCCGGCGCCTCTTTACAGCCGCTGGGCACAAGAGTACGGCAAGCGCAACCCCAACATTCAGATGCGATACCTTCCGGTCGGCACCAGCGAAGGGATCAAGCAGATCTCACGTGGCGCGGGCGATTTTGGCGCCGGGGAAGCTCAGCTTACAGATAAGGAGCGGGAAGAGGGCAGTTTGATCGAACTGCCGGTCGTGCTCATCGGAATCGTGCCCATCTACAACGTACCCGAGGTCCACCAGGAGCTTCGGCTTTCAGGGGAAGTGTTGGCCGGGATCTTCCTCGGCGATGTGAAGACGTGGAACGCGCCACAAATCGTGAAGCTCAATCCAGAGCTCACTTTGCCCAATCTTCCGATCCAAGTGATCAACCGCCCCGCAGGAAAGGGATCCAACTACGTCTTGACTGACTTTCTCTCCAAGGTGAGTTCCAAGTTTCGTGCCCAACTTGGAGTCACCCCTTCACCCAAGTGGCCGGTTGGCACGCCGGCGGAACGCAGTTCCGACATGGCAGACAAGGTGAAAAACAGCCCCGGCTCCATCGGCTACGTCGAGTATCAATATGCGGTGAAGGGCCATATCCCCCAAGCCGCGGTGCTGAATCGCGCCGGTAAGTTTGTTGAAGCATCCGTTGAGAGTATTGCTGCTGCGTGCCAGGCAGTAGAAGCGCCGCGGTACAATAGCTTCTCCGCCTCGTTGACCAACACACCCGGAGCTGATAGTTTTCCTATTACCAGTTTCACCTGGATTTACCTGCGCATGAAATCCACCGATTCCACGCGCGCAGCCGCGTTAGGCGATTTCCTGGATTGGATATACACGGAAGGCCAGCAGTTTGCCGTTCAGGAAGGCTATTCCGAACTGCCCCCGCCGTTGCTCGCAGCAGTGAGAAAAAGAGCAAAAGACTTGCACCAACGCTCAGTTGTCTAGAAGATGGCGCGGAACTTGATCAAGATTCGCTGCGTTTTGCTTTGGAGGAATTATGCGAGATTGCCTCGTCTTCGTTTGTATTGCGGGGCTGACTGTCTTTGGTCCTGGCGCAATAACCCGCCACGCCGGCTAAGATTGGCGAGAGCCGGCCAGACAGTGCTCGTGCATCACGATGGTGTCATCATGGATGTACTCGTTGATTCGAGGTGGGATTGAAGAAAATCGTGGCTCTTAAGGAGGTGCGTCCACACCAGCCAGGATTGTTGCGGGTGTGTATTGGTTAACAGTGGCTTTGACGTCCGAGGGCGCGCCCTGTAAGATTCGCAATGCTTTGCTGTAGCGAATTTTCCCCGTGGTTTCTTACCGAAGGAGACGCGCAGGCCGACCGCCTGGGCGGCAGGAAATCCAGACTGGAGGAGGAAAGAAATGCACAACCGCAGCGGCGTCGGTAGCGTGGCGCTTGTGCTGGCGTGTTTGGCCTTCGCGCAGAAACCAGCCACCAAGGGCAGAGTCAGCGAAGGCAAACAAGCGGACCGCCCGCCCGCCCAGCCGGAGCTGAAAGACCTGCTGGAATCGAACGTCAGGGCTGAATGGGAAGCATTCAGCAAGAAGGACAAGAAGGCTTACCGCGATCTGCTAGCAGAGGATTTTGTAGCTGTGGAAACCGACGACCAGGGCGCGCGCAATAAAATACACGCGGTAAACGAGCTTGACCACGGAAATGTTTACAAATACTCGCTGTTCGCTTTCACCGTGACCCCGCTAGGGCCGGATGCAGCTTTTGTTACCTACGAATCCACTCTGGAGTTCCCCTCCAGGGCGCAGATACGTTTCCTGAGAGTTTATGTGAGCGAACTTTGGGTAAGGAAGAACGGGCAATGGAAAGCCCGGCACCATCAGGAAACTCGCGTCAGGTAGATCTTGCTCAGCGAGAGACTGCGGCTGCCACCCTCGGGAAGACCGCCATCATGGCCTTTGCCGCCTAAGCGGGTTCTGAAGCCGGAAAGGAGCCCGGGACCAGAACTGGATTCGGGCTCCCTTGTACACCACCATCACATCAGACTTCTCTCCCTACTGCTGGGCGTAAACGCCGATGCAACCGTTAGCGCTTTGGGTGGTGCACTGTGGGCCCGCTTGCAAGGGCACAAAGACGTGGTTATTGCCGGAATCGACTGCCACGCTGTGGGAGTTGGCATTGGTCGGGACATTTTGGAGCCACTGGTTGGTCTTGGCATCGATGACGCCGAGGACGGGTCCGGTGGGCATGTCTCTGGCCGCCAGGTAGTACCTGTTGTCCCCTGGGTTGTACCAGATTTCGTCCACCCCCCCCACCTTGTCGATGGTTGCAATGATTTTCCCCGAAGTGCCGTCAATCACGTACTCGTTTGGCGGAAAGGCTACGCCGTCATGGTCGGCGCATCCCACAAGGAAATTGTTGCCGGGTCCTTGGACAATGCTGGTCGGCATGCAGTTAGGCGTCGGGAAAGTATTGATGACCACCGGTCCATTCGGATTTCCCAGCCTGGGATCGATCTCGTCCACGGTTCCAACCGTCAGATCGGTTGGGCTGGCGTTGCCGTTCGTGACCAGGAAATGCCCAGTATTGGGATTGAAGGCTGAACCACCTATTCCAGTAAGGGCAATCGCGCCGAAGCAAGTGCCCGGAGGCGTGACCTGGCTGGAGCAGTAACTCCCATCTGGATTGAGTATTGGCCCATGATGGCAGCTCGCGCTATTGCCGCCTCCAGGGCCCGAGACACCGGAGGGTACGGTTGTGGAGGGGTCGGGGCAAGGGGCTGGCGCAGTATCGAAAACTGTGCCGACATTGTTGCTGCCTGCTCCGTCGTAATAGATCTGTCCCACGATGCAGCTCGGGAAATTGCCATTGGGAAAGGTAGAACCGGGAATCGCCGGGTAGTACGGGTCAGGTGGACTATTTCCAGGCAGGCAATGCTGCTGCGATGGTGTTCCGGTCCTGCTGATAATGTTGCTCACGTCGATTAAAGTCACGAAGGGAAGACCCGGATCGCCGTTCGCCGCCAGTAGTATGGTCCTGCCGTTGATCACGCCAATAGCCATCTCGTCCAACCGCATGTCGCCGCAGGTGGGGTCCGACAATGCGCGTCCGGCGGCGGATGCGATGCACGGAGCTACACCAGTGGTATTAGGGGTCGAGCCAGGGAGGCACGTCTGGCCGGTTATGCACCCATCATAATCGGGAGAAGCTCCCGTCGTGAATGCCGCAAGGACCCTCGGAACATTGGTCTGGGTGCATGGTGCTCCCCCGCAGGTCAGATCAAACGCCACGACACTGCTGCTGCCGTTTCCGACGAACAGGACGGTATTGTCCGGGCTCAGAACTTCTCCATCGGGAGCCGACAGTGGGTTCACTCCGTTTGCGCGGGAGGCGCAACACTGCGCCCCAGGAAATCCCCCGAACAGACCGTTCGGGCCGAACCCAGGGATCCCGGAGGTTGCCCATGAGATGGCCGGGTTGGCCCCGGCCGGGACCGTTCTGCACCCAAACCTTGTGAAGTTGCCCAAGGCGCTGACGATCGGAGGAATGAGGGGAGCGCCAGTAACCGGATCAACAGCGCAGACGCTGGGGTTGTCCCCCGCACCGGCCACGCCGTTCGCACCGGTGATGATGCCGACCGCCAGATTTTGGTTGGTATCGAACACCGCAACGTCGAGGCCGATCCGATCGGACACATAGAACCTGTGGTGCACGGAATCGGTCACGCTGATATCAAAGGAGTTAAAGGGCCCGCCTGGCGCCCCCGTGGGATTGTGCTCCGGCACGGGTATGATGTCGATGATGCCATAGCCAGCATTCACGGTTGTGCCGCATACGGGACAGTTCGTGGCTGTCCCGCAGCTACTCGGGAACAGCGCGCACGCAAAGAGCAGAGCGAGAACAAGCAACATTTTGGATTTCATGGAGTATCTCCTTCTGCTATTTTTCCCTATGGCGACGCCCTGTTAGAACCTGAACTGCAGCCGCTGCAAAGTGGTGAAGTAATTCTGCGGCAGGGCGCCCGTGACACTTGGCTCCTTTAGCCGATCCACACTGAAGTCGAGCATGTACCTAACCCAGTAGTTAGGATACCAGTTGATACCGGCCGTGAACGCGTCGGTGTGGTCGTCAAACGTGGGCACTAATCCCGGCGTAAACTGACTAGGCTGATTTACGCCCGGTGCCTTCGCATGTATCTTGTCGTACCGGAACGCCAGTTCCCAAGCTCCCCATTTGCGTCCCGCACCCGCAGTCTCCGGACCAAGGAACGGGTGCTTCACTTTTGGCGCCCCATTCTCCGGCCGAGATTCACCGGTTAAAAGGTAAGTGGCCTGCAGGTAACCCGCCTTGGCTACCACGGCTGGAAGAGTTGTGAAGCCCAGCCCCCCGGATTGCTCCGAGCCAACCCCACGGCGGAACTGTCGAAGCTGATCGTATTCGCCGCGCACCGCCCAGGGGCCATGTGTCCAGGTAAATTCGCCGTTATAGCGCTCCACCGGGCCATTGACCCTGAACGAGGGGAAAAAACTGTAGGCAGCATCGGGAGTGGTGCCGCTGAAGCTCGTTTCATTGGAGAGGCCCCGGGTTCGCCCGTGTCCGATGGCTCCGCCGAAGGCAAATCCCTGGAACAAGCTATCTTTCTTCTTCTTCCACGGGTAGAAGCGAAGCCTGGCAATCACTTCCGGCTCATTCGTGGTGTTGTTGGTCAGGATTCCCTTGCCGTTGAAGGCTCCTACCCAGTACTGCATGACGCCGCCGGAAATGTCCCCGCGAATCATGGCGCCCGGGCTGCGGTACGCTGTGGCTGCGGACGGATACAGAAGCGACGCCAATGACCGCTCCACAAAATCAATGTTGGTTACGGCTTGCAGGACTTCCTGGGCAAAAGGCAGTTTGAACTGGCCAACCTGTACTTGGAAGTACGGAGTCGGCTTGACGTTCATGAAAAGGTCGCGGAGTGAAATGCCATTGCCGGCGGCAACGTCGGCCAGCACGGCAAAGTCGTAGTACTTGCCGTAACTGCCCAGAAAACCAAGACGTGCGCGGCGAATGACAAACGTGTCCGAGGGCGCCCCGTCACCTCTGTACGCCCGATAATCACTTTGGAAGTATCCATAGGGTTGAAGCTGGAATTGACCGTCGCTGCTCTTAATGAAGAAGTGCTCCCCGTTCCATCCAGCGGCCAAGGGGGGCGGCCCCTCCTTTTTCTCGGCAGGCTTTTGGTCCGTCTTGGTAGCCTGCACTGATTCAGACGCGGTCTCGGGCTGTACGAAACCGGCGTTCACCAGGTGAGCGCCGTCAGTTGCTGGGGCTGTGGCTCGCGACTTTATCTCTGCCAGTTGCTCAACTAATGTTTGCAGTCGCTCAATCGTCCGCCGCTGCGCAGCCAATTCCTTGCGCAACTCTTCCACTTCAGCCTTGCTCGCTGTCGCGGAAGCGGCCTGTGCGCCTTCGCCGGCAGGTTTCTCGTTCTGGGCTTGAGCACGCGGGCCGGTCTCAGCAAAACCCAGGATCAATGCCAGAAGTACAAACCAAGTCCTAAGTGGATTCATGTATTCCCTCCCAGAATGACCAAGCAAACCAGAGTGGAGGTCTCGCCTGTAACGCATTCACGGTTGTATGTCAAGGAAAAAAACCTTGTGAATGATTTAGGAAATCTAAGCGCTGGCCCTGTAGAGCACCAGACCGCTAGAATCGCTTCTCGGGAGTTTCATTTTCTGGTAAACAGTAAGTCTGCACCTTAGCCAAGCCATCTTCCTGTTTTTCGCTGCCGCTATCGCCGGGACGCTAAACGCAGTGGCGGGCGGAGGCAGCTTTGTTTCCTTCCCAGCCTTGCTCTTTACGCGTGTGCCTGCCGTCGTGGCCAACGCCACCAACACGGTCGCCCTATGGCCGGGCTTGGCGGCCAGTACCGTTGCTTACCTGAAGCGGTTGAACGCACCGCTCCGCGTGCTACTCCCGCTGGTGGTGACCAGCGTGGCCGGGGGATGGGCTGGCGCGTTGCTGCTGCTTAGGACCCCGCAACACACCTTTCTGCATCTCGTGCCCTGGCTGCTGCTGGGCGGCACCCTGCTGTTCATCTTCGGCAACAAAATGCGCGCAGTTGCAGGTCGGGCAGCCATCATCGATGACCTCCGTGAAATATCATGGCAGTCGATCCTGGTAACTTCGATCGTGGAGCTGCTGGTCGCCGTGTATGGCGGATACTTCGGTGCTGGCATCGGGTTCATGACGCTGGGAATGCTAGCGACGCTGGGTATGCGCGACATCCTTGCCATGGGCGCTATTCGGACCCTGCTCGCCGCGGCGATTAATGCGGCTGCGGTCGTCACTTTCATCTGGGCTGGCGCAGTTTTGTGGCCGCAGTGTGCAGTGATGATCGCGGGTTCTCTCGCCGGGGGATGGTTCGGCGCGCACTACGCACAGAAAGCCGATCCCCGCAGGATGCGTTACGTCGTGATCGTCGTCGGCCTGGTGATGAGCGCATACTTCTTCGTCGCCACTCGTTAACACGTGAGCGCGCGAGCGGCCCCGGCCCTTCAATCCGTTTCGACTCGCGCCGATCGAGGGACCGACCCTTCTTGGGCGGGGGTCCGGATGCCACATCGAAAGTCAGCTAAACTGGATGTTCATCCCTCCTCCAGTAGGTCCCTATCCTGTTTTTCCGCGGCCGAAAAAAATATTGCCGATGGTTGACAGCGGGTATACACTCTGCTGGTCCACTTACCGGACCATTTGGAGGTCTCAGTGTCACTAACCCTCAAATCCGAGTTCGAGACAGTCCGCAGGGATAAAGTTTACGAAGGAGTCGCCAAGCAGATCGAACGTCTGATTCTGAAAAAATTGCGGCCCGGCGATAAACTTCCTTCCGAACGCGAGCTGGCGGAGATGCTTGTTGTCAGCCGAAGTTCCATACGAGACGCGATTCGGAGCCTCGAGCTGATGGGCATGGTCGAACCGCGTCAAGGTGCAGGCACCATCGTTCGCGAGATTTCCTCCGACTCTCTGGTGAATCCTCTTGCCGACGCCCTCAAGCGCAAAGAAAAACGGATCGGCGAGCTGCTTGACTTTCGCAAGATGCTCGAACCGCCGGTGGCTGCCCGGGCCGCGGCGCGGGTTTCTGCCGACGAAATTTCTGAGATGGAAGAGATCCTCGAACGGCAGGAGGAGAAACTGCGCAGAGGGGAGAGCACCATTGCCGAAGACTCCGAGTTCCACTACGCCGTTGCTTTGGCTTCCGGCAACAGCGTTGTGCTCAAAGTGCTGGATGCTCTCATGGATCTTTTGCGCGACTCGCGGGAACGCAGTTTACAGGTTGAGGGACGCCCGCAAAAATCACTGGCCGGCCACCGGCGGATCTTGGGTGCGATCAAGCGCAAGAACGCCGAAGCGGCAAAAGTGGCAATGCGGCGGCACATCGAAAACGTCGAAAAGATCGTACTTAGGACAATGAGGTCTTGACCAATGGAGGATCTTCGTCATGGGCCGGATGCTCGCGATTCGCACTTGCGGGAAGGCGCTCGCATCACATTGAGCATGGCGGTTAGCTTTTTCAAGGGCGAAGGGTAAGCAATCGAAAATGTCAATTGGGGGACTAGCAGATTGACGGATCTGAGAAATAATATGGCGGCTGGGGTCATCGCACCGCAAGCGCCGGATTGCGGGGGACACCGGGGATTGTGCCCTGACGCATGTACTAAGGAATGCATAGGAGAATCATGGGTTATACGGAACTCACTGTTTGGACGCGCGGCATCATTATGGACAAAGAGGGCCGGGACATCGTTAATTCCATCTCCGCTTCTGCCCGGCTCGAGGGCAAGTTCGCTCAGGCGATGGAGAACTATGTGGACAACCCCGATCGTACCAACGCCCCGACACGCAAGTACTGTCGCCTGAGCGACAACGTGCTCGAAAACGAGCTTACCTACGAAAATGAGAAACCCAACATCGTCGTCCTGGTCGAGGGCACCATGGTCAAGGGTTGGGATTATATGCGCGGCATGCCTCCGGGCGGAACGCTGGTGATCAACACGCACTACACACCTGAGTACATGATTCGTTTCGTGCCCGGTCCCGAGCGGCTGGCCCAACTAGTCTGTGTTGATGCCGCTAAGCTTGCCGACCACAAATGGCTCTACTACCGGCTGGGGCAGCTTGGCCTCGACCGCCTGTCGACAGAGGGCGCGGCCGAGCGAAGCAAAGCCATCGCACCCGATATCGCCGCTCCACTGATTGCAGCCGTGGTCAAGAGCACAGGCATAGTCAAAAGGGAGACGATAGAGCCGATGATAGCCAACAAAAAAGCATTTCAGATGGCACTCGACGAGTTACACATTATGCTGCTGAAACCAGTGGCCGCCTAAGGAAGGATCCTATGTCGACTAAGGGCACGCACATCCCTGACTGGCTTACCGTCCCCTTCGCAGGTATTACGCCTGCTCCATCGCAGGAAAAGGGGCAGGACTTGTTTCCCACCGGAAATTGGCGTTCCATCAGACCGGTGTACCGAGACAAGTTGCCCCCTTGCAACAACGCTTGCGGAACCAACGAAAAAATCCAAGGCTATCTCGACCTCGTCAAGCGCGGCAAGTATCTGGACGCCTATGCGCTCATTAAGGAAGACATGCCCTTCCCGTCAGTCACCGGCCGAGTGTGCTACCACCCGTGCGAGCAAGCCTGCAACCGGGGCCAATACGATGAAGCCATCTCGATTCGCGCGGTCGAGCGGTTTCTTGGCGATCTCGGACAGGCCCTGGCACGCGACGTGGTCAAGGCCGGGCCGCCCAACGGAAAGAGAGTCGCCGTTGTCGGCTCGGGTCCCGCTGGCCACAGTGCCGCGTACCAGCTCGCGCGCCTCGGCTACGAAGTGACGATCCTTGAGAAGTCACCGAAAGCGGGCGGACTAAATCGCGGCGGCATTCCAGACTGGGTCCTCCCGCCGCACGTGCTCGATCGCGAGATCGAGCGGCTCGTCGAGATCGGCGTGAAGATCAAGACCGGCGTCGAAGTCGGGAAGGACGTCACCTGGGACGATTTGAAAAAGAACTACGATGCCTGCGTCCTGGCCGTGGGCCTCACCGAACCCAACAGCGTGCGAGCCGAGGGCGAGAATAAGAACGGCGTGCTGTACGGACTTCCGTTCCTTCGCGACATCGGCATGGGCACGTCCAAAGTCAAGCTGGGTGCTCGGGTCGCCGTCATCGGCGGCGGAAACACCGCGATCGACTGCGCCCGTGAAGCGCTGCGGCAAGGTGCCGTAGAAGTGACCATGATCACGGTGGAGGCCAACACCAGAGAGATGCCGGCGGTACCGGAAGATCTGCACGACATGGCCGAAGAAGGGGTGGAACTATTACACGGACGGGCGATGACCGCCGTGCTCGGCAATGGCAGGGTCGAGGCCTTGCAACTGTATCCTGCGCGCTTCTCCGGCGCCATCAACGCTTCGCCGATCACGGTCAATCGAGAGGCCCCTGCTGAGTCCTTCGCCGTCGACAACGTGATCATCGCTGTGGGACAGCGAGCGTCGCTCGGTTGGTTGCCGGACGAGTTCAAGAGCGAGCGCGGCACGATCAAGATCGACCGGTTCGGACGTCTCGGCAACACGAAGTTCTTTGCGGCAGGCGACGTTGTACAGCTTGGTTCGGGTCAGCCGCTGATGGTGGTGAATGCCGTTGGCGACGGGAAGCGCGTCGCTTTCAATCTAGACAAGGTGCTGCGCGGGGAGCGCTTGCAGCCGCAGACGATCGCCGTCGACGTCATCTTTGATTTGAACCGGATGAACATGACGTATTTCCCGCACTTTCCGCGCGTCCAGCAGTCGCTGCTGCCACCGGCAAGCCGGCGCAGAACGCAGGAGGAAGTGATTCAGGCGTTCTCGGAAGAGCAGGCGGTTGAGGAGGCCAGTCGCTGTTTCAGTTGCGGCACCTGCAACGCCTGCGACAATTGTTATCTGGTTTGTCCCGAGCCTTGCATCGTGCGTTCGGTACGTTCGAACGGCCTCTATAAGATTCTGGTCGACTACTGCAAAGGATGCCGCGTGTGCATTGAGGAATGTCCGACCGGTTGCCTCGAAGGCGTGCCGGAACTCGACTTCGACACCGGCGTCGTGCGAATGGACACGGCGTTCGCCATCACACCCGGGCTGCACGGACGGCAGGCGCAAGAGTTGAGGAATCTGTCGGAGCGAGCGGCGAAGAGCATTTAGAATTGGCGTTAGGCCAGGCTGGAAGCGGACACGGCGTAAGAATCAATCGTAGCGTGCGTAGCCGCCAATTGGAGCGTCCGCCATCGGGCGGACGGTACGGAGTAAACCATGGCAACGGTTGCCGAAAGAAAAAAGAAAACGGTCCGGATAAACGGCTGCGTTGCGTCGGCGCAAGCCGCCAAGTACGCCGATGTTGATGTGATTACGGCCTACCCGATCCGGCCTTATACCGCGACGATGATGGCGCTTGCGCAGATGGTCGCGAATGGAGAACTCGACGCCGAGTACATTGTGGCCGATAGCGAGCACTCGCAATTGAGCATCGCGCACGGCGCTGCATCGAGCGGCGCGCGCGTTTTCACTGGCAGCTCCGGGGTCGGCGTGCAGTTCGCCTACGAGCTTTATTCACCGATCTCGGGGAGTCGTATGCCGGTGCAAATGATGATCGCCGATCGTACGCTCGATCCGCCCGGCGATTTCGGTTCCGAGCATACCGACGCGCTGTCGACGCGCGACATGGGGTGGCTGATGGGCTGGGCGTGCGACGCCCAGGAAGCCTTCGACAATCACCTGATGGCCTATCGAATCGGAGAGGATCCGCGCGTGCTCTTGCCCCAGATGGTCTGTCAGGATGGCTTCTTTGTTTCTCACATCACAAGTGACGTCGATTTGCCAGACCCGGGCCAGGTCAAGGAATTCCTGCCGCCCTACAAGCATCCCTACCCGCTCGATCCGCGGCATCCGGTTTCGCACGGCCCGCAGATCATGCCCGAGCAGGGTCCGCCGCTGCAGTTGGAGCGTGCGCGCGCCATGGAAGGTTCAATGGCGGTCATTGAGCAGGTCCACGACGAGTTTGCGAAGATCTTCGGGCGACGATACGACCCGTGGGTTGAAGAGTTCATGACCGAGGGCGCCGACGTCGTCTTTTTCATGCAGGGCGGTCACGCGGTGACGGCGCGGCACGCGATTCGACACTTGCGCGATCAGGGCGCGAAGGTTGGTCTCGTACGGTTGCGAACCATCAGACCATACCCGACCGATCGCGTGAAGGAGGTCCTCAGTAAGTTCAAAGTGGTCGGCGTGATCGAGACCAACATGGGGCTCGGCAGCGTGAGCAGTGGCGGGGTGTTATACGCTGAGGCCTGCGCGGCTCTCTACGAAAGCCAACAGCGCCCACTCGTCGTCTCGTTCATGGCGGGCATGGGCGGCGAGGCGATCGTGCTGAAGGAATTCTACTGGATGACTCAGAAAATGACGGAAGCGCAGAAACGCGGGAAAATCGAGAAGCGCACGCACTGGGTCGGATTCGAGGAATAGTAGAGTATTTGTTTTGGCGGACTTAAAGGTCCGCACTACGACAGTGGTAGTGCAGGGTCTCTGGGCTCTGCCATTGGGAGGAACCGATATGTCAGCAATTGAAGTTCAACGGCAGCTGCTGCCGATTCTCGACAGCCCGAATCAGGGGGCGCGTTTCTATAACCCTGATTTACCGTCGACCGAGCCGTTCGTCCCCGGTCACCGCACGTGTGCCGGCTGCGGGCCCTCCATCCAGTACCGGATGACGAGCAAGGCTGCGGGAGACAATACGATCCTGGTCGGACCAACAGGCTGCATGTATGTGGCGAACAGTTCGTATTTGTGTACGCCCTACAATGTGCCTTGGGCGCACACACAGATTGGCAGCGCGGGCAGCTTCACGGCGGGCGTCGCCGCCGCCTATGAAGCCATGATTCGAAAGGGCAAGTGGAAGGGCGCCTTTCCAAACATTATCTGCGAAGCGGGCGACGGCAGCGCGTCCGACATCGGTCTCGCCTCGATTTCAGGCGCGCTCTATAGGAATCACGACTGCCTGATTATCTGCTACGACAACGAACAGTACGCGAACACCGGCATCCAGGCCTCGTCGCGCACACCCTACGGCGGAATGACGACCTTCTCCCCTCCCGGTCCGATGGTTCCTGAAGCGAAGACACTGTTCCCCAAGGATCTCGCCCGCATGATGGCGGCGGGCCATCCCCACTGCTACGTAGCGACCGCGAGCGTGGGCTACCCCATCGACTTAATGAATAAA
>Ga0209488_10001117_pt1 | contig 22835 bp, 20 predicted proteins | sample Rivendell_Oct201_8_FD_188349 | JGI IMG/M metagenome (GOLD analysis project Ga0209488, IMG submission 188349) | Vadose zone soil microbial communities from the Eel River Critical Zone Observatory, Northern California, USA -... | ecosystem: Environmental > Terrestrial > Soil > Vadose zone >...
CGAGGCGGCAAGAAACGCCCGCACCGGTTCGCCCAGCAATTCGTTGATCGCGGTACTCGCGCGCAGCAGGGCGTCGGGGTTCGGCAAGAAGTACAAAATTCTAACGTCGCGCGGTGCGACCATTCCCACGGATGCCGGCACAACCTCGACGCCGGCGTCGATGAACTCTTGCACCGAGCGGCGCATGTGGGTGGCGTGGGTGACGAGAACAATGCGATGGACGCCCGAGGCCTGGAGCAGGCGAACCGAATTGCGGGCGTTTTCGAAGGTGTCATAGGCCCGATCGTCGACCCAGCGCGCCTCAACGCCGAAATTGCGCCGTAGCGTGTCGCGCATCGCGTCGGCCTCCACGTGAAAGCCCGTCACCAGAATGGGCAGACCCGTTTTGCCCGCGACATAGGCGCCATAGCTCAGCCGCTCGAGCAGCACGGGATTGGCCGCCGGTCCGCCGTATTCCGGCGCGAAGGCGCGCTGCCCGCCCCCGCCCAGGATTACGATCGCCTGTGCACCGGCGGTGCTCTGCAAATCCAGCGGCGGGTAGTGTTCGGCCAGGCGCGAAAGAGCGTCGGACACCAGGGGTGTCGACAGCAGCCAGAGCGACCCGAGCCCAAGTATCAGACAGATGCGCGCCGGCAGCGGGCGGCGTTTGATCAGGAATACGCCGAGGACGGCCAACAATATCGGTCCGGCAGGCGGAAAAATCAGCCCCTTCAGCAGCGTCTTGAATCGCAATAGCATCAACATCCCATATCGATCGAACGCCGGCCGTGTTCAGTAGCGCTTGTCGAGGCGATCTCTGCAATAGATGAACAGGCAATTCCCGGCGATGCTTATCGCGAACAGAGCAAGCGACGCGGGCACGACCTCGAACACCTTGTGCATTCCGAGCCAGTTCACCGGCGCCACCAGCCAGTGCATGAATGCGGCGAGCCGACCGGCATCGTCGTCCTTGACGCAGCAGTGAGCCAGCCCGATGCGCAGACCGTCGTTCATGCCGATGTGCGTCCACTCACCATCGTGGAACCAGCGATAGGACTGGAGGCCGACGAGAGACAAGAACGCGATGAGACACCCGTAGCCGATCACGGCGCCGACGACGCTGATAGTCCTCAAGATCACGCCGCGGACGGTCACGGCGAGGGTCCCGAAACCGGCGGACAACCCTTCACTTCGAGGCGCACGATACGCCCGGCGTCACTCTGCAAATCTGCGGGATTCAATAAACTGTCGGTCGGTTTCAAATCGATGTCGATCCAGTACACGTTGCCGGTGCGCTTGCGGTCGGCGATTCCCGGATTGAACCCCAACGCCTGAGCTTGGGCAACTCGCGCCTGTGCGCGCTTGGCCTCGCTGTACAAACCGAGCGAGATCACCGAGCCCTCATTCGGGCCGGGCATTTCCAGCGCGTCGTCGATGCCGCCCGCTTTGAGTCTGGCCAGAGTCTGATCTCCTGCGGCGCGCGAGGGAGGCAGCGGCAAATAGACCCACACTCCCACCCAGACCTCGCCGTCAGCGACGCGCTGTCGCGGATCGTAGCCGCCGCCGCGCAATGTGGTCGCGGCATGAGCAGCTTCCGATACGTCGCGGAACGGCCCGACGCTGATGCAGCGCTTCACATTGGTGAGCAGTCCCTGCCTTACGCCGTCGCCGGCGTCGGCGCGCGGAGCATCCGTGCCGCCGGTGATGCCCGCAGCGGCGGTATTACCCGCGTCGGGGCCTGCCGCGCGCGGAGTCTCAGAAGATTCGGATGCCAGCTTCAGCGTCGCCGCGGGCATGACGGAGGGAGCCTCAGGCGTTTTGGCGATGCCCCGCGCCCACAAGAAGTAGCCCACGTTGGCGAGCACCAAGCAAACGACAATGCTCTTTAACAGCGTCACTTATCACCTTCGATCACGCGCAAACTAGCCTCTCCGGACACGAATCGTTGCACCCGGTCGCCCGTGTCGAGAAGCAAGGCGCCCTCCTGATCCACGCCGCGGGACGTACCCGAAATGACCGTACGGCCCAGCAACACTCGCGCGGGCCGGCCGCTCAAAGCGTCGAGGGCCGTCCAAGCATCCCGGAATGCGGCAAAACCCTCGCTCTCGAATTGTCCCAGCATACTCAAAAGCTCGTCCAAGATGGCTCCGGCGACCAAATTGCGCGAAGGCACCGCAGCACAAGCATCCGCCACCGCCGCGACACGTACTCCTCCTGCCTCGATTTCGCGGCGCGCCGCGGCCGGCAGGTCCACGTTGACGCCCACGCCGATCACTACATGCGCCGGCCCGCTGGCTTCAGCACGCAGTTCGATCAACACCCCGCCGAGCTTGCGGTCACGGAGCCAGATATCGTTCGGCCACTTGAGCGTCACTCCCCGGGCCCCGGCGCGCTCCAACGCGCGTGCTACGGCGACGCCAACCCCTAAACTCAAGGCGGCCAACGCTCCGGCACCGTCGCTGAAGGTCCAGGCTACGGACAACGCGACGCCAGCGCCGAACGGCGCAATCCAGCGGCGGCCGCGACGCCCCCGACCGGCGTGCTGCAACTCACTCAAGCACGCATCCGCCTGCCCGGGCGGCGGGGGCGCGTTGCCCAAGAGCCGGCTGTTGGTCGAGTCTACTTCGAACATAAGGTCGAGGGTGCGAAGCTGTGCCATGCGCCCGGGTCCTAGTTCAGCGCCGATGCGCCGCGCATCCAGCAGTTCCACCGGGTTCGATAGACGGTAACCACGCCGCGGCAGCGCCCGCACCTCCACGCCCAGGGCGCGCAAGCGCTCCACGGCTTTCCATACCGCCGCCCGGCTCACTTTGAGTTCCTTCGCCAGCCATTCGCCGGAGCGCAGCTGGCCGTCGGCCAGCAGCACCAGCAGCAGCGGGTGATCTAGGCGGCTCGCGATCGAAACAGCCATAGTCGCCGTACGCGGCTTTCCTGGCCCGCACGCATGCGAGCGATGTTGCTGCGATGGGTGTATACGACAAACACCGTCATCGCCGCACAGAAGCTCAATAGCGGAACATTATTCGGTTCGAAAACACTCACGGCGATCACGAGGGCCACGCCCGACAGCATCGTGGCAAGACTTACATATCCCCATAGCACGAGCACGAGGAACCAGCAGAGGAGCATGGGCACGAGTAGGCGCGGTTCCACGGCCGCAACCACCCCGACCATGGTCGCCGCTCCTTTGCCGCCGCGAAATCCGAACCACACGGGATAGACGTGGCCCACGATCACGGCAAAGCCGCAGGCGACGGTCAGCCATTCCCGCGGCAGAGCGGGATCGATACCGACAGCCGGCAGCACCGCCGTGGGCAGCCACCACACGGCGAATATGCCTTTGGCGATGTCTACGCTAAGCACCAGGAATCCAAAGAGCTTGCCCTGGGTGCGCAGGGCATTGGTGGCGCCCGCATTTCCGCTGCCCATGCTGCGAATATCCACTCCCCGCAAACGGCCTAAAATCAAGCTGCCCAGCAGCGTGCCGAGCAGGTAGGCAATGAGTATCTTGACGCCGAGTTCCAGCATCCGCTGATTATGGCATTAGCGGGCGCGACCGGCCGCTCGGAGCGCAATTGCGCTGCGAGCGAGCGGCCACGCTGCCGCCAGATCGGCTATTTCAGGTCAAGCCGCCGCATCAGCTCACTGCCGAGAATTTCGCGCATACTCTCGCGGTCGGCCGCGGCCTTTGCTCCGGCTTCCCTGGTGGCCCAGATCTTCCTCTGGAGGGGCTCGACGCGGTCGCTCAGACCGTCGAGAGCGGCCATGTTCTTGTATGTAACACGCTATGCTACCGCGTGTCATCGTCAATGGGCGATCCAAGCTCCAAGCGCGTCTCCCGCACCGCTCTGACGAGTGCCCTACCCGCGTTTCTGGAGGTGCAGCTCCGCCAGCATGCAGCGCACGCCGCCGCCGCCGATGCGCTCGATGGTGGGAATGGCTACCGGGACGACTTCCGCGTGGGACTCGAGGATTCGCCGCTGTGCCGCTCCAAGACTGTGCCACGCCGTCGTCGATAGCGCGACGATAGGACCGCCCGCGGGCGACAGTTCCAACAGGTTGCCGGCGAATTCCTGCATCTGCCGCCGTGTGATATCGACGATGTCGTGGCCGGCCGCCTGCAGCTTGTTGAACACAGCTTCGCGGTGCTGCGGGTGCGCGATGGCCTCGCCGCACACCACTGCGAAGCGTGCGCCGATCGCCATCACCACATTGGTGTGATACACGGGCTGGGCCGCGGCATCCTCGGCCTCGAAGGTCACGAGTTCGTAGTCCAGGAGCTGTGCGAACTCTCCGAGCACGTCGAGATCCGTGCGCGGCGAAAGGCTCGCATAGGCCACGCGATGCGCTCGATCCAGCACGAGGCTCCCGGTTCCCTCGAGGAACTTTCCCTCGGCCTCGCGATGCGTCAGATCGACCGTGCGCGACACATGGAACCGCCCCTCCCGCACTACTTGCGCGAGAACGTCCTCGCGCCGCTCGGATCGCCGGTTGGGCGCGAGCATGGGATAGAGCGCGACGGTGCCGTCGAAATGAAAGCTCACCCAGTTGTTGGGAAAAATGGCGTCCGGCTTCACCGGGTGCGGCGTATCGGGCGCAATCAGCACCTCCACACCGGCGCGCAGCAGCGCCCTCGCCAGACCGTCGAACTCGGTGAGAACCAGTCTCTGCGTTTCGGTTCCGTCCGGCGAATCGGCGGCCTGCTGGAAGGCATTGCTGTCGGCGGTCTCCGGATTGAATCCAAAACACGCCGGGCGCACCATGAGCACGGCGCGGGCGCTTTGAGGTTCCTGGCCAGAATGAGCGGGGGCCGCCATGGCAACTCACTATATCAGGCGGCTGCAAAGTGCAATGCCCTTAGGCACCCCCGCCCCCGTTGACAGACCCCGCCAGTTTCATCAAGGTTAGGCGGCTGGATCCGCTGCAAGGCTTAGCCTCATTTGGCCGATCCCGCAATCTGTGCCGGTCCTACCGGCAAATACGGGGTGAGCCTTGCCGGTTTCAATTGCCAATTCGGTGCTGGTCCTCACGCTCGCCTTCGCGGCAACCGTTGCGCGTGCAGCAAATCCACCCGCTCCCGAAAAGCCGGCGCCGGCCACGTATCCGTTTACCTTCGACACCTTGCTGGCCGATGCCAAACGTCGAGCCGCCGCCCCTTATGCGCCGCAGCACAACCGCCTACCGGCCGGCCTCGACAAATTGAGCCCCGAACAATACCGCAGCATTCGTTTCAATCCGGACGCCGGCATTTGGCGGGCGGAACAGCTGCCGTTTCGTCTGGAGCTGTTGCGGGCCGGCTACAATATGCAAACCGCGGTCACGGTCTCCACCGTTGAAAACGGCGAGGCGCATGACATAGTGGCGACGCCGGCGATGTTCGAGATGGAGTCCGCGCTTCCGGCGCAATTTTCAAAGGTGTCGCTGCCGCTGTCCGGTTTCCGTCTCCGGAGCCGCATCAACTCGAACAAGGTATGGGACGAATTTCTGGTGTTCCAGGGTGCGAGCTATTTCCGCGCCGTCGCCAAGAATCTTCTGTACGGCCTGTCGGCACGGGGCCTCGCCATCAATACGGCGGAACCGTCCGGCGAAGAGTTTCCCGCGTTCACGCATTTCTGGATCGAGAAGCCGGGTAAGCGTGCAAGCGCGATCGTCATTTACGCCTTGCTCGAGAGCGAATCGATGACGGGCGCGTACCGGTTCACCGTACAGCCGGGCGTCGAAACGCTGACCGATGTGGAGCTCACTTTGTTTCCGCGCACTGAAATTCGTGTCGCCGGCATTGCACCGCTCACGTCGATGTTTCTGTTCGACGAAACCAACCGCGGACGCCTCGATGACTATCGGCCGGAAGTGCATGACTCCGACGGACTGCAGATCGCCGCGGCATCCGGCGAACAAATATTCCGCCCCCTCGCGAATCCGATCAAGCTCCAGGTATCGTCCTTTACGACACAACAGCCCAAGGGCTTCGGACTGGTGCAGCGGTCCCGGCAGCAAGACGATTTTCAGGATTTCGATGCCCAGTACGAGCGCCGCCCCAGCGCCTGGGTCGAACCCCAGGGTGAATGGGGCGCGGGCTCCGTCGAACTGGTCGAAATACCGTCCGGGCGCGAGACCAATGACAATATCGTGGCCTTTTGGCGTCCCACGCAATCCCTGACGCCGGGTCATCCGGCGCACTTCGCCTACCGTGTCGTCTGGAACGCGGAACCCGCGCTGCCGAAGTCTCTGGGCAAAACCGTCGCCTCGCGTTCCGGCGCCAGCGTCGACGGGAAGCGGCGCGTGTTTCTGTTGGACTTCGTCGGCGCCGGCGAGAAAGTCGACGGCTTGCGCCTCGACCTCAACGCCTCCGCCGGCAGAATCTCGAACGCCACGCTCATGTCCAACGGTGCATTACATGGACTGCGCGCGAGCTTCGAGATCGACCCGCGCGATGCGGAGCTGATCGAATTGCGCTTGCGGATCATGCGCGGTGATCGTCCGGTCACTGAAACATGGCTTTATCGATGGACCTCCGGTTGAACCCGCATCTCCAGGTGAATCCCGCGGCCCCGTTCGAAGCGCGGGCGGGGTCGGGCGGCATGCCGCCGGAGAGCCCGTTGGATATGCCGCCGCAGGAATTGCGATACCAGCCCCCGCGGCGCGGCCGCCTCTGGCCTGACGCCGCCGTTCTGTACGCGCGCTTCATCCTGGTGACAATCACCTTCGGCGTGACCATTTACGGCGTGTACCAGATGCTGCAGGTCGTGCGCTTCGCGAGCATGACCCTGCTGCAGGGTCTGATGATTTTTTTCTTTGCGATTTCCCTGGGCTGGATCGCGTTCGCCGCGGGCTCGGTATTGGCCGGCGCATCGAAGCGGCGCGACCCTACTCACCCTGATTCGGGGCGCGCGACGCGCACCGCGCTGGTGATGCCGGTTTACAATGAAGACCCGCTGCGCACCACGGCGGCGCTGCAAGCGATGGCGGAAGCGCTGGCGCTCATCGACGCCCATCGCGGCTTCGAGATCGTGATTCTCTCGGACTCGACCAATGCCGATTCCTGGATTCGCGAAACCCTGAGAGTGGACCTGCTGCGCAGTACGCTGCTGCCCATCATGCCGGTTTGGTACCGGCGGCGCTGGCAGAACATCGCGCGCAAATCGGGCAACCTCGAGGACTTCGTGACGCGCTGGGGCGGCCGCTATGACCATATGATCGTGCTCGACGCCGACAGCCTGATCGATGCGCCGACCCTGCAGCGGCTGGTACGGGCCATGCAGACCGATCCTCACTTGGGGATACTGCAGACCGCTCCGCAACTGATCGGCGCGACGACCTTTTTCGGCCGCCTGCAGCAATTCGCCGCCTGCGTTTATGGACCCGTCATCACTCGGGGCCTCAGCGCCTGGTCGGGCAACAGCAGCAACTATTGGGGACACAACGCCATCATTCGCATGGCCGCATTCGCCCAGAACTGCGGCCTGCCCAAGCTCGCGGGCCGCAAGCCGTTCGGCGGCTTCGTCCTGTCGCATGATTTCGTCGAGGCCGCACTGATGCGCCGCGGCGGCTGGAAGGTGCGCATGATCACGGACTGCGGCGGCTCCTGGGAAGAATCCCCCCCGTCCCTGATCGACGTCGCCATCCGCGACCGGCGCTGGGCTCAGGGCAACTTGCAGCATATGAAAATTCTCGGCGCCGCGGGTTTGAGTTTCATCAGCCGAATGCATCTGAGTGTCGGCATCATGAGCTACCTGTCCTCGCCCCTGTGGTTGGTGATGCTGGGCATCGGCTTCGCGCTCGCCGTGCAGTCGCACTTGATTCGTCCTGAGTACTTCAGCCACGACTTCCAGCTGTTTCCCACGTGGCCGCGTTTCGATGTCGAACTGATGATGGCGCTGTTCTGGTTCAGCATGATCGTGCTGCTGATACCGAAGATGCTCGGCCTGGTTCGAGCACTCTCGTCGAGACGCATCCGCAGAGGCAGCGGCGGCGTGATCGGCGTCGCCGCGAGCTTTCTGTTGGAAGTCATCCTGTCGGCCCTGTACGCACCCGTGCTCATGTTGATCCAAAGCCGGCACGTTTTTGAAGTGTTCGTGGGACGTGACTCCGGCTGGAAGCCGCAGCGCCGCGACGGCGGCGGCACCACCTGGTCCGACGCGTGGCACTACCACAAGCGGCACATGTTCTTGAGTTGCGCGACCGCCGTGATCGTGTGGTTCCTCTCGCCGCCGCTGCTCGCGTGGCTATCGCCGGCGCTGCTGGGCCTTTTTCTGTCGGTGCCCTTGTCGCGCGCGAGCGGCAGCGAAAGCCTGGGCAGAATCTTGTCGAAGCTCGCGCTGCTGCGCACACCGGAAGAGGGCGAGACGCCGCCGCTGATGGCGCGCCGCCGGGAGTTGGTTCGCCAGGCGAACCCGCCGCCGGAAGACGGGCTGCGCCACTTGGCGCGCAATCGCGAGGCGCGCCTGACGCACATCAACGGCAATCTGGCGAGGCCGGCGGATCCGCGCGGCCATCCCGACCCGTATGCCTTCACCGCGGAACAGAAGCTGAAAGATGCCCGGTCGCTGGATGAGGCGCTGGCGTGGCTCACGCCGATCGAACGCGTAGAAGTCGCCGGCGATGCGCGATTGCTCAATCAGCTGGCGCTTCTGCCGGACGCCGAGTACCCCTTGTTTTTGATTTAAAGGAATATACGATGGTTCGACGACGCGCAATACTAAAATCAGCCGTGGCGCTGGCGGCCGGCCAATGGGTTCGTCCGGAGTTCATCGCTGCCGCCCCGGCGGCTTCCGCACCGCCGAGCCAGCCCTTCGACTATGCGTGGCTCAAGGGCCAGGCCCGCAAGCTCGCCGGCAACGCCTATCAGGCCTCGCAAGATACGCTGCCGCCCGCGATGGCGAAGCTCGGTTACGACCAATATCAATCGCTGCGCTTTCGCGCGGACCACGCCCTCTGGGCGAACGCCGGATTGGCGTTTCGCCTGCAGTTCTTTCACGCCGGCCGTAGTTTTACCGAACCGGTGCGCCTCTACGAAATCGTCGACGGCCAATCGCGGGAAATCGTCTACGACCCGGGGATGTTCGAATTCGACAAGGCCGGCATCGACCCGAAATTGATGCGCGGGCATATGGGGTTCGCGGGCTTTCGCGTGCAGTTCGTGACGGACTGGAGGGACGATGTGGCCGCGTACTTGGGCGCGAGCTATTTCCGCGCGGTGGGCGGCGATACGCGGCAATACGGGTTGTCGGCGCGCGCGCTGGCCGTGGATACGGCGTTTCCACGCCCGGAAGAGTTCCCGCGCTTCACCGCTTTCTGGTTCGAGCGGCCGGCGAAGGACTCGGGGACTCTCACGTTGTACGCGCTGATGGACTCGCCGAGCGTCGCGGGCGCGCTGCGCTTTCAGATTACACCCGGCGGCACGCAAATCATGGACATCGACAGCGCGCTGTACCCGCGCAAGCCGATTGAACGGTTGGGCGTGGCGCCGCTCACCAGCATGTTCTTCTACGGGGAGAACGATCGGCGCGGGGCGAATGACTGGCGGCCGGAGATCCACGACTCCGACGGGATTTCAATGTGGACCGGTGCGGGTGAATGGATCTGGCGCCCCCTCACGAATCCGGCGCAACTGCACTTTAGCTCTTATTTGGATGACAACCCGCGGGGCTTCGGCCTGCTGCAACGGGACCGTGATTGGGATCACTATCAAGACGACGGCGTGTACTACGATCGCCGGCCGAGCTTGTGGGTCGAGCCCAAGCCCGGGCCCAACGGCGGTTGGGGCAAGGGCTCGGTACAGTTGGTCGAAATCCCGACGGTGGATGAAACCTTCGATAACATCGTCGCCTTCTGGAATCCGCTCGAACGGCCCAAACCGGGGCAGGAGCTCCTGTTCGGCTACCGGCTATACTGGGGCACCCGCATGCCCTATGCATCGGCGCTCGCGCAGACCCTGGCGACGCGCACCGGCATCGGCGGCACGGTGGGCCAGAAACGCCAATACTATTCCTGGCATTTTGCGGTCGACTTCGCGGGCGGCGAACTCGGCGCTCTGCCCAAAGACGCTCCCGTCGAAGCGGTGATCACCGTCTCGCATGGTCAAACCGAGCATGTCACGGCGCACTATGTCGAGGTATTTCACGGCTACCGCGCGCTGTTCGATGTCAAACCGCCCGAGGATAACCTCGAGCCCATCGATATGCGCCTGTACCTGCGCGTCAATGGCAGACCGCTGACGGAAACGTGGATCTATCTATGGACACCTCCGTCTCTGAAGGAACGGAAGTCGGCGCTGACCTGAGTTTCCCTGGTTCCCTAGGCGCCGTCCTTGGGGCGAAGCTTGAGATGCGGGAGCCGCTGCGTATCGCCCGTCGAACGGCGGATTTCGCGTTCACGCTTGACGCGCGGCAGACTCTCCCGCGGATTGAGAATCATCCAGCGCCACTCGTTGAGCTGATGCTTGAGCAGCGGCAGCAACGAGCGCTCGCTGGCCGACTCGACGCCATCCGAAGGGAATAGAGTGCTGCAATAGAGATCGAAGTACTCTGCATACAGATTTTCGTAATGCTGCATGGGATCGAGAAAAACGGGATCCTGGACCAGGCCGGTTCCAACGTGGCTCGCGCACAGGTAGCTGCACGCTTTGCGTACAAAGACGCCGTGCTCGGCGATGATCGCGTAGTGATAGCCGCGGGTCGGATAGAAATAGTTCAGTATCCGGGCGCGCTCGCCGCCTCGCACTCCCTTGCGCCTCAGGTACTCGAACAGCGCCTTCCCGTGGATCAGGCGCAGCGCGGTCTGTCTGAGCGCGGCGGCCTGGGTTCGCAGGACGCCGTATTCGGCGACTTGCCGCATGAGCCCCGAATGCTCGTTCTCCCACAGCTCCCAAGTCCTGGAGCTCTCCGACAGGCGGTAGGCAATCAGGTGCTCGTTGACATCGTCGCTTCGCAACGCAATCTCGATCCGATCCGTGGATTCGCGCATGAGACGTGAATGACTGATCGCACTGCGGTGCACCGGTGACATCCCCCAGGCAACGCCTGGAATTTTCGCGGTGACATTCCTAGGCTAAAATACCCGCGTTTACCCTAGTTATATAGTAAACGCAGCTTATGGCAAGTCCGTGTCACAGGAACCGCACCGCAGCAGTCATGGCGAAAACGCACGCGGCCAACAGGCCGGCGGCGGCACGCTCAACAGTCAGTACTGCCGCGACAGCAGCCAGTGGGCGAGCGAACGCAGCGTTTCCGCACGATCGCCGAAGGGCGCCAGCGCATTGATCGCCTGACTGTGCAGCAGCCGGACTCGTTGCTGCGAGGCCGGTATACCGATGACGGCGGGATGGGTGGGTTTTGCACGCTCGCTGTCCGCTCCGGTCGCTTTGCCCAGCATCGCCGCATCGCCGGTGACGTCGAGCAGGTCGTCTTGAATCTGAAACGCCAGGCCCACCGCCGAAGCAAATCGGGTGAGTGCGGCATAGAGATTCGCATCCAGGGACGGAACGCATTCGGCGGCCATCAAGACGCTGGCGCGAATCACTGCCCCGGTCTTGCGGGCATGCATGTCTTCCACCTGGCCGATATCGAGCCGCATGCCTTGAACGGCCAGATCGATGGCTTGACCTCCCGCCATGCCGAAGGTGCCGATGGCCTGCGCCAGCATGTCGACCAAGCGCAGACGGATTGCCGGCGAGGCCGGAAGCTTGGGATCGCCGGCGAGCAATTGAAACGCCAGCGGCTGAAGCGCGTCGCCTACGAGCAATGCCGTGGCCTCATCGTAAGCCTTGTGACAGGTCGGCCGGCCGCGGCGCATATCGTCGTTATCCATCGCCGGCAAATCGTCGTGTACCAGTGAGTACACGTGCACCAGCTCGATGGCGCATGCCGCGGCCTCGACTTCGTCCTCCGACAAGCCCAAGGTACGCGCGGTCGCGAACAGCAATGCCGGCCGTATGCGCTTGCCGCCGCCCAATACGCTGTAGCGCATGGCCTCGTGCAATCGAGCGGGAACCTGGTCGGGCTCCGGAAGGCGCGCTGCGAGAGCGTGCTCCATGCGCAGGCGCCAGGCTTCGAGCTGCGCTCCGAAAGCATCGGTGCTCGCGGACTCGTCCGGCGTCCGTATCAGACGATCGGCTGCGTCGCTCACGCGCTAAGGGTCTCGGAGGGCTCCACGTTCATGCGCTCTCCCGGCTCACGCGTTTGATCTCACTGAGCGGTATCTCGGCCACCGTCGTCATGCGCGCGGCGGGGGAATATTTGATGGGCAGGTCGGGCGCCATCGGGCCCGCGAGACGCGGCCCGCGCAACCAGACTTTCAACGCCTTGAGCGGATGGCTGAATGCGTCGTTGACCGCCGTACCCTCGAAACCGCAATGCGCCATGCAGTTGTCGCATCGCGGATTCTTGCCGACTCCGTACTTATCCCACTCGGTGTCATCGATCAGCGACTGGTAGCTCGGCGCATACCCCTCGTCGGAGAGCAGGTAGCAAGGGCGCTGCCAACCGAAGATGTTGTAGGTGGGATTGCTCCATGGCGTGCACTGGTAGGTCTGGTTACCGGCGAGAAAATCCAAGAACAGCGCGGAGTGATTGAACGACCACGAGATGCCGGAGGGGCGGCGGCGGAGGCTGAAGATGCTGCGGAACAGCTGCTTGCTGGCGTTGCGTGCCAGGAACACGTCCTGTTTTGGTGCATGGTGGTAGCTGTATCCCGGCGACACCGTGATTCCCTCGACGCCGAGCTTGGTCGCGGTATCGAAGAAATCGGCCACGTCCGCCGGGTCCTCGCCGTTGAATAAAGTACAATTGATGGTGACGCGAAAGCCCTTGTCGCGGGCCAGCTGGATCGCCGCCACCGCCTTGTCGAAAACCCCCTCCTGGCACACCGACTCGTCGTGACGCTGCCGGTTGCCGTCCAGATGAATCGAGAACGTGAGATAGGGTGAAGGCTGATATTCATCGATATGCTTGGAGAGCAGTATCGCGTTGGTGCAGAGATAGACGAATTTCTTGCGCGCCACGATGCCGGCGACGATTTGCGGCATTTCCTTGTGAATGAGCGGCTCGCCGCCGGGAATCGAGACGATGGGTGCACCGCACTCGTCGACCGCCCGCATGGCGTCTTCCACGCTGACCCGCTTTTGCAGGATTTCCTTCGGGTAATCGATTTTCCCGCAGCCGGAGCAGGCGAGATTGCACTGAAACAGAGGTTCCAGCATGAGCACGAGCGGATAGCGCTTATCGCCCCGCAGCTTACGGCCGGCGATATATCGCGCGACCTTGTACATCTGAAGTAGTGGAATGGCCATGGAGCTATATTACCGTGAGAGACCCTAAGAGCCCAATTCAAACTGCAAATCGAGTATTCGGGCGCGGTGATCCCGCCAAATCCGAGCCCATTCGAGTATGAACCATGGCGTAAAGTTCCCCAGGCCCGCCTCCATCTCCCCCTGCAGCGCTTGCGGACTGACCCAGCGCCAAGCGAGAATTTCGCCGCTGTTGATCTTGACGGCATCGGTGCTGCGTCCGATGAACACCGAACAAAGCTCATTTTCGGCGCCTGTTTCGTCGAATTGCGCCTGGTATTGGAACTTGAACAGAAAATGCAGCGGGCAGCGCAGCCCGAGTTCCTCATACAGGCGGCGGTGGATCGCCGCCTCCATGGTCTCGGCGCTGCGCGGATGGCTGCAGCAGCTATTCGACCAATACAACGGCCACAGGCGTTTGAATGCCGACCGCTTCTGCAGCAGCAATTCGCCGCGGCCATTAAATATCAGCAATGAAAACGCCCGGTGCAGGACGCCGCGGCCCTCATGGCACAGCACCTTGCTCAAGTGCCCGACTCCGTGATCGGATTCATCGACCAGAATGAGAGAATCGGCATCCGCGGCCATACTTGAATTGTCGTGAAATTCATCCATGTAGGAATGATAGCCGCTCGCGAAGCACCAGCGCCAGCGTGGGAATTGACTCAGATCGTGAGGATTGGATGATGAGCGCAGCCGCGCCGACGATTCAAATAGGCTCGCAAGAGCACCGGCAAATTCTCGCCCGGTTCTTTCTCGACTCCCATGTAGACTTCGTTCCCGAATCGATCGTCTGGCCGACATTGGCGGAGCCGAGCCGGGCGCGGCTCACCGCTCTGCCGTTCTGGCAGGAAGCCGTGGCCACCGAAAACATCACATCCAACACGGTTGCCGCGGCGGCACGGCTCGAGCCGGATCCCGAGATCCGCAAGGCCATCGAGATGCAGGGCTTCGAGGAGAATCGCCACGCACGTTTGCTGGTCGCGCTCACTTCGCATTATCGGATCAAGGTGGAAATGCCGCCGCGCTTCGAACCGCACTCCCTCGAGAACGATTTTCTGTTCGCCGGATTCGGCGAATGCTTCGATTCTTTTTTCGCCTTCGGCCTGTTCGCGCTGGCGCAGAAATCAGGCTACTTCGGGCCGGAGTTGATTGCGATCTTCGAACCCGTCGTGCAGGAGGAGGCGCGTCACATCCTGTTCTTCGTCAACTGGGTGAAGTATCGCCGTTCACAACTCCCATGGTGGAAGCGGCCGGCGTTCAGGCTGCGCTGCGCTTGGATCATCCTGAAGCAGGTGGCGAGTCGCATCAAGACGGCGCGCACCATGGGCGGCGCGAGCGATTCCGGCGACAACTTCACGATGAGCGCGCATCAAGACGTGGGCGAATCCGTCACTCTGCATTCGCTGCTGGAAGTGTGCCTCAGCGAGAACGACCGGCGCATGGAACACTACGACGCGCGCCTGCTGCGCCCGCGGCTGGTGCCGGTTCTTGCAAAATTTGCATACCGGGTGCTGCCGGCCGGCATTTGACCGAAGGCGCTGGCGGCACGAGCCGCGATCAGGATAGTAGGCCGCGCTCGCGATACCACCGCAACGCATCCTCGAACGCCTGGAGGGGCGGACGCCAACGGTACCCCAGCTCGCTGACTGCCTTGGCGCTCGAGAAGAACATGCGCTTGCGCGACATGCGCACTCCTTCGAGCGTCACGCGGCCGCTGCGGCCCGAGATTTTGGCGAAGCCTTCTGCAAGATAGGCAACGGGCAACACCGCGGCATACGGCAGACGGATGCGCGGGGGCGCGCGCCCGACGAGGCGCGCGATCTGCCCGAGAATCGTCTGCAAAGTCATATCCTCGCCGCCCAGAATGTAGCGTTGACCCGCTCGACCGCGCTCGAACGCCAGCAGATGTCCGGCCGCAACGTCGTCCACATGCACGATGTTGAGTCCGGTGTCCACATACGCGGGCATCCGGCCGGACGCGGCATCGAGCACGAGCTGTCCGGTCGGCGTGGGCTTTATATCGCCCGGGCCGACCGGCGTCGATGGATTCACGATGACCACTGACATGCCCGTCCGTGCCGCGTCCCGTGCCACTTCTTCCGCGAGGTACTTCGAGCGCTTGTAGTGGCCGATCATGTGGCTTTCGGCCACGGGAGTTCGCTCGTCCCCCGGCGAACCGTCCGACGGAATGCCTATGGTCGCGACGCTGCTCGTGTAGACGATTCGCGTAACTCCCGCCGTGCGGGCGGCGCTCAAGATGCGGCGGGTTCCTTCGACATTGGTGCGATAGAGCTGTGTAGGATCGCGCGCGCCCAACCGATAGTCGGCCGCGGCGTGAAACAACCCCGTGCAGCCTTCGAGCGCTCGTTCGAGCGACTGCAAGTCCGCGAGATCACCCTCCACGACTTCCCAGGCGGGCGACTGCAGATTGCTCCGGTTCGACCCGCTGCGCGCCAGCACTCGCACCTGCCAACCGGCCGCACTCAAGGCCCTTGCGACGGCCGCACCGACGAAACCGGTTGCACCGGTGACCAGCGCCTTCATGCGATGCGAGCGCCGGCGACCGCGGTCAACGAGCGAGTCGCCGCCCGGTACGCTCTCGCCAGACGGATCAACGCGATGAGGTCGAGGGGCGCCGCGGCGAGACCGCCGATGAGGCGCCGCATGTTGACTTGACCGTCACGGCTTGCCGCCACGACCGCCCTCGGCAGCACATCCTCTGCACTGTCCACGATCACACGCACGGCGATGAACGGCAGGTTGTGAGCGGCGGACACTTCTGCCACGTGGAAGCTCTCCATATCGCAGGCAACCGCGCCGGTTTCTCGAAAAGCCGCGGCCTTCTCCGCCACCGCGCCGATCGGCGCTGAGCTGGTGAGCAGAGCGCCGGCGTCCACCGGACGCTGCTTCGCGACGGCGGCAGAGAGCTGCTCGCGCCAAACCCTCGAGGTCAAGAACCGCGTGCCGTCGCGCGAAATGACTTCACTCGGCAGGACGACGGTGCCTGCGCTCAAAAGGGGATCGAGTCCACCGGCCAGTCCGAAACTGATCAAGGCAGCCGCACCGGCATCGATGAGGTTACGCGCAGCAATCGCCGCCAGGGCTGCGCCCATGCCGCTGACGGCGAGCAGTGCCCCATCGCTCAAGAAAAACAAACCGTCGTCCCGCCGCACCGCCGGCCCCAGGGTGCGTGCCTCCGCGTCGAGCGCCGCGACGACGCCCACCCCATTCAATGAGCGATTCCGCGACGCGTCAGTGTGCGGTACGCCGCCAGCGCCCAGAGCGGGAAATACGCGGAATAGCCGTGATATCTCAAATAGAAGACTCGCGGAAAGCCGGGCGCCGTGAAGCTCGGGTCGCTCCACAGCCCATCCGCCTGCTGCGTGCGCATCAGGAACTCCGTGCCGCGTCGGACGGCGTCCGATTGGACCTCACCCGCGGAGAGCAATCCCAGAAGCGCCCAGGCTGACTGGAAGGCGGTGCTCGGGAAATGCACGGCTTCGCCGGGCGCGCAGAGGTAGGTGTCATTGCTCTCGCCCCAGCCGCCGTCGGCGTTCTGCTTGAGCTTGAGCCATTGGGCGGCGCGCCGTACCGCGGGATCATCGTGCGCGATGTGCGCGTGCGCGAGGGCCGTCAACACCGACCAGGTGCCGTAGATATAGTTGGTGCCCCAGCGGCCGAACCACGATCCGTCGGATTCCTGCTGCCGGCGCAGATAGTCGATCGCCCTATCCAAGGCCTGCTTGTCGTGCGGCCGGCCGATGCGTGCCAGCACCGTGACCACCCGCGCCGTGACATCGCTGGTGGGGGGATCGAGAAGCGCGCCATGATCGGCGAAGGGAATCATGTTGAGGTAGTAAGAGGTGTTGTCGGCATCGAAGGCGGCAAAGCCGCCGTCCTTGCTCTGCATTCCGACCAACCAATCCAGGGCGCGGCGCACGCTCTCGGCGTAGCGGTCCGAATCGCGCGCCTGATGCATGGACCACGCGACCACGGCCGTGTCATCGAGATCCGGGTAGTAGCTATTCGCGAACTGAAACGCCCAACCGCCGCCGGCCAATCCCCGGCGATTCACCTGCCAGTCTCCGGGTTCGTCGAGAAGCTGGCGACCCTTGAGCCAATCGAGCGCCCGGATCGAGGCCTCGAAGGCAGCGGCATCGCCGGTCTCCTGCATCGCCAGACTCGCGAGCGCCGTGTCCCAGATCGGTGAGACGCAGGGCTGGCAGTAGGCGCTCGATGGGCCTTCGACGACGAGCTTTTGCAGTGCGCGTTTCGCTGTAACGCGCCGCGGGTCATCTTCCGGATAGCCCAGTATCACCATGGCTTCCAGGGCGTTGACCATGGCGGGAAAGATGGCGCCCAGGCCGTCTTCGCCGTTGAGCCTCTCCAGCGTCCAGGTTTCCGCCAGGCGGGTGGCATGCTCGCGCATGCGCGCCGGAATCAGGGGATCGATCATGCGGCCCAGCCGATCGGCGGCCAGGAATGCCTTGGCCAGGAATCCCGAGCGCCGGAAATAGTCCCGTTCCTTCTCGGGTGGAGTCGTGAACAGCTCGCGGATGTGTACCTTGCGCGGATTCTTGGCGACGGGCTTGCGGGTACACAAAATGAACAACGGAACCATGACCGTGCGCGACCAATAGGCGACCTTGTCGAGATGAAATGGGAACCATCGCGGCAGCAGCATGATTTCGACGGGAATGTAGGGCACGCCGCGCCAGGGCAATTGCGCGAACAGCGCAAGAGCGATCCGCGTGAACACATTGACCGAGGCTGCGCCGCCGCGCTGCAATATGGCCGTGCGCGCCCGTACCATGTGCGGCGCGTCGTGACTGTCTCCGGCGAGCTTCAGTGCATAGTAGGCCTTGACCGAGCAGCTGATATTGAAATCGCCGCCCTGATAGAGCGGCCAACCGCCGTGTTCGGCCTGCGCGGCGCGGAGATATCGACAGAGCTTCGTCTCGAGCGCAGCGTCGATCTCGTCCAAGAAGTGCATCATCATGATGTACTCGGCCGGGATGGTGCAGTCGGCCTCGAGCTCGAACAGCCAGTATCCTTGGGCGTCCTGCCGCGCCGCCAGCGCCTCTCGGGCGTCCACGATGGCGCGATCCAAAGGCGAATCCGTCACCCGCCGCAGGGTGTGCGACACGACATCGCCGCGCGCATCGGACAGCGGTGCCGGGTGCGAACCCGGCTTCGGTGCGATGCGGTTCACGACCCTGAATTCCCGTAAGAGCGCCGCGAAGTGAATTCAGGTTCGCCGGCCGGTGCAACCTGAAGGCTGATCGGCTCCGGGCGCGGACGGCGCAGCTCAGGGAGGCGCGCGGGCGGCAGGCCGCGTGAAGCCTGCGCAAACAGGGCCCGCAGCATCCAGTTGCTGCGTCCTGCGACATTCGTCAAAGCCCTAATCATGGCGACAGCGGAGTGCGTAACCTTCACCTGGACGCCGGCCGTAAAGCGCGGATTGTGCTCGATCTTGCGCAGCGTCAGGACGGCGAGCCCGATCGCCCACAAGCAGAATCGGCGTATGCCGGTCTCCTTGCTTGGAATCAATAGGGTGTAGTCGAGCGCGTTACGCAGATGCGCATGAGCCACGCCGATGAGCTCGCGAAAGGCGGCGCCGAACCGCGGATCAAAGGGCTCGCTCGAGATCAGGGCGAGATCGACTCCATGAGGCGTGAACACATCCTGCGGCAACCAGCACGCGCCGCGGCTGCGGTCCTCCCACACGTCCTTGAGAATATTCGTCATCTGCAGTCCCTGGGCAAAGGACGCCGCGATGGCGGACAGCGCGGGGCGGTGGCGGGCGATTTCCGGGGAATAGTCACAGAAGAGATCGGTGAGCATTTCGCCCACGACGCCGGCCACGTAGTAGCAATAGTCATCCAGGTCGCTCGAACGGGCGAGTCCCCTGAGGCTGGCGCTGAACTGGAAGCGCGGCATGCCATGACACATGAGCTCGACGCAGCGTCGAATCGCGGCCCGCTGCGGCTCGTTGAGACGTGCCATGACTGCGAGGACGCGCTCCATGTTGCTGACGAGGTCGCGCTCCGTCGCCAGGGTCCGGTCCGTCAGCCGCCCCTCGATTTCCCGCGCCAGGAGCGCCGGATCCCCGCGGCCGACCAATAGCGCGCTGAAGCGTTGCAGGAAGGCCAACGTTTCGGGCGGAGACAGCGCCGGCTCGTCCTCGATGGTATCCGCAATTCGGCAGAGCAAATAGGCGCAGGTCACCGCAGTGCGCAGGCCCTCCGGGAGCTGCGGGATGGTCAGCGCAAAGGTGCGTGAGACGTGCGGGAGAATCTGGTCTTGATAGACTTCATCTGAACTGACGGAATCCATAAGGACGGTATCTCGGAAACTGCTAAGAATAGCATCATGTCAGCGGGCCGGGCTTGAGGCAAATTTACAACATCGTGTGCGTTCGTTGCCACGAACCCCGCTCGGCAGTATAAACTGCCGCAGATGAGTACTCCGCACAACGACTATCCGCTGCTCGAGTCCATCGGTACACCGGCGGATCTCAGAAGCCTGCCGACCGCGAAGCTGGGGGAGCTGGCCCAGGAATTGCGCCAGTTCCTGATCCACAGTGTCAGCACCCGGGGGGGACATTTTGCCGCAGGCCTGGGCACGGTGGAACTCACGATTGCCCTGCACTACGTGTTCAATACCCCCTATGACCGGCTTGTCTGGGACGTAGGCCACCAGGCCTACCCGCACAAGGTGCTGACGGGCCGCCGCGATCGGCTCCATACGATCAAGCAGCACGAGGGTCTCGCCCCTTTTCCGACTCGCGCCGAAAGCGACTACGACACTTTCGGCGTCGGGCACTCCAGCACCTCGATCAGCGCGGCATTGGGCATGGCCGTCGCAGCAGCGCAACGCGGAGAGAATCGCCGCGCCGTGGCCATCATCGGCGACGGCGCTTTGACCGCCGGCATGGCCTTCGAGGCGCTCAACCACGCCGGTTCACTGCCGACGGATCTCTTGATCGTTCTCAACGACAATGACATGTCGATTTCCGAGAACGTCGGCGCCCTGTCCAACTATCTGGCCCGCGCCTTGTCGGGACGCATGTATTCGCACCTGCGCGAAAGCGGCAAGAAGGTCTTGCGCCAGATGCCCACGGTATGGGAACTCGCGCGCCGCTCGGAGGAACACCTGAAGGGCATGGTGCTCCCCGGAACACTGTTCGAGGAAATGGGATTCAACTACATCGGCCCCATCGACGGGCATGATGTCAAAGCCCTGGTCAGCACCCTGCGCAATCTGCAGCAGCTGCGCGGACCGCAGTTTTTGCACGTCGTTACGCGCAAGGGTAAAGGCTACGCGCCCGCGGAAGCGGACCCCATCAAGTGGCATGGACCGGGGCCGTTCGATCCGGCGAGCGGCATGATCTTCAAGGAAGCGAGCACGGGACCGACCTACTCGCAGATCTTCGGCAAGTGGCTGTGCGACATGGCCGAACGCGACCCCACCGTGGTGGGGATCACGCCGGCGATGCGCGAAGGATCCGGCCTGGTCGAATATTCGAAACGATTCCCGGCGCGCTACTACGACGTCGCGATCGCCGAGCAGCACGCGGTCACTTTCGCGGCCGGACTCGCGGCCGAAGGACTCAAGCCCGTGGTCGCGATCTATTCGACCTTCCTCCAGCGCGCCTACGATCAGCTCGTTCACGACGTCGCCCTGCAGAATCTGCCGGTGATATTCGCCGTGGACAGAGCGGGGCTCGTCGGCAGCGACGGCGCGACCCATCAGGGCAGCTACGATCTGACGTTTTTGCGCTGTATCCCCAACATGGTGATCATGGCGCCGGCGGACGAGAACGAGTGCCGCGATATGCTGTACACGGCGACCACGCTGTCTTCACCGTCGGCGGTGCGGTACCCGCGCGGCACGGGGTCCGGCGTTGCCTTGAGCGCGGAGATGACCGCGCTTCCCGTGGGACGCGGTCAAGTGAGGCGCGAAGGGCGCAGTGGATTGGCGATTCTCGTATTCGGCACGCTGCTCGAATCGGCCCGCAAGATCGCCGAGCGCCTGGACGCCACGCTGGTCAACATGCGCTTCGTCAAACCACTCGATGAGAGACTCGTGATGTCGCTGGCCGCGCGTCACCAGGCCATCGTCACCATCGAAGAGAATGCCATCATGGGTGGGGCGGGCTCAGGCGTCGGCGAGCTGCTCGCCGCCGAAGGCGTGCTGCTGCCGCTGCTCCACATCGGCATACCCGACCGCTTCATCGAGCACGGTTCACGCGACACCTGTCTCGCGGCGGCCGGCCTCGACCATGCCGGGCTCACCGCGAGCGTCGAGCAGTGGTGGGCGCTGCATGCCCCGGAACGGATTCGTTCGGCAAGCAGCGCCTGACAGCGGCGGCTGCGGTGTCGTCACCATTCCTTGATTTCATCACTCAGCGAGCCGCATCGTAGCCACGCTCACCGGGGTCACGTGGCCGCCGATATCGATCCCATCAACGCCGTTGTCGCCGCGTACATGCACATGCAGGAAGCTACGACGGCCCATTTTTGTGCCCTGCTCGCTGACCCAGCGCGTTCCGCTCGAGTTCGCGACCAGTCCATGGCGCATCATGAAAGCCGCCAGCGGGCCGGTAGAACTGCCGGTGGCCGGGTCCTCGACGACGCCATATTCCGGCGCGAACATCCTCGAATAGGCTCCCTTCGCGGTCGGCGTGAACACAAAGACGCACATGAATTCGGCATCCGAACCCCGCAGTTGCCTGGCGCCGGTCATGTCGAGCCACGCACGGTCCACGGCGAGCTTGTCGCGCAGCGCCACATAGATGGTTGGATTCCCGGCGCTCAGCCGCTGCGGTGCGACGTCGAGCAGATCAGCTGTGCTGAGCCCGAGCACGTTGGCGCAGAGCACCGGGTCATAGCACCGTCCGGATTCGATCGGCGGCGTGGTGAGCCACAGCATGGGCCGTGCGCCGGCCTCGACGCGCACCGGTACCGGACCGATGTTCTCCTCGAGGAGGAAGGCGCCGGTGTTCCGCGGCAATATGCCCTCGTCGAGCAGAACGAAGCTCGTGCCGATGGTCGGATGCCCCGCGAAGCGCATTTCCTTCGTCGGAGTAAAGATCCGCACGCGCGCGGCACAGTCGGTGCGCGTGGGCGGAAGGATGAAGGCCGTCTCGGCCAAATTCAGCTCCCGAGCGACGCGCTGCATGGTCGTTGCATCCATCGCCGAGGCATCGAGAAACACGGCGAGCGCATTTCCTTCCAGAGGACGCTCTGTAAACACGTCGACCACTCGGTAACGGTATTCTTGTGCATGTCCCATCGGCCACCTCCTCGATCAGTCAATTAGATTGAGATGAGTCGCATAAGGATAAATTGGGGTGCCGGGTTCATTCATAATTCGGTCCTCATGATGGACTTGAATGCAGCGATCTCCCTTTCATCGCGCTTGTAGAAAACCCATTGCTTGATCTTCTTTCCGGTGAGAAAACCCGCGTCGGAGAGGACGCGCAGATGCTCCGATGCAGTCGGCTGCGAGACGCCGAGCTTTTCCGTGATGAGCTGCCCGCAGACGCCGTCTTTGACGAGGTCTC
>Ga0209488_10001118_pt1 | contig 22833 bp, 20 predicted proteins | sample Rivendell_Oct201_8_FD_188349 | JGI IMG/M metagenome (GOLD analysis project Ga0209488, IMG submission 188349) | Vadose zone soil microbial communities from the Eel River Critical Zone Observatory, Northern California, USA -... | ecosystem: Environmental > Terrestrial > Soil > Vadose zone >...
CCATGCGAGAAGTGCCTCACCCTGGTGCAACGAGACGGCCCGATTCCGCAGCGGCGGCGCGAAAAAATCGCGCACCTGGTCCCGGACGGTCCGCGACTCCGCCGGCATTCCCTTGCCCCTACCCGAACCACGCCGGCGCGTTGCCGGCCTTCCACTTGATGTTGCAGCCGAGGCTCGGCTTCTGCTCCGCAGCGACCGGCTTGCCCCCGAGCACCGCGTCGATCGCCAGGCGCAGATCGCGGCCGGTCACCGGCCTGCCGTTGCCGGGTCGGCTGTCGTCGAGCTGGCCGCGGTAGACCAGCTTGCGCGTACCGTCGAACAGGAAGAAGTCGGGCGTGCAGGCGGCGTGGTAGGCCTTGGCCACCGCCTGCGTCGCGTCGACCAGATAGGGGAACGTGTAGCCGTGGGTCCTGGCCTCGACGACCATCTTGTCCGGCGCGTCGTCGGGGTGGCTGTCGATGTCATTGGCATTGATGCCGAACATCGCCAGGCCCTTCGGCTGATAGTCGCGGCCGAGCGCAGCGAGTTCACTGCGCACGTGCTGCACGTACGGGCAATGGTTGCACATGAACACCATGAGGAACGCCTTGCCCGGCGACTTGCGCAGCGAATGCCGTCTGCCGGCCGCATCGGCGAGGTCGAAGTCGGGCGCGATGGTGCCCAACGGGAGCATCTGCGAGGGTGTGAGGACCATGTGCACCAGGATAGCGCCGCGGCTTCTGTGGGTTCGTGGTTGTGGGGCCCCTGACCCGCGTACCGACGGTCCGCCGCGTGGCCCCGACGTCGGCAATCCACACCCGCGGGCGAGGGAGCAGTAGGATCGACCGAGAACCATGCTGGCAGCCTTCGACGATTTCGGCATGTGGGTGTGCCTGCCGGGGATCGCCATCCTTGCCGTTGTCGTGGTCGTCATCGTGATCAGGGTTCGTCGTGACGCCGCAGTCAGCGCGCCGGCCAGGAAGCCCGTCACACCGCCACCGACCGACGACGATGGGCCGCTGGTCGTCGTGGCGACGGTGAGCAGCAGCCTCGAGGCACAGGCGATCGCCGACCGGCTGGTGGCGGCCGACATTCCGGCGCTGCCGCGGATCGATCGCTTGGAGGAGAGCATGCAGGTCTCCGGCAGTCATCTGCGCCAGAAGCTGGTGATCGAAGCCTCGGTGGTCGTTCCCCGCCATCTCGTCGACGCGGCGCTTGCCGTCATCGGCCGGGCCCCAGCCGAGGGCAGCGTGCCGGACGAAGAGGTCGAACGGGTGCTGCGCGACGGTGACGGCGGCAAGTACCAGGAAGCGGATCCTGTCGCCGACGAGTAGCGATCGTTGCTGCACGAGGCGTCACGGCGGCGACCATGAGTTTGCGCGACGGAACGTTGCATGCCATCCGGCGTCCCCAGGAGGATCGGTCCATGCACCGCGCGACCATCCTCTCGTCCCTGGCCTTCGCCGCATGCGCGGCTTCGCCTGCCGTGCAGGACGCCTATCCGAGCGGCGCACCGCGCGCCGCCGCCGACAGCGCCGAGCTCGCGCACCTCTATGCCGAGGACCAGGCCGACCGCACGCCGCCCGCGGGCGAGGCGATCGACTGGACCAGGGTCACGCCGCGCGACCGCGTGCGCGAGGCGCGGATCAAGGAACTCAACGCCGAGGGCCGACTGCAGACGGCCGCCGACTTCCACCACGCGGCGATGATCCTGCAGCACGGCGATGCGCCCGACGACTTCCTGCTCGCGCACGAGCTGTGCATCCTCGCGATCGCCAGCGGCGACGCGTCGGCGCTCTGGCTCTGTGCCGCGAGCGAAGACCGGTTCCTCGGCAGGATCGAGCGCAAGCAGCGGTTCGCGACGCAGTACCGCAACGATGGTCCGGCGACGCCGATGCGGCTCACGCCGGTCGACGACGGCGTGACCGATGCGATGCGTGCATCGTTCCATTGTCCGACGCTCGCCGAGGCGAAGGCGAACGAAGCGCGGTTCAACCGACCGGCGAAGCAGCCGTAGCGGCCGGCGAGACTCCGGCTCACCGCCGGACCAGCCGGTCCTCGGCGAATGGCTTGCGCGTGCCATCGGCGAGGCCGTTCTCGAGCCGGCACGACCACGTGCCGGTGGCCGGGTCCCAGGTGAAGGTGTTGAAGAACGGTCCGTCGGCATAGTCGAAGCGGAACTCGATCGCGTTGCCGCGGCGGACGCCGCGACCGATACCCGAGTAACCGCCGCCGAACGAGTCGCACCAGTGCGCGACGTACTGCGCGTGTTCCTGATCATGGCCGATCAGCACCATGGCCTCGTACGCCGGTGGTCGCTGCACGTCGATCATGTGCAGGCGCACGAACTGGTGGCCGAGGATCCAGCGCGCGGACACCTCGTCATGCGTCGTGGTGCCGCGGATCGACCGCGTCAGCTGCCAATCGCCGGTCAGGTGATCGAGGAAGTCGTCGTGCAGTGGCGGTCGCGGCTGCGCCTTGACCACTGCATCTGCATCCGGCACGGCGCAGGCCGAGATCGTGAACATGACGAAGGTCGTGGCAAAGGCAGTTGTCGGCAGCGGCGGCATGACGGAGCAGATTCCCCGGGGAGCGAACGCGGCGCAATGCATGTCCAGGACGCCCGGACCGTCGACCGCAGATTGCAGGAGGCTCATTGCCAAGGCAGGTTCGCGCGCGCCGACCCCGGTCCGCCAGCCGGGCCGGTGGCAGCGAGGTAACCTCCTCTGCCGAACCGCGACGCTGCGCAGGTCGCGCGATCGGCGAGTCCCCATGAACCACGCCGCCTTGCTGGCCTGCGGTCTGTCCTTGTTGTCGGTCGTCGCCACGCCGCGGCTCGCCGCCCAGGATCTGCATGCGCGGCACGGCGCGCGCGCGGCGGTGCAGGATCCGCGCGGCGGCAGGCTCGCCACGGCGCGTGCGCAGTTCGCCTGCGTCGATCGGTTCGGGGAACGCGTGGTCGCCACCGGCCGCGACTGGCGGGCGACGTTCGGCGTCAGCGACTTCGAGTTCGTGCCGGCGCTCGGCAAGAAGTCGCCGCGCACGTTTCCGCTGCGCTTGCAGCTCGAATCGATCCACTGCGGCGATCAGCTCGTGCTCGACGCGAAGAGCCCGCCGGGTGAACGCAGCAACGACCGCCGCAGCGTGACGTTCGCGCGCGGCGGCGTCACCGAACGCTATGAAGCGCGGCCCGAGGGGCTCGAGCAGACGTTCACCATCGCGCAGCGGCCGGCGGGCCACGGTGATCTCGTCGTGCGGCTCGGGATCGCGACCGACCTGCAGGCCGCGGATCCGGGCGATGGCACGCTGGCCTGGCGCGCGCCGGGCATCGGTGGCGTCGTGCTGGGCAAGCTGAACGCGGTCGACGCCGTCGGCCAACACTTCGCCGGGGTGCTGCGACGTGACGGCAGCAGTGTCGAACTGGTGCTGCCCGCACCGGCCGTCGCCGCGGCGGTCTTTCCCTTGGTGCTCGACCCGCTGATCGGTTCGTCGATCGAAGCGTTCGCCAACGCCGACTGCGACTTCCCCGACGCCGCCTACGATCCGTACACCGACTCGTACTGCGTCGTGTGGACGATGTACCTCGGCGGCAGTTCGAGCGCCGCGGTCGGCTCGGTGTTCCTGGCCAGCGACCTCAGCAACGCCTACGCGTTCCAGGTCAACCAGTCCGGGCACCAGGACAGCGTGCGCGTCGCGCACATCGGCGGCTCGGGCATGTTCCTGCTGGTGTGGAGCCACCTCGAAAACAACACCATCGAGATCTCCGGTCTCGGCCTCGATCCCGGCCAGGCGCAGGCGACCAACCCGTTCACGATCGCCGGTCCGGGCAACGTCGATGCGCCGGCGATCGGTGGCGAAGCGACGCCGTTCGGCGACAGCTGCGTGGTGATCTGGGACGACGCCAGCTTCGGCGTCGTCGGCTGCACGGTCGCGATCGACGTCAACCTCGGCGTCACGCTCGGCAATCTGGTGCTGGTCGGCGGTGGCACGGCGGCGACCGAGGTGTCGATCAGCAAGCAGGGCGGTGGTCCCGGGCTCTACGTGATCACCTGGACCGATCGGCCGGCGGGTCTGCCCGGTTGGATCCGGGCGCAGGTGGTCGACTACAACATGACGCTGCTCGGGCCGGGCGTGTGGATCCAGAACAGCGCGCAGAACGCCGGCCACCCGGCTGCCGACGGCGACGGCTTCCTGTTCCTGGTCGCGTGGGAAGAACAGGAACCCGCGAGCCCGGCATCGACCGACGTCCGCGGCCGCACGATCACGATCAGTCCGGCGGGAATCACCACGCAGGGGCCGGTGCTGCCGATCGCCGCCTATCCGACCGACATCGACGGCGCGCCGGACGTGGCGCTGCTCGGCGACAAGTTCGGCGTCACCTACCAGTCGTGTGCCCTCAATGCGCCGTTCACCGATGACGTGTTCTTCCGCGCGTTCGCGCGCAACGGCACGCCGATCGGCGGCGAGCTGTATGTCGACCTGACGACGACCGCGCATTACGTGTATGAGCACGGTCCGCGCCTGATCGGCCGGCGCGACGGCGACTATCAGTCGCCCGACAACGACGGGCTGTTGGTGTTCGCCGATCAGAACACGTTGACCATCGACAGCAACGTCGGGCTGCAGGCGGTGGCGTCGATGGGTCCCGGCGGTGCGGTCACCGATCTCGGCGGCGGCTGCGGCCCCGGTGGGCTGGCCGCGGTCAACGGTCCGTTCGCGCTCGGCAACCTGGCCTTCGAGTTCCAGCTCTATGGCGCTGGCCAGCTGGCGATCCCGTTCCTCAGCCTGGCGTTTCCCGGCCCGCCATTGACCTGCGGCGTGTGCACGTTGACCAACCCGCTGAGCTTCGTGTTCGGCGCCAACACCGCGGGCACCGCCACGCGTCCGTTGGCACTGCCGGGCAATCCGGCGCTGCTCGGCATCACGGTGGAGTTCCAGTGGGTGACGTTCAACGTCACGTTCGTCGGTTGCCCGCAGGCGCCCGGCATGGCGGCGAGCAATCGCGTGCGGGCGACGCTCGATTATTGATGCGTCTGCGCTGGTCGGGCCTACCGGGTCACCTGCAGCTCGGGCCGTTCGGTCTTCAGTCGTTGCTGCATCTCGTCCCCGAACCACGGGCACTGACTCACCTCGAGCTTGCGCAGGGAACGGTTCGCGCGGATGGCCTCGAACGACTTCGCGGTCGGGCTCTGGCAACCAGTGAGTCGAAGCCATTCCAGCTTTGGCAGCTGCAGGATGGCCGCGAGTGCGTCGTCATTGACCCAATCGCATTTGACGACGCTCAAGCCACCGAGTCCGGGGAAGCGGTCTCGTAGATGCTTGGCGGCTGATGGGTCCATGCCGCTGCAACCGTCCAGGGATAGTTCGCGGATGGTGGTCGGTACCTGCAGCATGGACGAGGACGCCAGCTGGGCGTTGTTTTCCAGAACGAGCGACTGCAGCTGGCGCATGCCGCCGAGTGCCCTCATGCCATCGCCAGTGAAGCTGCCCTTGGCCAGCAGGAGCGCGCGCATGCTCGTCAACGTCCGTAGTCCCATCAGCGCGCGATCGTCGAGTCCGCCGGCCTCGGTCAGAGCGAGGGTCTCGAGCTTGGTCAACGAGCCCAGGCGGGCGATGGATTCAGGCTGCAGCTGGGAGCAACCGCGAAGGCTCAACAACTTCAGCCCTTTGCACGCCGCGATCGCGGTCATGCCGCGGTCGCCGAAGGAGCGAGTGCCGCCGAGGCCGAGTTCCTGGAGCGCGGGCAGCTTCGGCAGAACCTGCAAAGCCTCGTCGTCGAGCGGCATGTCGTGGAGAAAGAGACTTTTCAGCACCGGCAATGCCTGGAGCTGGCCCAGACCCGAGCCACCAACATCTTTGGCTCCGATCAGGTGGAGGCGCTCGAGTTTCTCCAGCCTGGCGATCGCCGCGAAGCCCGCATTGGTCAAGGGTACTTGCCCCTCGCTGCCGACGAACTGCAGGCCGACGAGGTTGGGACGCCGTGACAGTGCCGCCGCCGCATCGTCGCCGAGGCCGCGCAGCCAGACGTGGGTAACCTCCGCGGGCAGCGCCTCGATGTCGGCCAGCGACTTCACGGTCTCGTACTGCTTCTGCGACAAGAAGGCCTCATACTTCGTCGCCAGCGCGCGCATGCCGGCGTTGAACGCGGCGTCGTCCCTCTTCCAGCAGACCAGCTTCTTGCCGCTCTCGAACAGCGATTCCGCGCGTGCGAGCGTCATCCACGACGCGTTACCGAGCGACACTTCGCGGAGCTGGGAAGCGGAGCCGAGCAACGACAGGCAGTTCTCGGTGACCTTCGGGCAGTCCGACAAGTCGAGTTTGCGCAAGCCGGACAGCTCCCGCAGTTCGGTGCTGGAGACATCAGTGACCTTATCGCAGCCCGCGAGGCTCACCTCCCGAAGCGAGGTGAGGCGCTTGCGCACCGCGGCGATCTCCTCGTCACCGAATCCGCACCCGGACACATCGAGCCGGCGCAGGGTGATAGGGAGGCGTGCGATGGCGTCGGCGGTGAGCAGCGGGCTGTGGTTCAGCGAGAGATCTGCGAGCAACGGCAGTTCTGCGAGCACACGCAGACCATCATCCGTGATACGCGTGCTGCCGATGGCGAGACGGCGGAGCTTCGGCTTGCCGCGCAAGACCGCGAGCGCCGCATCGGTAAGACCGGTGCCGTTGGCGGCCCATTTTCGATACTGCTCAGCTTTTCGGGCGATGACTTCCGGGGTGTTGCGGCCCCAGAAGGGGGCGCGCGTGCCGTTGGCGATGCTGTCCATGCTCAGCTCCTCGAGCTGGCGCATCTCACCGATCGGTTCCAGCATCGCAGCCGTCAAGGGATGGCAGCCAGAGAGCTTCAGCGACCGGATGCCGGGACAGCTCGCGATTGCGGCCACGCCCTCGGCGCCGAAGCCCTCGTTCGCAGTGAGGTCGAGAGTTCGCAGCGACGGCATGCGCTCAATCACGGCGAGCGTCGCGTCGTCGGTGTCCATCCGCTGCAGGCCGAGTTCCTGCAGCAGGGGCAGGTCACGCAGGAAGTCGAGCTTGTGGCCGCTCAGTTCTTCCTGAAAGTCGAGATGCAGGATGCGCAGCCCGCTCAGCTTCGCCAGCGTCGGTACCGCTGCCGGCGACAGCAGGCGGAGCGGCGGGTAGAGCAAGGGCTCCTTGAGGGTGAAGTCGTCGGTGTAGGTCCTGGCCAGGAGCTTCAGCCCTTCCAGTCGCGACAGCCGCAGCAGCGCGGAGACGTCGTCGTCGCCGATGTTGCGGCCTTCGATGAACCGCGTGTCGTCGGGCAGCGCCTCGATCTGCGCGCGTGTCGACACGACTTGCCACGCCTCAGTGCTGGCCGGTACTTGCTCGGCATCCGTCTCCATCGCCGGAGCATCCTGCGCCGTCCTGGTGCGGTGCTGAAGCAATGCCGCGCCAACTACGACACCGAGCCCGAGCAGCAACACCGCTGCCGCGAGCCAACCGCGCGATCGTTCCGTCGTCGTCACCGACATCGAGGGCTCGTCCACCGGCTCGCCTTCGCGCCAGCGCGCGATCACACGGTCACTGAGATCCGGCGGCACGTAGCCGCCGACCTGCTCGGCGAGACCCCAGTCCATCTGCAGGTTGTCTGCCTGCCGTTCAGCCTTCATCGTTCGACCTCTTCTCGATGCACGACCGCAGCGCCGCGCGCACGCGCTGCAGCAGCACGCGCGCGCCGTGTTCGCCGATGCCGAGTGCGCGACCGACGGCGGCCCGGCTCTGCTGCTGGTGGTAGAACAACTCGATCGCGGTCCGCGCGCGTTGCTGCAGCGCATCGATGCAATGCTGCAGCGCGTCGAGCCAGCGCGAACCTCCGTCGGCGGCCGCGTCGCGCTGCCAGCGCACCTCGACCGCAGCCAACAGGCGCCGGGCCCGCCGCGCATCGTCGCGCCGGCGGTGCAGCCACAGGTTGCGCGCGGTCGCGCGCAGGAACGCGCTCGCAGGTGCGTCGGCGACGTCGAACTGGTCACGCCGCAACGCGAGCAGCAGCGCATCCTGCGTCAGTTCGTCGGCCTCGGCGTTCGGGCAACCGAGACAGCGGAGAAAACGCCAGGTAGCGGCCTGGTGGCGCCGCACGAACGCGGTAACGCGCTGTTCTGCGGTGACGGCTGGCTCGGGCACGATCCGGGGCTGTGCAGAGGGCACGGCGTCAGGTTCCCAGGGAGGTGAGCAGGGTACTCAGGAATCTCCCCGGCGGGGGGAATACGTGGCTCGGATGCGGCGTGCAGGCCGTGACGATCACTTGTCGCCGAAGTCGACGCTGCGCAGCGACGGGATCTGTTGCTTTAGCCCGTCCGCCATTTCGCGCGTGACCCATGCGTGGCCGCGGAGATCGAGGTAGCCGAGTTCGCGCATGCGGGCAATCGAAGGCATCGTGGCCGCCGTCAGCTTCGGGCAGCGCGACAGGATCAGCCACTGCAGGTGCGGCAGCTTTGCCAGCTCGTCGACCGCGGCATCGGTGATCAACTGGTTCTCGTCGAGTTCGACGCGCACGAGTTCGCGGCACCGTTGCACGAGGTTGTGCACGAACGCGTCGCCGAACGGCAGCAGACCGTTCGCGGTCAACACGCGCAGGGTCACGGGCAGTCGCGAAGCCGCTGTGTCGGGCAGCTTGAGACCGCGGATGCTCAGCGATTCGAGCTTCGGCAGTCGTTCCACCGCTGCGACCATGGCGTTCGCGGAGCACCTTGCGTCGTCGACGTTCAGCACGATCAGCCTCGACAGAGAGCCGATCGCGGCCATCGCCTCGTCACCGAGGCCGGCGCCGGGTTGCGCCGCCATCGCCTGCGCCTTCTCCATGAACGCGCTCGAGCGGGCGGTGAGTGGCGTGGCCATCCGCCAGTGCTGGCCGTCGATCTCGCCGAGGTCGAGTTCCGTGAGTTGCTCGAGTTGACCGAGTGTCGCGAGCCAGTCGTCGTGCAGTTGCGAGCAACCTCGCAACGACAGGCGATGCAGACCGCGCATCTCCGCGACCGCCCGCAGCCCGCGCTCGCCAAAGCCGTGGTTGCGCGACAGATCGAGGTCGCGCACGTGCTGCAGACGCGACACCTCGACCAGCGCATCGTCGTCGAGGTCGAAGCACGAAAGGTCCAGTTCTTCCAGCAGCGGCAGCCTTGCCAGCTCGGCCAGGCCATGGCGGCGGATGCCGTGGTTGCCGGCGAGCGACAGGTGGCGCAGTTTGCCGAGCCTGGCGATCGCCGGCAGCGCCTGGTCGGTGATCGTGCTGCGTGGCGTCGCCCAGTCGGTGTAGGCGGGCGGCTGCCGCTTTTGCCTCGACTCCGGCGTCGCCAGCACCAGGCGCGCGAGTTCGCGAAAGCGCACCAGCGCGGTGACGTCCTCGTCGCCCAGCCGGTTGCCCTGGATGCTGCGCAATCCTGCCGGCAGGTTCGCCATCTGCTCCGCCGAGGACACCTGCGTCGGATTCAGCTCCTCGTCGCGCCGGAGTTCTTCGGCGGTGAAGTTCGAAGTCAGCTGCTTCAGATCAGGCAACGCAGCGCGCAGGTCGCGCACGTCGCCGGCGGTGACGAAATCGCAGTGACGGACGTCGAGGGTCTGGAGCTGCGTCGCCTTCGCCAGAGGTTCGAGCACGCCGCGCGTGAGCCCGCGCATCTGCCGCAGCTCGATCTCGCGCAGCGAACGGATCGCCAGCAGATCGGCGGCGCCGGCGTCGGTGATCTTGTAGCAGGCCGAGACGTCGAGATGGCGCAGCGCCGGCAACCGCGCGCGCAGGTCGCGGCAGAACGTGTCGGTGAACTCGCCGCACACGGACAGCTCGCGCAGGCTCGCCGGCAGCTGTGCAGCGATGCCGTCGCCGAGGCCCTGGATGCCGGACACGTTCAACGACTCGAGCGTAACCCGATCGGCCAGTTGACCCAGCGCCGCCTGGCTGACATTGCAACCCGACAAGTCGAGCCGCCGCAGCCGCGGCGTCTTCGCCAGCGCCGCCAGCATCGGCTCGCCCCAACCGCCGGGCGCCAGGAACGCGCGCTTGCTGAGTTCGTCGACGCGCGCCTGGGCCTCGGCGCTGCGCGGCAGCGGCTCGTAGCGGCCGTTCATGTTGTCGATCAGGGAGAGATCGAGATCTTCGAGCTGCGGAATCGCCGCGGCCCCGACCGGCGGTTCGGCGACGAACTGCTGGCAGCCGCGCAACGACAGGACGCGCAGCGACTGGCAGCGCGCCAGCGTGGCGAGTGTCGGTTCGGCGAAGAAGTAGTTGAACGACAGGTCGAGGTGCTGCAGCGCCGGCAGTTGCGGCAGGAAGGCGAGGTACCGGTCGTCGACGTCGAAGAACGCGAGCGTCAGCGACTGCAGCAGCGGCAGACGGGTCAGCTGCTGCAGCGTGGCACCGGTGACCCCGTAGGCGCCGAGCAGGTGCAGCTCGCGCAGCTTGGCGAAGCCGGCGATCGTCGTGATGCCGGCGTCGGTGATCGAATGTGGATCCTTCGGCGGCGGCACCTTGAGGCCGAGGCCGAAGATCGTGCGCCACGAATAGCGGACGGTCAGCGACTCGAGTTCGCGCAGGCGCGCCAGCACGAGCAGCGTCGCATCGTCGGTGTCGAACGCTTCGACGGCGCGCGTGTCGGCCGGCAGCGCTGCGGCTTCGGCGGCGCTGGCGATGCGCGCCGGTTCGCGCGCGCGGTCCTGCGGGCCCGCCGTTGCGTCGGCGTCGCGGCCGTTGTCACCGTGGCGCAGCAGGGCGGCGGCGACCACGACGGCGAGGCCGAGCAGCAGCAGCGCCGCCACGCGCACGGCCCGCCAGCGCGGCGACGCCGTGACGGCGAGCCGCTGCGCGAGGACGACGCCATCGCCGTCGCGGTGCCGCGCGAGGATTCGTGCCGTCAGGTCCGGCGGCCGTTCGCCGCGCAGTCGCTCCGCCAGCGCCCAGTCGAGCCGCAGATCGCGCGCGCGTTCGCGTTCGTTCATGGCTTGCGCCTCCGCTCGATGCAGTCCTTCAACGCTGCGCGCACGCGCTGCAGCAAGGTGCGCACGCCGTGCCCGGTCATGGAGAGCTCGGCCGCCAGTTCTTCGCGCCCGACACCGTCGCCATAGAACCGCTGCAGCACGGTGCGCGCGCGCGCCTGCAGCGTGTCGAGACACTGCGCCAGCGCCTGCAGATAGCCGTCGCCGTCATCGCGCGCACAGTCGTCCTGCCACAGCAGCTCGACCGCGGCCGCGAGCTTGTCGACCCGACGGCGCTCGTCGCGGCGACGGCGCAGCCACAGGTACTTCGCGGTCTGGCGCAGGAACGGCGCGCCGTCTTCGCCGGCACGGGGACCCTTTTGCAACACCAGCAGGAACGTCTCCTGCGTGACGTCGTCGGCCTCGTGCGCCGGCGCGCCGAGCGCGCGCAGGAACCGCCAGACGCCGCGCTGATGCTGCTGCACGAACGCCTCGAGGTCGGCGGTGCCGGGCGGCTGGTGGGGCGGGCTGTCGGGGGCGAGGCGCAAGGCGTGCACGCGGGGTTTCTCCGGCGCGGCGCCCAGGGTACGCAGAAAACCGGCGAAAGTTCGCGCCGGCCGGCCGGTCACCAGACGCGGCCGAGGTCGAGCCGCACATCGGCGACGTGCATCGCCACCGAGATCTCACGCCGGCCGCTCAGGCGATAGTCGCGGTCCGCCAGCACGAACTGCTCGAGCACCCGCGCCTCGGCGTCGACGATCCAATACTCGGGGATGCTGAACAGCCGGTAGCGCTCCATCTTCGTCCCGCGATCGCGGCGCGCCGTTCCCGGCGACAGGATCTCGACCGCGAGATCCGGCGGGCCGTCGAGATACTTCGGCTCGAGCCGGCGCAGGTGCTCGCGCAGCACCACCACGATGTCGGGCTCGACGATGTCGACGTCGGACAACTTGACGTCGAACGGCCGCAGCATCACGGTGCCGAGGCCCGCATCGTCGACCTGCTCGAGCAGCAGGCGATGCAGTTGCCCGAGGGCGCGCTGGTGGCAGAACGTGGGCGCCGGCGAAACGACCGGCTCACCGTCGAGGATCTCGCAGCGGTTGCCGTTCTCGGGCAGAGCCAGGTAATCGTTCCAGGTGATGGTCATGTTCGCGGTTCTGCGGCTGCGCCATCGCCAAACGTCTGCGAAGTGTAGGGCGGTCGGGTTTGCGCAGGTAGCCCCGATTTGGTGCAACGAGGTATTCGTAGTTCGCGAGCGGCGCGTTCGGACATCGGCGTGTCGGAGTATGCCGTGGCGGCTTGCGCGCGCCTTCATCCCGTGAGGGCGCCTCCGGTATTCAACGCGTTGGAGAATTCCTGAAGGCTACAGTCGAGGCGATGCTGCGCCGACTCGCCGCCGCCTCGCTGCTGGCCGGCTCCCTCGCCGCCCAGGTCGACCAGGAGCCGTACCCGACGCCGCCGAGCAAGAAGGGGCTGCAGGTGCAGATGGTCGACGACGCACTGGCACTCGGCATCCACCACGCCGCCCTCAACTGCAACCTCGGCCAGTTGTTCGGGGGCAGCGCCGGCAAGGACACGATCGCGTTCCGCGACGGCGAGCACGAGTTCCACTTCGCGCGCGGCTACGTCGACAGCCTCGACGCGCAGATCCAGCCGCTGTCGGACCACGGCGTCGTCGTCACGTTGATCCTGCTGGCGATCGCGACCGGCGACGCCGCGCACGATGCGCTGCTGCTGCATCCGCGCTACGACCGGGCGGCGCCGAACCACATGGGTGCGTGCAACACGGCGACCACGGACGGCCGCGCCTGGCTGCACGCAGCAGTCGCGTTCCTCGCCGACCGGTGGAGCCGGAAGAACGGCACGCACGGCCGCGTGTGGAACTGGATCGTCGGCAACGAAGTGAACTCGCACTGGTGGTGGTACAACCTCGGCCGCGCCGACCTCGCCGCGGTCACCGACGCGTACGAGCAGGCGGTGCGCGTCGTGCACGCCGCCGTGCGCACCGCCTCCGCGCATGCGCGCGTGTTCGTGTCGCTCGAACACCACTGGACGATCCGCTACGCCGCCGGCTCTGCGCAGCAGGCGTTTCCCGGCCGCGACTTCCTGCTGGCGTTCGCCGCGCTGGCGCGCGCGCGCGGCGACTTCGACTGGCACGTCGCGTTCCATCCGTATCCGGAGAACCTGTTCGAGTGCCGGTTCTGGAACGACCGCACCGCGCCGGACCAGGACGACGCGCCGCGGGTGACGTTCCACAACCTGCCGGTGCTGCTGTGCTTCCTCGCGCGCGACGAACTGCGCTGCGCCGGCGCCGTGCGGCGCGTGATCCTCAGCGAGCAGGGCTTTCACTGCGCCGACCGGCCGCATGGCGAGCGCGACCAGGCGGCGGCGTTCGCCCTGGCGTGGTGGCTGACAACACACCTGGACGGGATCGACGCGCTGGTGCTGCATCGCCACGTCGACCACGCGCACGAAGGCGGACTGCGACTCGGGCTGTGGTCGCGCAAGCCGGACTCGGTGTGCGAACCGGACCAGCAACGCGCCATCTACGCGCTGTTCCGCGACTGCGATGGCGAGGGCTGGGAGAAGGCGGCTGCGTTCGCGCTGCCGGTGCTCGGCAAGGGCAGCTGGGACGAACTGCTGCCGCCGACGAGGTGATCGCGGCCCATGGTTGGGTTTTCGACATCGCATGTCAGAAAACTCACACCTGAGCCGAAGGCCGCCACGGACGAAGTGAGTTCTCTCAGCCGTCCGGCCGTTCGGTCAGCGGTCGCGCCGGCAACGGCGGCAGGGCCGTCTTCTCTCTCGCGCCGGCTTCCTGCGCCAGCAACGCCTCGAGATCCGGATAGGCGTAGAGCACCCGCGCCTGGTCCTTCGGCAGCCCGCCGGTGTCCGCGCTCGGCCCATAGGTACTGTGCAGCGCGCGCCCGACCTGGCGCAGCAGCATCGTCTGCTGGCCGCGGTGGTGCGCGGTGTGGGCGATGCGTCGGGTCATGATCCAGGTGCGCGGCCGCAGCGCCTCGAAGAACGGCACCTCGGTCTCCCACCACGCATCGTCCTGCTGGCGCAGCGCGCCGAGGCGCTGCTGTGCGCAGTCGGCGTAATGGCGGATGAAGGCGAGGCGCGTCTCCGCCGGCGGCAGTACGGCGAGGGTGACGCGGATGCCGAACATGCCCTCGAACCAGCCGTTCTCGCTGGCGCACTGGTGCACCATGTGTTCGAGCAGGTTGCGGCCGCGGCGGTCGCCGGCGCGCGGCCGCAGATCCTGGTCCGCCGCCATGCTCCAGACGGAGAGCACCTTGAGGATCTCGGTGGCATAGGTGGAGACCAGGAAGTCGTAGCGCCCGGGCATCACGGCATCGTCGAACGGCGGCACCGGCGCTGCAATGCACCGCCGCCGATGATCGTGCTTGGCGCGGCTCCGCCGCCCGGGTACGCAGAACACTGTGCTGGAATCGGTGCTGCTCGAACTGGCGCTGCTGTTCGCCCTGTGCGTCGGCGTCGGCGTGTTGTTCCACCGCCTGCGGCTGCCGCCGATCGTCGGCTTCCTGGCCGCCGGTGCGCTGATCGGCCCGCACAGCATCGGCCTGGTCAAGCACGAGGAGACCGTGCGCCAGCTCGCCGAGGTCGGCGTCGTCGTGCTGCTGTTCACCGTCGGCCTCGAACTGCCGCTCGGCCAGGTGCGGCACCTGCGGCGCACGATCCTGCTCGGCGGCGGCGTGCAGATCCTCGGCACCATCGCCGTGGCGGCGCTCGCCTGCCGGTTCGGCGGCCTGACCTGGAACGAGGCGGTGTTCCTCGGCTTCCTGCTGAGCCTGTCGAGCACCGCGGCGGTGTCCAAGCTGCTGGTCGACCACGGCGAGTTCAGCGCGCCGCATGGCCGGCTGGCGATGGGCATCTGCATCGCCCAGGACCTCGCGGTGGTGCCGATGATCCTGCTGATCCCGCTGCTCGCCGGCACCGGCGCCGGCGGCGACGGTGCGCCGCTGCTCGCGGCGCTGCAGAACTTCGGCGTGCTGGCCGGCGTGTTCGTGCTGGCGCGGCTCGCGGTGCCGCATCTGCTCGACCTGGTGTGCGGCACACGCAGCCGCGAACTGTTCGTGCTGCTGTTGGCGATGCTGTGCCTCGGCATGGCGGTGCTGACGCACGGCCTCGGCCTGTCGCTGGCGCTCGGCGCGTTCCTGGCCGGCATCCTGCTGGCGGATTCGGAGTACCACGGCCAGGCGATGGCCGAGGTCGAGCCGTTCCGCGACGCGCTGGCCAGCTTGTTCTTCGTGTCGATCGGCATGCTGTTCGATCCGCACACGATCGTCGAGTCGCCGGGCCTGGTGACCGTGGCGCTGCTGGCGGTGCTGGCCGGCAAGACCTTGGTGATGCTGGCGGCGGGGCGGCTGCTCGGACAGCCCGGCTGGGTCGGCACGCGCGCGGCGCTGCTGCTGGCGCAGGTCGGCGAGTTCTCGTTCGTGCTGGTGCAGATCGGCCAGGGCACCGAACTGCTGCCGCCGCGGGCCGAACGGATCTTCATGGTCATCGCCGTGCTGACGATCGCCAGCACGCCGCTGCTGCACGCGCTCGGCCGGCTGCTGGTGCTGCGCCGCGCCGGCGGCGAGGGACCGCGGCCCGGCCGTGACGGCCAGTTGCAGGACCACGCCGTGGTCGTCGGCCACGGCCCGACCGGCAGCACGGTGGTGACGGCGCTGCGCGCGCTCGGCCTGCCGGTGATCGCGGTCGAGATGAACGCCGCCACGGTCAAGGCCGAGAAGGAACGCGGCGTGCCGATCATGCTCGGCGACGCCACGCGCGTGCCGGTGCTGCGCGCGCTCGGCATCGAACGGGCGCGCGTGCTGGTGCTCGCCGTCAACGACGGCGGCGCGGCGATGCGCATCGCGCAGATGGCGCGGCAGCTGGCGCCGCACCTGCACGTATTGGCGCGCACGGTCTACATCGCCGAGGCCGCGCGGCTGCTGCGCGCCGGCGCCGACGAAGTGGTGCCGCAGGAACTCGAGGCCTCGGTCGAGATCCTGGTGCGCGTGCTGCGCCGCTTCCTGGTGCCCGACGACGAGATCGGCCGGCAGGTGCACACGTTCCGCGCCGCCGCCGGCAGCAGCGACCGCGCCGCCCCGGTCGCGCCGACGCCGGCGGCGAGCATCGCCGAGTTCGTGCCCGGCATCGGTCTGGCGGTGCACCACGTCGCCGCCGCGGCCTCGGTCTGCAACCGCACGCTGGCGCAGGTCGGCGTGCGCCGCAACACCGGCTGCAGCGTGATCGCGGTCCGCCGCGACGGCGCCAATCTGCCGGTCGTGACGCCCGAGACCGCGCTGCAGGAAGGCGACGTGGTGGTGGTGATCGGCCCCGAAGCGCGGCTGCCGGATGCGGCAGCGATGTTCGCGCCGCGCGCCGCCGTCGTGCCGTCCGAGCCGCCAGAGGAGCAGCCGTGAGGTACGGCCTGTGGAGCGTCGTCTGCCTGCTGGTCAGCGTGCCGCTGGCGATCGGCTTGCTGCGCCGGCGCTCGGCGCGGCCGCCGATCGAAGTCGTGCGCTTCGCCACGTTCGACACCGGGCTGAGCCGTGGCGGGCCCGGCCAGCTGCTGCGCGAACTGCAATCGGCGGCGGCGACGGCGACGGCGATCGCCGAGATCGTGCAGCGCAACGACGTCGACGTGCTGCTGGTCTCTGGCCTCGACGTCGACGAGGCCGCCGCCACGGTCGCGGTGCTGCGCGACGACTACCTGGGCAAGGCCCAGGGCAACCTGACGCCGATCCGGTTCGAATACACCTTCACCGGCGCGGTCAACTGCGTGCCGTCGGGCGTGGACCTCGACCACGACGGCAAGACCGACGGTCCGGGCGACGCGTTCGCTGCCGGCGCGTTCGCCGGCCAGCACGGCATGGCGCTGTTGTCGCGCTACCCGATCCTGCTCGATCGCGTGCGCACGCTGCAGCAGCTGCCATGGGCGGCGATGCCGATGGCGCTGCGGCCGGACGGCTGCAGCGACGCCGCCTGGGCGCAGCTGCGGTTGTCGGCGACCAGCCACTGGGACGTGCCGATCCAGGTGCGCGCCGACGGCATGACGATCCACGTGCTGTGCAGCGCGCCGGTACAGCCGGCGCACGACGGACCCGAGCACGGCAACGCCCGCCGCAACCACGACGAGATCCGCCTGTGGGCCGACTACCTGACGCCCGGCAGCGACGGCTGGATTGTCGACGACCAGGGCCGCCACGGCGGCCTGGCCGCCGGCGAGCACTGCGTCGTGCTCGGCGATCTGAACGGCGACCCGCAGGACGGCGACAGCGAGCAGCACGCGATCCGGCAGCTGCTCGAACACCCGCGGTTGCAGGATCCGAAGCCGCGCAGTGACGGCGCCGTGGTGCACGGCAAGCGCGTGTGGGGCGCCAACGCAGCTCACCGCGGCGACCCGGCGCTCGACACTTGCTGCGACGAGTCGGGCAAGGACGGCGGCAACCTGCGCCTCGACTACGTGCTGCCGTCGCGGTCGCTGCCCGAGGTCGGCGCCGGCGTGTACTGGCCGGCGCCGCCGAGCCCGGCGTTCGAGCTGGTGCGCGCCGCCCGGCACCGGCTGGTTTGGGTCGACGTGCGCGTGCACTGAGCTGCACGCGCGCAGCCAGAGCACCACCGCGGTGCTTCAGTTCGCGTCGGCGTAGGCCTTGGCCAGCCAGCCGAGCAGTTGCCGATCGACCTCGGCCTTCGTCGCCAGCCGCACGCGATGGCTGCACATGGTGTTCGGCCACCTATCGAGGCGGCCGGCGAACGGCACGCCATCGAGCTTGAGACCGAGATCGATCCGCGTGTTGGTCGCCGGCTGGATCAACGCGAACTGCCGCGCGCGACGCAGGCTGACGCCGGTCTTCTTGACCGACACTTCGACGTCGGCGCCGAGCCGCTTCGCCGCCGCCACCAGCGAGTCGTGGATCGGCTTCAGCGCCGCCCTGACGCCCTGGTACTGCGCGCGCAGCAGCTGCTCCGCGCTCGCCGGCGCCCCGAGCGCTCGCTGCGCCACCAGGTTGGCATAGGCGTGGCCGAGGCCGTGTTCACGCTTCAGCAAGCCGACGATCTCGCCGTGCTTGCTGCCGCCGCTGCCGCGCGCGAGCTGCAGCCACTGCTCGAGCGAGCGGCCGGTCTTGGCCTGCATGTTGGCCAGCATCTGCTGCACGATCTGTTCGGGAGACTTCGCCATCGCCGTCACCGCGTCCCCTGCGCCGCGGTCGCGCCATGGCGCTGGGTCGCATAGCCGACGATCGCGCCGCAGATCGAACCGGGGATGATGATCTCCCAGAAGTAGACCTTGTGGGTGACGTCGTTCTCCGCCATGGCGATCGGCAGCGTGATCAACGCGAACACCAGGAAGCCGGCGACGATCCCGAGCGGCAGATGGTGCAGCTTGCGGGCGATGAAGCCGGTGATCAGCCCGGCCACGAGCCCCTTGGCCATCGAGCCGAGCACGATCGTCAGGATCAGCCCCTGCTGGCGGACGTCGGGATAGAAGTACGCCGACGCGCCGTCGAGCGCGCCGAGCACTGCACCCAGGGTCAGACCAAAGACCGGTTTGTTCATCGCCATGTCGTGTTCCTTGCCGGCGCGCTGCCGCGCGTCGTCAGGCCGGACCGTCGGCAACGCCGCGGATCGCGCCATGCTGCTCCATTCCACGTGCCGGCCGATTCCTTTTCACGGATTCCGCGCGGCGAGCCACGCGCGCACGACTTCGAAGCCGATGCGCAACACCGCGTAGGTAGCGACCAGCCACACCGCCGCGCGGTACTTCCGGTAGCAGCGCCCGAGCCAGGCGAGCGGGCCGTCCGGCAGCGCGGTCACCCGGTCGCCAGCCTGGAACCGCAGCACGTCGGCGGCGAGTTCGAGCACGCCGGGGTAGCGATCGGCCGGTCGCGCGGCCGTCGCCGTGGCCACGATCGCCCGGATCTCGCGACCACGCAGCTCGAACCGTTCGAGCAGGCGGCCGAGCGCGAATACGTCGGTGCGCGCGTCCAGCGCGCCGCCGCCCTGCTGTTCGGGCGCCATGAAACCCTCGGTGCCGGCACGCATGCCGGGCGCGGCGCCGCCGCCGGCCGCGGTGTGCACCAGCGCCAGTCCCCAGTCGAGCACCAGCGCCTCGCCGAACGGTCCGACCATGATGTTGCCCGGCTTGAGGTCGCAGTGGATGACGCCGCGCGCGTGCGCGAACGCGACCGCCTCGCCGATGCGCGCGAAGATGCGCAGCCGTTCGGCCGCCGGCAGGCCGGAGCGCAGCAGCTGGTCGAGCGGCTGCCCCTGCACCAGTTTCATCGCGTAGTAGGCGCGGCCGTCGGGCAGCACGCCGGTGTCGTGCACCGGCACGATGCCGGGATGTTCGAGCTGCGCCAGCACCCTGGCCTCCTGCAGCAGGCGCGCGACCAGCTCGGCGGTCGCCGCCGGCGCCGCCAGCACCTTGAGTGCGACCTCGCGGTCGAGCGTCCGATCGCGCGCGCGCCAGACCATGCCCATGCCGCCGCGGCCGAGCAGCTCCTGCAGTTCGTAGCGCGTGCCTTCGACCAGCGGCCGGTCGACGACCAGGCGCAGATGCGCGAGCGTCGCATCGCCGAGGCGCGGCGGCGGCCCGGCACTCACGGCGGCCCGGCTCCGAACAGGGCGCGCGCCTCGGCGCGGAACTCCTCGTCGGTCGCACACAACTGCTCGAGCCGCGCCAGCAGCAGCGTGCGCAGCTGCGCACGCGTCGCGTGCAGCCAGTTGGTCACCTGCGCGACCGTCGCATCGAGTTCGCGGGCGAGGTCGGCGTAGGCGAGTTTCTGCTGCCGGTCGGGCGCTTCGAGGTCGTAGCGGCGGAACGCCTCGTAGCGGCGCTGCTGGCCGGCGGCAGCACAGGCGCGCTGCAGCTCGAGCAGCGCCTGCTCGAACAGGCTGCGCAACCACTCGCGATGGAAGTAGTCGTCGAGCCGATCCGGCGCCGGTGGCTCGACCCCCTGCAGCTCGCCCTCGGCGGTGGGGAAGTCGAGCGACACGATCGTGCTGCCGCCGCCGCGCTTCTGCCGGCGCTGCGCCGCCCGTTCGTTGTGCACGAAGCCGTCGACACAGACGCGCAGGAAGGTGCGGAAGCGGGCGCGCTGCGGATCGAAGCGGGCGAAGAACTCCTTCTCCAGCGCGCGGGCGAAGAACTCCTGGGTCCAGTCGCGCGCCGCTTCCGCGTCGGCGCGCCATTGCAGCCGCAGGTACTTGTAGACCGGCTTCCAGTAGGCGCGCACCAGCGCGTCCCAGCCGAGCTGGCGCGCGGCCTGGTCGTCACCCTGCACGGCGGCGAGCATGCTGTGGCGGGTGGACGGGAACCGATCGCCGGCGCCGGACATCGCCGCACTACTTGCCGTCGAGCTGCTGCAGCAACGCCCTGGCCTGCTGCACCGACTCGGCCTGCGGGTAGCCGACGGTGAACGGCTTCGCCGGCCAGCTGTGCAGCTTCGGCTGCTTCGGCGCGGCGGCGACCGCGCGCTCGAGCCAGCTGCGGCCGGCGGCCTGGTCGGCGGCGTCGGTCGAAGCGACCAGGGTCTTGCCGAGCACGAAGAAGGCGTCGGCGAGTTCGGCGCCGAGCCGCGGGTGCAGCGGCTCCTTGGCCTCGGCCTGCTGCAGCACGCCGGCGATGCGCCGGCAGTCGGCGAGCTGCGGCGCGCCGTGGCGCAGCAGATCGACGTCCGGGGCCAGCTGTTCGTACAGCTTGCCGGCGCGGCTCAACGGCGAACGCACGCGCGTGACCGTGCCGTCGGCTTTGACTTCGGCGTCGAGCAGCCGCACCGCCGCGACCACGCCCGGTTCGGCAGGCAGCTTGAGGCGGAAGCTGCCGTCGCTGCCGGCGAGCAGCAGGTCGTGGAACGACGTCGCGCCGGCCTTGTCGATCGCGCAGACCTCGATCGGCCAGGGCGCCTGGTCGGTGACGTTGCGGCGCTGCACCGTCACTTCGCACCAGCTGCCGTCACCGGTGTCGGCGGCGGCGACCTTGCGCCACTGCACTTCGAGCCGCGGCGGCGGACCGGCGAGCGCCGCGGTCAGGAAGCCGGTGACGGTCTTCTGGTACTGGCCGTCCTGCGTCAGCAGCGAGTTCGGCTGCTGGCCGGTCGCCGGCAGCAGCCACAGCTGCTTGTCGCTGCCGGCGGCGATCCAGGTGCGCAGCAGCGCGAACAGGTCGCCGCGCGGCGCGTCGGCGCCGCTGATCGCCAGCAGCGGCACCGTCAGCTTGGCGATGTTCGCGTCCGGCTCCATGCCCTCGGGCAGCCCGCCGAACTCGATGAAGCCGGCGGTGATGTCGGCGCCGACGCCCTTGCCGCCGCTCTGCAACTCCGCCTGCGCCTGGATGCGATCGTGCGGGCTCGGCACTTCCTCGAGCACCAGGGCGGCCGGCGCCTGCTGGTTGGCCGCCGCGTACAGCGCCACCGTGCTGCCGAGCGACTGCCCGTAGTAGACGAGCTGCCGCTGGTCGACTTCGGGCCGCTGCAACAGCCAGGCGAACACGTAGCGCAGGTCGTAGACCATCGCCCGCACCGACGGTGTGCCGTTGCTGCGGCCGAAGCCGCGGTAGTCGAACGCGAACACGTTGAGCCCGGCGTCGTGCAGGAACGTGTAGTAGGGATGCAGCATGCTGATGTTGCTGCGGTGGTCGTGGAACAGCACGACCGTGCGCCCGTGCGCGTCGGCATGCGGGATCAGCCAGCCGTGCAGCACGACGCCGTCGCCGACCGGGATGTCGGCAGCGATCGCCTGCAGCCCGAGGTCGGTGGGCTCGGCGACCCACGCCGGTGACGGCTCGAGCAACGTGTGGTTGACCTTGTCGTGGCTGGCCTCGCAGGCGCCGAGCAACGGCAGCAGCAGGACGAGCGCGCGGCGGGACGGCGGAGCGGGGCGAGCAAGCATGGCCCGGGAGGATACGGGCAGCGGCAGCGCAGCGACACGGTGACCGGGATTGCGTGGTCACCGATGCGCGCGGGTGCGTCGCGCAGGGTGGTTGCCACCAGGAGCCCGAGACCTCACGTCATTCGTTTGCCATCCCATGGCGCAACGCGCGGAAGCACGCGGCTGCCTGCTCGCGCACCCCTTCGTCGTCACCCATGCCGCCTTGACGCACGACGTCGTCGATGAGGTCGGAGTAGCCATCGTCCACCTCGGCAAGCACCTCCGTCATCGTCGCCACGGACGCCGGGTCGAACGTGTGCGCAATATCACGCCCGAGGAGCCAGGCGCCGACATCCGCCAAGGCCACCCGACCGTCCGCCAGCACTGTCATTGCCTCGTCACGGATTCGCGTGTTCAGGTGCTCGCCGCCGTAGTCACGCGCCAGTGTGTGTACGTCGGCGATATCACGCACGATTGCGGGTCGGCGGTCGCGGTAGGCGATCAACTTGAGCCCGGCCAGGGCCGGTAGCGTTTGGCGAGGTCAGCAGCGGAGAAGCTGTCTCTGCTCATGGTCCGTTCCCGCGAGCCATTCGCGTTCCAGGGCCTCGACCGTGGTCGTCAGACGCTCGTCCGGTGCGACATGGAGTTCGGCGTGGATCAGCACCGGGTGGATCAGCCACGGCCCCTTGCGTCCTGGCAACGCGTCGGCCGTGCCGTAGCGGTCGAGGATCGCGACAGGTCCGAGCGGATCGGCCACCAAACCGAGCGTCGTCATGACCTTGCGTCGCGCCGCGGGGTCGACGTGCAGGGTCGCGTGTTCGGTATGCAACACGCCGGTCAGCCGGGCAGCGGCGAGCTCACCGCCCAGAAGGCAACGTCGGCCGAGGTCGTGGGCAGTGAGTTGATCTTCCAGGTGATCGAACCAGCGCTGGTCGAGCGGGCGGCAGTTCAGCGGATCGAGGCGCGGGCGCAGCACCGTCGCCCAACCCTCGGCGAAGCTGGCCAGCGCCGTCCTCGCATCACGGACAGAATGCAGATGCGCACCGC
>Ga0209488_10001119_pt1 | contig 22829 bp, 21 predicted proteins | sample Rivendell_Oct201_8_FD_188349 | JGI IMG/M metagenome (GOLD analysis project Ga0209488, IMG submission 188349) | Vadose zone soil microbial communities from the Eel River Critical Zone Observatory, Northern California, USA -... | ecosystem: Environmental > Terrestrial > Soil > Vadose zone >...
CGCCATGGCGGCTCCTTCCTCGAAACTTTGATAAGGCTCAGATCAAATGCCGGTGGTCGCGTGCGATCGCGGCAAAGCGATCGGACAGCTCGACCAGAGCGACGTGATGCACGGTGCTCGCCGGGACGACGCCGCCGCGGCCATCCGGCAGATCCCGCGCCGCGCAAGCATCGGCCGCCACTGTGGCGCGATAGCCGTGCTCGACGGCGGCACGCGCCGTCGAGCTGATGCACATGTGAGTCGCGAAACCGGCGAGGATCAGGTTCTTGCGCCCGATAGCGGACAGGCGATCGTGCAGATCGGTGCCAGCGAACGAATTGGGGAACGGCTTCTCGATGACGACCTCGCCCGGTAGCGGGGCCAGGACCGGGATGATCTGCCCGCGCTCGGCGTCACGATCGAACAGCATGCCAGGGCGGCCTTTGTGCACGACATGGAATACCGGCGCGCCGCACGACCGTGCCGCCGACAGGAGCTGCCTCGCGGCGTCAATCGCGCTGTCGGCGTCCGCCGCGGCGACCGGGCCGGAGCAATATTCGTTCTGCATGTCGATCAAGACGAGGCAGGCATCGCGCAGCCTGGCGGGTGGGTAGGCGGTGCCCGCAAGCTCGAGCAGGGTTTGGGATGCACTCATGGTTTTGATCCTTTCCGTATCGAAGAGGCGCACTGGCGTAAGGCGACGAGCCGCATATAGCGGCCGAGACGGATGCATGCATGCAGGAATATTGCGACCGTTACCTGCAAAATTGCAGGATTGGCCGCGCGCTGGTATAGGCGCCTTATGAACTGGGACGAGTTGCGCACCATGAACTGGGACGACTTGCGCATCGTCCAGGCGGTGCGACACAAGGGCAGCTATGCGGGCGCCGCCGCGACGTTGCGCATCGATGAGACGACCGTCTCGCGCCGGCTGGCTCGGATTGAGCGCGCGCTGGGCGTAACGCTGTTCGAGCCGGTGGATGGCGTGCGCAAGCCGACGGCGAGCTGCGAGCTGGTGGCTTCCCATATTCAGGCAATTGCCCGACACGTGGCGGAGATCGGAAACGTCGGCAACGAAACGACGGGCCCGGCGGGCCGCTTCCGCGTCGCCTCGATCAACTCGATCGCCGAGGAGGTTCTGGCTCCCGGCCTGGCGTCATTGCTGACCGCAAATCCCGGCCTCACCATCGAGCTCCTCGCCTCCAGCGAGAAGGTCAACTTCTCGCGCTGGGAGGCCGATCTCGCCGTTCGTCTGCTCAAGCCTGAGCGGGGCGACTTCACCATTCAGAAGCTTGCAGACACGCAGCTCTATTTCTTCGAGCCAGCCGAGAGCATCGACGGCCAGTCCGTTACCTGTTGCTACCCAGAACAGCTCGACCGGTCGCCGGAGACCGAGTTTCTCAAGTCACGCGGATTGCAGAGCGCCGCGCGCTGCATCACCGACAATGCGCGCGTGATTCGCAATCTCATCCGCACCCGAAGCGCCGTGGGAATCCTGCCCGACTATCTCTGCGGCGACCTGTTGGCCGACCCACGCTTGCGCGCAACGCCGGTGCCGCGTCGACGCGATACCTGGCTGCTGATCCAATCGCACCTCAAGGGGAACAGCGCCGCCCGTATTGTCATTGATTGGATACGGGAACAGTTTACGATGATGGCGCGGCGATAGCGATCACGATCAGCATGCTGTTCCTTGATAGCTAGGCCGCCGACGTGCTGGCAGCCATTGCACGCTATAGCCCCGATCTGGTGCCGGTCTCGACGGTGCCACGCGCGACGGCGCAGTGAGATCACCCCCAGCAGTAGTCGCTGTCAGCCTTGAGAAAATCGCAAGGCACGTCTGATGCGGGTGGAAGCCCGCTATCCCCGGCCGGCCAATCCCGTACAATGGCGCTCTGATCGGGCGCGAATCGTTGCCCGGCTCCCACCTGCCGAGTCGACATTCGCCCGCCTATGACCACGTCCGTCCCGGCCTCCCTCCTGCAGCACCGGCCGTTCATTCTCTATTGGAATGCACGCATCTTTGCCTCGCTGGCCTTTCAGATGGTCGGCGTGTCGGTCGCCTGGCAGATGTATGCCATCACCGGCAGCGCCTTCGATCTCGGCCTCGTCGGCCTCACCCAGTTCCTGCCCGCCACCGTGCTGATGCTGGTGGCGGGGCAGTTGGCCGACCGCTACGACCGCCGCCTGATCCTGCAACTCTGCCAGTGGGTGGAAGGCGCGGCTGCGGCTGCGCTTGCCTACGGCTCCTTCACCGGCTCGATCAGCAAGCAGTTCATCCTCGCGGCCGTGTTCTGCCTCGGCGCCGGGCGCGCATTCGAGTCGACCACCAACCAGGCGCTGCTGCCGGCGGTGGTTCCGACCGAGATGCTGCCGCGCGCGGTCGCGGCCTCCTCGGTGACGACACAAGTGGCCACCATCTCAGGGCCGGCGATCGGCGGCATTCTCTATGCGGTGAGCCCGACCTTCGTGTATGCGTTGAGCGCCGCTCTGTTTCTGTGCGCAACCGTGCTGCTCGCTTTGCTGGAGCCAACACGCACCACGTCGACCCGGCCGCCACTGACATTCGCGACGGTCTTCGCCGGCCTCGGCTACATCCGGCACAACCGCATGCTGCTCGGCGTGATCATGCTCGACCTGTTCGCGGTGCTGCTCGGCGGCGCCACCGCGCTACTGCCGGTCTACGCCAAGGACGTGTTCGAGGTCGGCCCTTGGGGGCTCGGGCTGCTGCGCGCGGCGCCCGCGGCTGGCGCGCTGATCAGCCTTGCGGTGCTCACCCGCAGGCCGCTCGAGGCGCGCATCGGCCGTATCGAGTTCACCGCAGTCGCGGTGTTCGGCATCGCCACCATTGTGTTCGGGCTGTCGGGCTCGTTCTGGATCTCGATGCTGGCGCTGGCCGTGCTGGGCTCGGCCGACTCGGTGAGCGTGGTGATCCGGATGACGCTGGTGCAGATCGAGACGCCCGACGACCTGCGCGGGCGAGTGAGCGCGGTCAATTCGCTGTTCGTGAGCATGTCGAACCAGATCGGCGACTTCCGCGCCGGCACGGTGGCGGCCTGGATCGGCACGACAGCCGCGGTTCTCCTCGGCGGCTTCGGCACACTTGTCGTGGTGGCGGCCTGCATCCGCGCCTTTCCGGAGCTCTATCGGCTCGAGAGCTTTCGCTACGGCAAACAGCCGTAGTTTTCTCGCAGATTGCCGATGCCAAACGCCGCGGCTACGCTAGCGCTTGAGGACAAGAGCAATCGAGAGCAGAACCGGATGACCACGCGCGAGCAGAATGATTTCTTGACCCAGACCGGACCTGGCACCCCGATGGGCAACCTGTTTCGCCGCTACTGGATCCCGGCGCTGATGTCGAAGGAACTGCCGGAGCCGGATTGTCCGCCGGTGCGTGTGAAGCTTCTCTGCGAGCGCCTGCTGGCGTTCCGCGACACGCAAGGCCGCGTCGGGCTGATGGACGAGTTCTGCGCCCATCGCGGCGTCTCGCTCTGGTTCGGGCGCAACGAGGAGAACGGGCTGCGTTGTCCCTATCACGGTTGGAAATACGACGTGACCGGGCAATGCATCGACGTGCCGTCCGAGCCGGAAGAGAGCGGCTATTGCAGGAGGATCAAGCTCACGTCGTACCCCTGCGTCGAGCTTGGCGACGTGATCTGGACCTATATGGGCCCTCCTGAGCTCAAGCCGCCGCTGCCGGGCTTCGAATGGGCACTGGTGCCACAGGCGCATCGCTTCGTGTCGAAGCGCACGCAGGAATGCAATTATCTGCAGGCGATGGAAGGCGGCATCGATTCGGCGCACGTGTCGTTCCTGCACCGGCACGACCTGCGCAGCGATACATTACACGTGAGCCGCGGCGCCGAGCTCACGCGCGAGACCGACGTCCGCTTCGAGGTGATCGAGACCGACGGCGGCATGGTGATCGGAGTGCGCCGGCAGGCCGAGCCCGGCCATCTCTACTGGCGGATCACGCAATGGATCATGCCGTTCCACAGCATGATCCCGCCCTATGGAGACAACGCGCTCAACGGGCATGCCTGGGTGCCGACGGATGACGAGAACTGCATGTCGTGGTGCTTCACGCATCATCCGACGCGACCGCTCACCGAGCATGAGCTTCACACCATGCGCAACGGCGGCGGCATCCACGTCAACCTGATTCCTGGTACGTTTCGCCCGGTCGTGAACAAGGACAACGACTACATGATGGATCGCGCGGCGCAAAAGGCGAACAAGACCTATTGCGGCGTCAAAGGCATCGCAATGCAGGACGCAGCCGTGCAGGAGAGCATGGGGCCGATCCAGGACCGCAGCAAGGAGAACCTCACTTCGACCGATAACGGCGTGATCATGGCGCGCGTGCGCCTGCGCAAGGCGGCGCTCGCGGCGCAACAGGGCAAATCGCCGGACGGGCTTGACCCGAAGACCCACGCGGTGCGCTCGGCGTCGATCGTGCTGCCGGAGAGCGTGAGCTTCCATGAAGGCGCCGCCGACGCACTCAAGGTGCGGGAGGGCGCCGCGCCGATTTCGGTTTGAAGGTCCCGCACTATTTGAGACTTGGTCCGATGGTGCCGTGTACTCATGAGACGCAATGTGGGCCAGCAGGCGGTCGTGGACGATGCGGGAGGACAGCCGGTCCTCCCGCACGCTCGCTTAGTTACGATGACCTTCAGTTGGTGGCAAAGCAGTAGAACCTGCCGGTGCCACCGGTGGCGTTGAGCGCCGGCTTGCTGCACCCCTGGCTCATATGCGTTGAATTCCACGAAATGTTCCCGCCGCCGGTGCGGTCCGAGTGGCCGAGCATGGCGCGCGCGCGTTCTGCTGGGAAGTTAGGATTTGCCTGCGGCAGGCTCACGCCGTCCGTGGTCCAGTTGTTGCAGGTGTGATCGAGACCGTCGGCGTAGGCCCGGCCTTGCGGGTCCGAACCGGTCAGAATGTCGTGCTCATTCTGCGTGCCCTGCGGCACGCCAACGCCTGGAATGACCTCCCCTTTGGCGTCGAGCACATTTGCCTTCTGCATGTTGTTGCGGTCACGCTGCTGGTCACCATGCAGATCGGCGACGTTGCTGGCGATCAACGTACCCTTGACGTTGAACCAGGGCCCGGAGCCGATCCGATCCCGCGCATTCACGGCCGGCGTGTTGCCGCGCTGCTGCTGACTGAGATAGGCGCGCCAGGTGCGAGCCGCGTGCGGGGCGCCCAAGGCCTGAGCCTGGGTCTGGCACAGCTGGTCGGCGCCGGTGAGCCCGCCAAGATTGCCGGTCTGGTTGGGGTTGTCGGCAACGAAGAAGCTGATAACCGCCGGCGGTGCCGGCGGAGCTTGCTGGGCCTGCGCCAACAGGGCTGCCGATCCCAGAAGCGTGATCGAGATGGCGGAAAGAACGATTGTTTTACGCATAGTGGTTACCTCCCTTGGTCACTGTTTTAACGCTGTGACATTTGAACTTTATCATTCATCACCTGTCACCCGCAATGAATGAGCCAGTCGGCCGAACATTCGTTCATTGATGTTTTGGGCAGCCGATCGGCTCATTCATGCTCGAGTGCGACAATGTGGCCGGTTGGACGAAGTAGGCCCGTCTCACTTGTACTGAGGTATATCGATGCGGGCTAGATCGCGGCGGAAGATCGCGCAGTCATCCGCCTTGCCGCCGGGCGGACACTTTGCTGCGCCCCGCGATCGCGGACTGCAGAAAATTGACGAAGTCGAGAGTCTTGGCGGGCAGGTGCTTGGCCTTTGAGTAATAGGCGCACACGCGTTCCGGCGACAGCGTCGCCTGCTCGAATATCGCTTCGAGCGACTTGCTCGCGAGCTCAGCCCGCACCGCATAGCGCGGCACCCGCACGACGCCGTGGCCCTGCAGCGCCATCTGAATGAGGACGTCCGCGCTGTTGGACGAGAGCGTGCCTTTCACCGCAACCAGGAGAGACTTCGACGCCGATTGAAAGGGCCAATCCTTGGGTGCGCTGGCGAGATTGACGAGACAATTGTGCTCGCGAAGATCTTTCGGCTTCTTCGGTCGGCCTGCGCGCTCAAGATAGGCGGGCGATGCGCAGACGACGTGCTCGATCATTCCAAGGTCGCAGTCGACTAGGCCGGGCACGGACGGCTTCACGCCGGCGATGATGACGTCGAAGCCGTCGTCGACGGCCGTGATGTTATCGGGTGCGGAGACAAGCTGGACGCGCAGGCTCGGGAAGCGGCCGACGAACTCCAGGACGAGCGGCGCCAGGACGCAGCGCGCATAGTCGCCAGGCGCTTGCACGCGTAGCGTGCCATAGGGCCCGGTCTGCAGATTGCGGGTCTTGACCACATAGTCGTCGAGCGTCGCCAGCATTCCGAGGCAGCTCTGAAACAGCTCCTCGCCCGCGTCGGTCAGCACGATCCCATGCGTCGAGCGGGTCAACAGACTGAAGCCGAGCGCGTCCTCCAGCTCCTTCATGTGCTTGCTGACAACCGACGGCGTCGTGCGCAGATCGGCCGCCGCCCGGGTGAAGCTGCGGCGCTCCGCCACCCGCACGAAGGTGTTGAGCTTGTTCAAGTCCCGCAGCGCCGCCGTCAAAGACATCCGCATGTCCGTCCGTGCTATGTCCTTCTGCGCTTTGCCTTGCCCGGTCGAAGTATCCCAGCGACTTCGGCCGGCGATATCAAAGCATTAACCCTGTCAGGCAGCGCCGCGCGCGTCATCAGCCCGCACTCCTGGAAACAACAGTTGTTCCCACGGACTGGCTACCAGATTTCGCGGCTTTGCTTAATATCCGGCACTTGGTCGAAAGACCGGCCTAGGGTCCCCACATTGGTCCGAACATGTCAGGAGGAACAGCCATGCTCAAAGAATATCACTATGACGACCTCATCCGCTGGCCGAAGGGCGAGCGGGCCTGCGTGTTTCTGACCTTCGACTTCCAGGGCGGCGAGGACGTCAAGCCGGACAAGAATGGCATCCTCAATTATGAGATGTGGAGCCAGGGCGAATACGGCCCGCATCACGCGATCTACCGGCTGCTGCGGGTCCTGAAGGAAGAGAACGTCAAGGCGACATTCCTGACCTGCGGCGCGATCGCCGAGCGCTTCCCGCAAGCGGTGCAAGCGATCCTCGACCACGGCCACGTGGTGGAAGGCCACGGCTACAATCACGAAATCGCCCGCTACCTGCCGCGCGATCAGGAAGACACGGTGATGAAGCGGGCCATCGCCATGATCCAGCAGCGCACCGGCCGGCGGCCGCTTGGCTGGCGCTCGTGCACGCAGAGCACCAACACCCTCGAGCTGCTGATCGAGAACGGCTTCACCTTTAACACCAACTGCTTCCACGAGGAGCTGCCGTTCCTCTACGAGAAGAACGGCAAGGTGATCGTCGAATTGCCGCGACAGCCGTTCGGCGACGGCACTTTGTTCGGCCATCGCCATGGCGAGTACGGCAACCCGTATCACGGGCTCGAGACCTGGAAGGCCTATTTCGACGAGCTCTATTCGGAGAGCAGCCCGGAGCGGCCGAAATACATCCCGTTCACGATGCACCCTTACATCATCGGACGGCCCGGCCGTACGCTCGCGCTGCGCGGCATCCTTCATCACATGAAGGCGGCCGGCAATCTCTGGTTCCCGACCGGCATCGAGCTCGCCGAGTACTGCCTCAACGATCTGTTCAAGGCCGAGTGCCAGAAGCTGCGCGCGTCCGCGGGATAGCGCATGTTCCGGCGAAGTGGACACCGGTTCGCCGACAAAGAACTGCGCCACTCTAGAGCCGAGACATATGCGCAATTGCCAGCAAGGCTGCGCACGTTGACGATCCACGGCGTGATTGGCGCGTCTGCTTCGATCACGCCGTTTGTATTTGCTCACGGCCCTCTCCAGAAGAAACGCACAGCCAGAGGAGAAAGCGATGCGAAACAGAATAACAATCGTCTTTGCGGCCAGCGTCGCTGCCGTGCTTCTTGCTCCAGCAGCGAAAGCCGAGCCGATCGCCGACTTCTATCGCGGCAAGTCGCTGCGCATGCTGATCGGCTACGGGCCGGGCGGCGGCTACGACATCTACGGGCGGCTGGTTGCCGAGTTCCTGCCGCGTCACATTCCGGGCAATCCGATGATCGTGCCGCAGAACATGCCGGGCGGCGGCAGCTTCGTGGCGGCGAAATTCATGGCCGAGGTCGCCCCCAAGGACGGCACCGTGTTCGGCAGCCTGGCGCAGACGCTTGCGCTCGACAGCATGACTAACACCGCGACGAAGATCGACGTCACCAGGTTCAACTATCTCGGCCGCGTTGTTACCAACATCGACACCGGCGTGACACTGCCCAAGACCGGCATCAAGTCGTTCGATGACGTGCGGGCGAAGCAATATGTCGTCGGCACCTCGGGCGGCGGCTCGACCACGGTGCTGTTTCCGTCCGCGCTCAACGCTTATGCGGGCGCCAAGCTCAAGCTGGTGCGCGGCTATTCCGGCACGATCGACATCGTGCTCGCGATGGAGCGCGGCGAGGTCGACGTCGTGGGCGCCTATGGGCTTCCTGGCATCATGGTGAGCCAACCCGGATGGGTCACGCGCGGTGAAGCGACGTTTCTCTATCAGGCCTCGCTCAAGCGCCACCGGCTGATCCCGAACGTGCCGACCCTGCCGGAGCTCGCCACCAGCGAGGACGGCCGTGTGATCCTGCACGCTGCAGCTTCGACCGGCGAGTTCGGCCGCTCGATCCTGACCACACCCGGCGTGCCGCCGGAGCGGCTCGCCGCGCTACGCACGGCTTTCGCCGCCATGCTGAAGGACCCGGATTTTCTCGCCGCCGCCGAGAAGCGCAACCTGATGATCGACCCTGGCACCGGCGAGGAGCTCGACGCGCTGGTGCGCGACACGCTCAAGCTGCCGCAGGACGTTGCGGTGAAGATCGGCAAGATGATGGAATGAGGGAAACGAATGTCGCGGTAGCCTTCTGTAGGGTGGGCAAAGGCGCTGGCACTGATGTTCCACACGGCAAAGTCTCTCGTACGCTTTGCCCACCATCAGCATCCATGCGAGTCGCACGGTCTATGGTGGGCACGGCGCACGTGAGGCCGTCATTGCATTGAAGGGCGTGCCAACGCGCGTGCCCACCCTACAGCAGAGTTTGCCCCAGCCAGTGCTCAAGAAACGCCGCAAGCCAAACTCGGCCAGCCGGGTCATACACAGCGCGATCGGCGAAGTGGGCGGCGCGTTGCTTGGCGCCCGGCAGAAAGGTGCGCTCGTGGCCGCGCACGGTCCAGCGGCAGATGGTATGGTGCGTCACCTCGGGATGGAACTGCACCGCATAGGCGGAGCCGGTGCGGAACGCCTGCACCGGGAATGTGTCGCCTTCCGCCAGCAAGTGCGCGCCTGACGGCAGATCAAAGCCCTCGCGATGCCACTGATAGACCTGCTCGGGCCAAGGATCGCAGAGCGCGCGCCCGAGCTCGGTCGGGCGGATCGGGTAATAGCCGATCTCGGCCTGGCCCTGCGCATGCGGATAGACCCGGCCTCCGAGCTGGCGCGCCAGCATCTGGGCGCCAAGACAAATGCCTAGGAAAGGTTTGCGCTCCGCAAGCGGCACCGCGATCCAGTCCGTCTCGCGCCGCACGAATTCATCCGTATCGTTGGCGCTCATCGGGCCGCCGAAGATAGCCGCGCCAGCATGCTCCGCCAGCGTATCGGGCAGCGGATCGCCAAAGCACGGTCTGCGGATGTCGAGCGGATAGCCGCGCTGCTGCAGCGCCTGACCGACCCGGCCGGGCGCTGAATTGTCGCGATGCAGGACGATGAGAATGGGCTGGCAAGGTGGGGACATGGTCGTCATCGCCGGAGTCGCTGCTGGGCCTCGACCCCGGCCGCCGCCAGCCCGCGTGGCGAGGCACGCAGCAAGAAGGTGATGAGCTTGTTGCCGATCCCCGGCACGACCAGGCGCCGACCAGCCATGAAGCCGCGATAGCCCGCCTGCGCCACCTGCTCGGGCATCTGCGTCACGAGGGATGAATAACGCTCGTTGCGCACCCCGGCACGCGCCTGGAACTCGGTCGGCACCGGGCCAGGACAGAGCACGGTCACCCGCACGCCGCGCGGCCTGAGCTCGCGATGCAGCGCCTCGCTGAACGACACCACATAGGCCTTGCTGGCGTAGTACACCGCCATGCCCGGCCCGGGCAGGAAGCCCGCGACCGAGGCCACGTTGAGAATGCCGCCGCGATGGCGCTGCAGCGTCTCGACAAAGGCGAGCGACAGATCGGTGAGCACGCGGACATTCAGATCGATCATGGCGAGCTGCTCGGCGAGGTCGAGCTTCGCCGCCGCTCCGACCAGCCCGAAACCGGCATTGTTGACCACTGTGTCGGGCTCGACGTCGAGCCTTGCGAGCGCGTCGGCGATGCGGCCGACCGCATCGGGTGCGCCGAGATCGATGGGCAGCAGTAGCGGCCGCTTGTGGCCTTGCGCCGCAATCGCATCAGCGAGCTCGGCCAGCCGCTGCTCCCGCCGCGCGATCAACAGAAGCTCGTGACCGTGCCGCGCGAACTCGTGGGCAAGCGCCGTGCCGATCCCCGCCGATGCGCCGGTGATCAGCGTGACCGGTCGCATCAGGTCTCCTCGTCGGTCTGTGGGCCGCGCGCCCGGCCAATCTGCTGGTCAATGTCCTGGCCACCCGCCACGCGCCGCCGCAGCTCGATCCGGTCTTGCGAGGACACGCCAAGGAGATCGGCCGCGCGCCAGATCAGATTGTCCTCGAACTCGCTGACCTGCTGATCGGCATAGACCATCTGCCACATCATCTCGACCATGCGGCGGCGGCCTGCTTCATCGAGCGAGCGGTTGAGCAGGCTGGTGAAACGATAGAGATCGACCGCCTCCTGCTCTGCTGCGGTTGCCTGCACGATCAGGGCGTCGGCGGCCGCGTCGTCAAGCTGAAAGCAGCGCTTCACGATGGTTTGCAGCTTGGCGCCCTCGACATCCGACAGCGTGCCATCGATCATGCCGACATGCACGAGCAGCGCTGCGGCCGCCAGCCGATAATCGCCTTCTTCGAAGCGGCTCGGATCCTTGTGGCCGCCGGTCAAGTCCGACACGAAATCTTTGAAAGCTTGGAACATCGAGCCATCCTGCGAAAGCCCGCCGATCCTGGCACAGAAGAGGGTGAATGGCGAATAGCGAATGGCGAATAGCGATTAAGCGCAAGGCGAATAGCAGGAAAAATGGTCGCTAGTCGTCAGTCGCTATTTCTGCTGGACGCCCTTGCGCTTACGCACGGCCCGCTCGAGCAGCTGCAGATTACTCTGAATATAGGGATTTTCCGGATCCTTGGACTTGGCCTGCAGGAGCGCGACGCGCGCCCGCGTATAGTCGCCGCGCAGAATGTAGGAATAGCCCTGGTTGTTCAGCACCTCGGGCGTCGTGCCGACAATGCCGACCGCCTGGGCGTAGGCCCGGTCCGCGAGCTCGAACCGGCGCAGCTGGTCATATGACGCCGCAAGCCCCACCCAGGCTTCGGCATCCTTCGGCCGCGACTCGACGGCGCGCCGGAAATGACGTTCCGCCAGCCCATAGTTCGCGGACCGGTAGAGCTTCTTGCCGGTATTGAGATCGTCGTAGGGATCGCTGCCCAACAGGCCCGACGCATTGGGCGCTTCGGAGGTCGCCTCGCCGCTGTCCGGCACTGATGCAGTGGTCTGCGGATCGTCGGCGGCCCTGGTGCCGAAGAAGTCGCCAAGCTTGGTCGACGTTTCGCATCCGCCCAGGAGGAGCGGACCGACCACCGTCGCCACCAGCACACGACCCCTACACATACGCATCGACACACACACGCCCCGGGCGGTCTAGCCCTACGCAGGGACAGCCAACGCAGCCCCCGACCGCCGTCCGAAAAACAGCCGGATGCGCAACCCTAGGCTACGATGGTTAAGATTTCCTCGCCGGCGAGCAGCAAAAACAGGCCAAAACAGCAAGGAATATCAGCAAGATAGTATCTTGCTGCCGTCAAGGGGCGGCAGCCCTGAGAGAAAGTCAGTAGCGGCCGACCGAAAGCCGGACGACGACCGGCAGAAGGATGACCACGAACAGCACGGGGAAGATGCACAGCATCATCGGGATGGTGAGCTTGGCCGGCAGGCTGTAGGCCTTCTCCTCGGCGCGCGAGAGCCGCTTGTGCCGCATATCGTCGGAATAGACGCGCAGCGCATCGGTGATGCTTGAGCCAAGCTCGGCGGACTGCTGGATCAGGGTGGCGAACGAACGCGCCTCCTCGAGCCCGAGCCGATCGCCGAGGTGATCGAGCGCTTCCGTCATGGTGCGGCCGGCGCGAATCTCAAGGTTCGTCATGTGCAGGTTGGCGCACAGCGACGGATAGGTATCGCCAAGCTCGCGCCCGACCCGCTCGAGGGCCGCCTCCATGCTCAGACCTGAATCCGCGCACACCACCAGCAGGTCCATGAAATCGGGAAAGCCGGCGCGGTGCTCGTTGCGGAGAGACGATATCCGCCGATCGAGATAGAGGCTCGGCGCCACATAGCCGAGGAGGCCAGCCGCCATGACGGCCAGCCATTGGATCGACGACGACAGCTCCATCACCAGGGGCAGCCCAGCGAACGCAGCCACCGCGAGCCCGACCGCGAGCGCAGTACGCGCCACGAAGAACATCGCGACCGCCTGCGGATTGTAGATCCCGGCTTGCACCATGCGCCGGCGCAGGACCTTGCCACCGCCCTTGTCGCCCGCCTCGTAGTGTTTGCCGGTGTAGTCGAGCACACGCTGGACTGCCTTGAGGCTCGACCGCCGCAGCGAATTGTTGCTTCCGCCAAGCTCGCCGGAATTGTGGTTGATCCCGGCCGCCCGCCGCTTGACCGCACCACGCGAGTGCACCAGCGCCATCACGCCGAACGCCGTCGCCGCGGTAGCAACAAACACGATCAGCGCCAGCACCGTCAGGGAGCCGTCGCCGAAAAGATCGAACAACATGTCGTAGAGGGCGTCCATCGCTCAGATCCTTGGCTCAGATCCTGAAGTTCACCATGCGGTACATGATGAAGTTGCCGAACAACATCCAGCTGCCCGCACCCATCAGGACCTTCCTGGTCAGATCCTCGTTCCAGACCGTGCCGTAAAAATCTGGTGCCACGACATGAATGATCACCATCAGCAGCAGCGGCAGCGACGAGAGAATGATCGCGGAGGCGCGGCCCTCCGACGCCAGCGCTCGAACTTTGCGCCGCATCTTGAAACGCTCGCGAATGACCTTGGACAGGTTGGCCAGGATCTCGCCCAGATTGCCCCCAGTCGATGCCTGGATTCCGACCGCCGTGACGAACAAGGGCAGATCGTCCTGACCGATGCGGAAATAAAGATTGCGTAGGGCCGACTCCAGATCTGAACCGTAGGTGATCTCGTCGGCCACGATGCCGAACTCGGAACCGATCGGATCCTTCATCTCGCGCGCCACCAAGCCGATCGCGATCGGCACCGGATGGCCGGCGCGCAAGCTGCGCACGATCATGTCGAGCGCATCCGGGAACTGGGCGCCGAACGCCTTGCGCCGCCGCCCACGCAGGAAACGAAGCACCAGCAAGGGCAGGATGGTGCCGCAGAACACGCCAGCGACCAGCGCCTGGACGATGTCATTGCGGATCACATAGGTCGACCCGAACGCTATCAGAGCGCCGAGCGCGATGACCATCAACAGCTTGCTCACACCCATCGTCAGGCCCGACTGCAGCAACAGCTTGTTGAAGGCTTCAAAGCCGATGCTGTAGTCGCCCCCGCCGGTGAGACCGCGCTCGCGCCGCAGCTGAAGGAGGATGTTCTCGCGATTGGGCTCGTCCTTGAGCAGCTTGAGGCGGCGGTTGACGTTCTGGCGATACGAGACCCCCGAGGAGCAAAGCAGGTAGATGCCCTCGACAAGCAGCACAGCCGCTGCCGCGACGAAGATGTAGATCAGATAGATGGAGTCGAACTCGAATGACATGGTGAATTCAGAGTTGGCGATCAGAGCGGTTGCGATGGATCGAAGTAGTTGCCCGGAATCTTGATGCCCATGGCGACGAGATCGTTGAGAAAGCGCGGGCGCACGCCGGTCGCCTGGAAGTGCCCGATCACGCTGTTGTCCGCCCCGGTCCCGGTGCGCACGAACTTGAAGATCTCCTGCATCTGGATGATGTCGCCCTCGAGTCCGGTGATCTCGGCAATGGACGTCACCTTGCGCTTGCCATCGGAGAGGCGCGAGAGCTGCACGATGAGCCTGACCGCGGAGGCGATCTGGCCGCGGACCGATGCGATGGTCATCGGCATGCCGGCCATGCCGATCAGCTGCTCGAGACGCGAGACCGCTTCGCGCGGATTGTTGGCGTGAATGGTCGCCATCGAGCCTTCGTGGCCGGTATTCATGGCCTGCAGCATGTCGAAGGCCTCCTCGCCGCGGCACTCGCCGAGAATGATGCGCTCCGGCCGCATGCGCAGCGCGTTCTTGACCAGCTCGCGCTGGCGGATCTCGCCCTTGCCCTCGAGGTTGGGCGGCCGCGTCTCCATGCGGGCCACGTGCGGCTGCTGCAGCTGCAACTCGGCGGCGTCCTCGATGGTGATCAGGCGCTCCCTCTCCGAGATAAAAGCAGAGAGCGCGTTGAGCATCGTGGTCTTGCCGGAGCCGGTGCCGCCGGAAATGATGGTCGTGATGCGCGCCCGCACCGCCGCCGCCAGCACTTCCGCCATTTGGGGCTTGATGGCGTTGTACTCGACCAGCTTGTTCAGGTTGAACGGCTTCTTGGAGAACTTGCGGATCGACACCAGCGGTCCATCGACGCCAACCGGGCGGATCGCGACGTTGACACGCGAGCCATCAAGCAGGCGTGCGTCGCACAGCGGATGCGATTCGTCGACCCGGCGGCCGACCGCGGCGACAATCTTGTTGATGATGCGCAGGAGGTGGGCCTCGTCCTTGAAGCGCACGCCGCAGGGCTCCAGCAGGCCGCCGCGCTCCACATAGACGTTTTCGTGGCCGTTGATCAGGATATCGCTGATACTGCCGTCCTTGAGCAGCGGCTCGAGCGGCCCAAGCCCGGTCATCTCGTCGAGAATCTCGGTGACGAAATCGTTGAGCTCCTGGGCATTGAGCGCCAGCCGCTCGACCATGACATATTGCGCGACGAGTTGCTGGATGTGCGCGCGCATCTCGTCTTCCGGCAGCTTTTCAAGCGCCGAGAGGTTGATCTCCTCGATCAGCCGGCGATGCAGCCGGACCTTGGCGTCGAGGAGCTTGTCGGTCTGCAGCGGGTTGGCGGCGGCAGCAGCCATCATAGCGTCCGGCGCGGGCGCCGGGGCCGTCCAGGACACGCCCTGCAGCGCTTCCAGCGGCGCTTCCGGCAGAGCCGGCGCCGGCTCCGGGGCAGGGGCGCGACGGGCGGTAAAGCGGCCGATCATGGCTTCCTCACTGGACGATCCTTGCCACTACTCTAGCGCGCCATGAATTTGGGGTTGCGCCGCCGTTGAACCAATCTCCGTTCATTCCCGCGAAAGCGGGAATCCAGGGGCCAAGTGCTCTGTAGTTCACTCGGCCAAAGAACTGAGTCCCCGCTTCCGCGGGGACGAACGGAACTAAGAGGCGATTCAAATTCATCTCATCTCGCTCTAGCGCGCCCAGGACAGTTTGAACCGGCCAGCACCTTTCTCTTCGGTGGCGGTCTTTGCTTCCGATTGCGGGAGAATCATCTTCTTGATCGCGAGCGTGATCTTGTTGCCCGGCTTCACGTCCTCGAGCGGCACGCCGCGGTCGATCGCCTCGCGGACGATCGCGTAGTGATTGGGGATGCAGGCCGCGAACGAATCGCCTAGCACGCGCTCGATGTCGTTCTTGCGCAGGCCGGTGGAGAACATCTGCTGCTCGAAGCGATTGACAATCACCTTCGGCTTCGGCCCGTCACCGAGCCGCTCGCGGACCGCCTCCACCAGCTGCTTGGCGTGCCGCAGGCCCGGCACCGTCATCTCGCTGACGATGAACAGCTCATCCGAGCCGAGCAGAACGCTGTCGGTCCAGGAGAACCAGGTGCGCGGCATGTCGAACACGACATAGTCGAACTGGGTCGAGACCATGTCGAGCAGACGGGTCACGACGTCGGGATCGAACGAACGCATCTCGGCCGGCCGATTGGGCGCCGCGATCACGGCGAGGCCGGACGGATGGTGCGAAAGCATCACCTCCATCAGCTGCCGATCGAGGCGCTCCGGTCGCGGCTCGATCTCGTTGAGATTGAGCCGCGGCTCGAGATCGAGATAGTCGGCGCAGGCACCGTGCTGAAAATCGAGATCGACCAGGCAGGTCGACGACCTCCCGCCGGGGCCACTGTTGAGGAGCAGCATCGCGCTCTGCAGCGCGAGCGTGGTCACGCCCGCACCACCCACGGCGGGCAGGAAGGTGTAGATCTTCGCCTCGGTGGTCTCCGTGGCGCCGGTGGTGACCGGCGCCTGGGCCACCTGCGCGCAGGTGCGCACGAGCTCGACTGGCGCCACCGGCTTGACCAGGAAATCGGCGACGCGCATCTGCACCAGCGCGCGCGCCACACCTGCATCGAAGGCCTGTGTGATGACCACCATCGGCGGCCGAGGACCCACCCGCGCCACCAGCCGCTCGAGCGCCTGCATCTCGCTTGGCTGCGCGGCGTCAAGGTCGATCACCGCGACATTCGCTTGGGCAAGGTCGAGCCGCGGCTCAATCTCGCTCAGCGAACCTGGAACGGGCGTGAGAGCCATCTGAGCGTCGGCCCCGAAGGCAGCATTCAGCTCGCCCAGAAAACCCTGGTCAGCCGACAACACGACCACTCGGGTCGCGTTCGCTACTGCACTGGTCCGGCCGATTTTCATGGCGCGCGCTCACGCTGGCAATTCGATCAAGGGCCTTTAACCGGCGCCGCGGGGGTCGCTGCGGCGGCGGTCGCGGTCGCAGCAGCAGCCGCCTCGGCCTGCGCCTTCTGGTAGGCGGCCGAGCTCGTGGTCACGTTGACCGGCGTGATGACGCGATTGTTCCGGTAGCGCTCGTGCGCCGCCTGGATGCGCTCGCCCTCGAAGGCGAGCTGACGATTGGCGCTCGAGCGCGGCCAGGGGTCGACCATGTGGACAACCTTGTTGCTCTCGACCGCGTCGTTGGCGCCCAGCGAGACGGTCTCGCGCCGGTCGTAATAGATGCTCGAGCAGCCACTGACGGCCGCGCCGACGGCAATGATCGCCGCGCAGGTTCTAGTTCTTGCTGACGACATTTTGGACTCCCTTCGGAAGATCGAGCACATGTCCGGAATACGGCAGCTCAGCACCCATCGCGGCACGCAGCTCCTTGCGCGGAATCTCGGCCTTGCCGGCCAGGAAGAAATCGGCATCGTTCCCTGGCACCGTATTGTCGAGCGGCGTCTTGACCGGATCACCGGGCCGCGCCGGGTGCACAAGGCGGGGCGTGACGATGATGGCGAGGTCGGTTTCGTCCCGTTGATAGGAGCGGCTCGCAAACAGCGCGCCGAGTATCGGCACGTCGCCGAGCCAGGGCACCTGCTGCTGATTGCCCTTGTTGGTGCTCTGCAGCAGCCCGCCGATGACGAAGCTCTGGCCGTCGCGCAGCTCGATCGTGGTGCTTGCACGGCGCACGATGAGCGCCGGGATGGGCGGCAGGCCGGGCCCGAGCGCGACCGCATTGTTGAGATCGAACTGGCTTACCTCGGGCTCGATCTTGAGATTGATTTGACCGTCGCGCAGCACGGTGGGCGTAAAGGCGAGGCCGATGCCGTAGCGCTTGAACTCGATCGTGATCGCGTTGTTGCTGCCCGACACCGGGATCGGAAACTCGCCACCCGCCAGGAAGCTTGCGGTGTCGCCCGACAGCGCCGTCAGATTTGGCTCGGCCAGGCTGCGCGCCAGACCGCGCTGCTCGAGCGCATTGATCATCACGTCGATATTCGTGCCACCAGCAACGATACGACCGAGCAGAAACCCAAAGGGAGACGCGCCTGAAAGCAAGCCCGCAGTAATGTTCGCGGCTGTCGGCAGCGTGTCCGCGCGGTCCCCTATATTGGCGTTCATCTTGCTGTTGCGGACGTTCCACTGAACGCCGAGCTCGCGGCTGGCCTGGCGCGAGGCTTCGACAAACCGCACCTCGAGCATGACCTGCTGCGGCGATGCCACCCTGACGGTGTTGATGATCTCGGGCGCGAACTGGCGCGCGATCACCACCGCCTTGTCGAGCGTCGCGGCGTCAGGTGCGGAGCCCGACAGCATGATGCGGCCGTTCACCGACGAGACGCGGATGCCGGAGCCGACTGCCGAGCGGATTTCGGTGGCGAGCCGCGACACGTCATACGACACCTCGATGTCGAAGATGCCGAGCTGGCGCTTGCCGTCGGCGTAAACAGTCACGCGGGTGGTGCCGATCTTCTTGGCGAGAATCGACAGCGTCTGGTCCGTGAGCGGCGCCACATCGGCGACTTCCGGATCGCCCACTGTGATGTCGGAGAACGGCGCGTCGACGTGCACGTCCTCGGTCTTGCCGACCGCGATGGTGACCGAGACGGTGCGCCGGGCGCCGCTGATCTGAATCAGCCGCTCCGCTTGCGCATCCGTGGCCGGCACCGCGCTGATCGCTGTCACAGCCACGACGCTCGCCGCGAGCGTCGCCAGCAGGCGGCGCGGCGTGACGCGCAACGAGCCCTGCCAGACGGCCAGGACACAGCGTTCGATCTGCTCTCTCACTTTTTTCTCCCCACCCATTGTCCACCTTCCCCGGTTCTGTCGGCGGCCTATCGAAGCGCACGCTTGCGATCGGCTGCCGTCGCGCTGCCGGCCCCCTCGGCCGGAACGCTGTAATCCTCACGATTGATTTTCTGATCCTTGCCGACGCGGAACACCTTGATGGTCGCGTAGGAGCGCTCCTGGGTCGGCGACACATCGCCGGCCAGGTCGCTGAGTGTGATGACGCGCGTCACCTCGAGCGCGGATTCGCCGGCTCGCCGCAGCATCAGCGAGAGCGTGCCGACCGAGGCCGCGAGCGAAAGCTTCTGCGCCCCGGCCGTATCAACCTCGAGCGTGACCGCCTTGACCACTGCCGGTTTGTCGTTGCGCTCATCCGCGATCTGATCGATCGCGAGGACGCGCGTATTCTGCAGCACGATGTCGGTGCTGGAACGATTGTTGCCGTTTGCGTCCTTCTGGCGTGTGAGCGCGACGTCGACGCGATCGCCGGGCAGCACGAAGCCAGCCACGCCCTCGACGTCGTTGACCCGAATGGTGACGGCGCGCATGCCATCCTGCAGCGTCGCCGAGAGCGTCGCGCGCTGGCCGGGCCCGGTGATCTTGGATGAAAGAACCGGCTCGTTCGGATCGATGGCAGTGAGCACGACGCGGCGCCCGCCCGCATCCACGATGTCGGAGATGCTGCGGAATGCTCCGGCCGGCAGTGCCTCCTCCGGCCACGTGACCTCGCGTAAGGACGACGACGCCAGCTCATTGCCGAAGCGCAAAGGCTTGGTGGCAACCACGATCGTTTGCGTGACGGCGGGCTTCTTCTGTGCCTCGAGATTGCGCATCCGCATCTCGGCCTGGCCATTGAGCCATGACTGAGCGAGGAATACGGCGAACACGCCGAACAAGACGGCAACGCCGATCATCACGATGGTGCTCGTCCGCACGACGTAATTCCTCTGGCCTCAAGCGGAGATCCGCGGTTTCACAGTAACTATAGGCGGCCAGGAGGTATTGAAATAATGAAGCGGCCGGGAGTTCTCGGCCTATGCTGAAGAGAGGCTGAAATCCTATTGTTTATGATTGGTGTCACGCAACGAGCATTCTTTGACGCAAGCTTGAGAGATATGGACAACGCATTGCTAACGATGCGCAACGCATCGTCGCGAGGTTCCGCCTTTGACGTCGGAAACGCTGGAATCCGCGTCGCGTTGGGCTCGCTCCCGCCGGCCCACTACCCACGACGGTCAGCCATGCGGTGTGGTAAACAATCTCCAACCGGCGTTGATACATTGTTGATCATGCGGCAACATGCGCGCCCTTGCTCGACCGAGCCAGCCGGAGGATCAAACAATGTCGAAGCCACGGATCAGCTATGTGGACCCCGCAACCGTAAAAGACCAGGCGATGCTGGCGGAGTTCGACCGCTGCCGCCGCGAGGGCACGCCACGCCCGGAAAGCCAGGCGATCCGCGCCCATGTGCCGGCCGTGTTCTGGTCGTTTGCGAATTCCTGGCGCGACGTGTTCAAGCACGGCGTTGCCGACCATGCGATCAAGGAGCTGTGCCGCATCTACGTGTCGCGCTCGGTCAAGTGCGAGTATTGCGGCAACCAACGCTCCATGAAGGCGGCAAGCCAGGGCATTGTGGAAGATGACTATCGCGACCTGATCAACTTCGAAGGCTCGGTCCGCTACAACGAGAAGCAGAAGGCGGCGCTCTCCTATGCGGAGGCGATCACCTGGGATCTGCCGGTCGACGACACGTTCTGGGCGCGCCTGCACCAGCATTTCAGCGAGCCGGAGCTGGTCGAGATCGGCTATTTCGTGGCACTGACCATGGGCCAGCAGCGCTGGCTGCGCACGCTCAACATCGAGCATCATGAGATCCTTGCCGGCACCAGCGCGTCGATGGCGCCGGGCTTCGAGGATGCCGATACGCTCAAGCGCTCGAAGGGCGCCGAGGAATACTGGGCCAAGACGTCAGCGAACGAGGCCGCGCAATAGCGGGCCCGGCGGCACCTAATGGGCGATGTGTATGGAGTGGTGAAGGTCGCGGCGGTGCAGGCGGCCTCGGTCTTTCTCGATCGTGAGGGATCGACCGAGAAGGCCTGCCGCCTGATCCGCGAGGCTGGCCGCAACGGCGCCCGCGTGATCGGGTTCCCGGAAGGCTTCATCCCGGCGCATCCGGTCTGGTATCACCACCATTCGGCGACCGGTGCTCTTTCCAACCGGCTAGCCACCGAGCTGTTCAAGAACGCCGTCGAAATCCCGGGGCCGGAAACCGCGGCGCTCAGCGAGGCCGCCCGCGACGCCAGCGCATATGCGGTGATGGGCGTGTGCGAGAAGATGCCGAACACGCTCGGCACCATGTTCAACACCCAGATCTACTTCGGCCCCGACGGCGCGCTCATTGGCAAGCACCAGAAGATCATGCCCACCGTGGGCGAGCGGCTGGTGCACACCGGCGGCTATGGCGACACGTTCGGGGCGTTCCAGACCGAGTTCGGCCCGATGAGCGGCCTCATCTGCGGCGAGAACTCCAACCCACTGGCCGTATTCGCGCTCACGGCGGAAGGCACGCGCATCCACGTGATGAGCTGGCCCAACCATTTCCCGGTCAGCGGCGATCCGCTGCGCGACCGGGTAGCGATCGACGCCCGCTCGTTCGCCCAGATGAGCAAGGCGTTCGTGATCGCAGCCTGCGGCACGGTCGACGAGCGCATGGTCGAGATGCTCAAGGGCGGGCCCGACACTGAGACGTTCCTGCGCGATCCCGATAGCTGCGGCGGTTCCTGCATCGTGGCGCCCAACAGTCGCGTTATCGCGGGTCCGATGGGCGCTCAGGAAGGCATCCTCTACGCCGACTGCAATCTCGAGATCGGCATCCAGATGAAGCTGCGGCATGACTTTGCCGGCCACTATAACCGGCCGGATATTTTCCACCTGCAGATCAACCGCTCGGCGCCGACGCTCTACTCGGTGCATGGGACCAACGCGATCGGCGAGACGTCGCCTTCGAAGCTCAGCGAAACGACGAGTGGGCTGCTTGCCGCCCCCAAGACGGACAACGATGATGGCCACCGCAATACTTGAGAGAACAGCCGACCCTCGCATCACCTCCGCCATCGGGCATTGGGGGCCGCGTTTCGTCACCAACGGCGTGGCGCTTACCGATTTCGAGGAGGTCACGCGCTCGATCACGTCGTGGGACGACTGGTGCCGGGCCTGGTCGGCGCGCGCGGCCGTGCACGAGGCGATGGGGCGGGAAGCGCTTGCCAACAGGAAGTTTTTGAGCGCCGGCGAGCACCTGCAGCGCGCCGGGGTTTATTATCACTTCGGCAAGTTTCTGTTCGTGCAGGATCTCGCGCAAATGAAGGCCGCGCATATGAAGGCGGTCGAGTGCCGCAAGCTGGCGGCGCCGTATCTGCGCCCGCCGGGCGAGCGCGTGGAGATGCCCTACGAAGGCAAGTGGCTTGCCGGCATCCTGCGCAAGCCGGTCGGCGTCGAGCGCCCGCCGGTGGTCGCCTTCGCGTGCGGGCTCGATTCCTGCAAGGAGGAGACTGACGCCTATGAGGCGCCATTCCTCACGCGCGGCATGGCGACGCTTGCCTTCGATGGGCCGGGGCAAGGTGAAGGTGAATACGACTTCGCGATCCGCGGCGACTACGAGATCGCCGTCAAGGCGGTGATCGATTTCATCGAGACGCGGCGCGATCTCGACGCATCGCGCGTCGCGATCGCGGGCATCAGCCTCGGCGGCTACTACGCGCCACGCGCCGCCGCCTTCGACAAGCGCATCAAGGCCTGCCTGGCGCTCGGCGGCCCGTTCGACTGGGGCGAATGCATCGACAACGTGCCCGACCTCACGCGCGAGGCGTTCCGTGTACGCAGCAAGAGCACCAACATCGAGGAGGCGCGCCGCAAAGCCGCGACGCTCTCGCTCAAGGGCGTGGCGCAGAACATCACCTGTCCCATCTACATCATGAACGGCAAGCTCGACCGCATCGTGCCGGCGAAGGACTCCGAGCGGCTGGCGAACGAGGTGAAGGGCCCGGTGGTGCTCAACCTGGTCGAGGAGGGCAACCACATCGCCAACAATCGCGCCTATTGCTGGCGCACCCAGAGCGCCGACTGGATGGCGGAGCAGCTCGG
>Ga0209488_10001120_pt1 | contig 22802 bp, 17 predicted proteins | sample Rivendell_Oct201_8_FD_188349 | JGI IMG/M metagenome (GOLD analysis project Ga0209488, IMG submission 188349) | Vadose zone soil microbial communities from the Eel River Critical Zone Observatory, Northern California, USA -... | ecosystem: Environmental > Terrestrial > Soil > Vadose zone >...
GCAATGCCTTCCTCATCGCCGGTAATGAGAAGGCTGATCGAGCCCTTCGGCGCGCCATGCTGGGCGACGTGCCGCGAAGCCGCCGCGACGAACGCCGCGATGGCGCTTTTCATGTCGGCTGCGCCACGTCCATAGAGCATGCCGCCGGCGATGTGCGCGGCGAATGGATCATGTCGCCACAAAGCAGCATCGCCCGCGGGCACCACATCGGTGTGGCCGGCGAAGCAAAAATTCGGCCGCGCCTGACCCAGCCTCGCATAGAGGTTTTCGATCGGCGGCGAATCCGCGGACTCGAAGCGCAAGCGGCGGCAGGCGAAACCGAGCGGCGTGAGCGCCGTCTCCAGAACGCCAATCGCGCCCGCATCTTCGGGCGTCACCGATGGGCAGCGGATCAGCGCTTGCGCGAGGGAAACGGGGTCGATCACAGAGGGAGATTCGCAGCCGACATGGGCGGATTTAGGACCGCGTGCGCTTTTGGGTCAATCGCGCAGCAATTCGTTGATCGAGGTCTTGGCGCGGGTCTTCTCGTCCACCCGTTTGACGATCACCGCGCAATAGAGCGACGGGCCGCCGCCGGGCGCGGGCAGGCTGCCCGGCACGACCACGGAATAGGGCGGCACCTTGCCGTAATGGACCTGGCCGCTGGCGCGATCGACGATTTTCGTCGAAGCGCCCAGAAACACGCCCATGGCGAGAACCGAACCTTCGCCGACCACGACGCCCTCGGCCACTTCGGAACGCGCCCCCACGAAGCAATTGTCCTCGATGATCACCGGGCCCGCCTGAATCGGCTCGAGCACGCCGCCGATGCCGGCGCCTCCCGAGATATGGCAGTTCTTCCCGATCTGGGCGCAGGAACCGACCGTCGCCCAGGTGTCGATCATGGTCGCTTCGTCCACCCTTGCGCCCACATTGACGAAGGAGGGCATCAGCACGACGTTTTTCGCGATATAGGCGGAATGGCGCACGATCGCGCCCGGGACCGCCCGGAAACCTGCCGCGCGGAAGCGGTTGTCGCCCCACCCCTTGAATTTCGAGTCGACCTTGTCCCACCACGAGGCGCCGCCCGGCGCGCCTTCGATCGACGCCATGTCCTTGAGGCGGAACGACAGCAGCACCGCCTTCTTCAGCCATTGGTGCACGTGCCATTCGCCGCCCTGTCTTTCCGCGACCCTGACCCGCCCGGAATCCAGGGCATCGAGGGCCGCCTCGACGGCCTGGCGCGGCTTGCCCGTGCTTATGGAGGAGAGGGTGTCGCGGATTTCCCAGGCCCGGTCGATCAGGAGCTGCAATTCGCCATCGTTCATAGATGCGCCAATCCATTCATGAATAGGGCAAAAGATGCCGGAACATGCGGGAGAGGTCCGGGGATGGCAAGGGCAAGCTGCGCCAGGCGTTTTGGCCTTAAAGAGGTCTTAAGTTCGCTCATGCGAGAACCTTTCCACAGCCGCCGGTTCACCCCGGCGATCGGGGGAAAATTTGTTGGGTTTCCTGAAGCGTCTGCTGAAAACGAAGGAGCTGCCGGACAAGCTCTCCTACGAACAGGCGCGCTCGGTCCTGGAATCGCGCAAGCACCAGCTTGAAGAGGAGCTGGCGGAACGCGCCGATGCCGAGCCGGAGATGCTCTATTATCTGGCCGAGCGTGGCGCGCCAACGGTCCGCCGCAAGGTCGCCGCCAATGCCGGCGCCCCCGCGGCAGCCAACCGCTTTCTCGCCGAGGACACCGATCCGGAGGTTCGGGTCGAGCTTGCCCAGAAGATCGGCCGTCTCCTTCCCGACCTCCTCGCCTCCGAGCGCGAGCGCGTCTGCGAGCTGACGCTGGAGACGCTGCAGCGTCTGGCCAGCGATCAATTGACGCGCGTGCGCGCCATCCTTGCGGCCGAGATCAAATCGCTCGATTGCGTGCCCAAGGACATCGTGCTCGCGCTGGCCCATGACGTGGAGGAAACCGTCAGCGTTCCGGTCCTCGAATATTCCCCGCTACTGTCCGACACCGATCTCCTGGAGATCATCGCCACCGCTCGCGCGCAAAGCGCGCTCGTAGCGGTCGCCCGCAGGCGCGGCGTCAGCGAGAGAGTCTGCGAAGTCATCGTCGCTTCGCTGGATGTCGAGGCGGTGTCGGCGCTCCTTGCCAATCCCAATGCCAGCATCCGCCAGAACACGATGGAACGCGTCATCGACCATGCCGAGCGAATCGCGGACTGGCAAAACCCATTGGTCAAGCGGAGCGACCTTTCGCTTCGCGCGTTGAGGCGAATCGCCGGCTTTGTCGGCTCCGCTTTGCTGCGGGAATTGATGGAGCGCAGCGATCTCGACGAGGAATCGGTTCTGCATCTCAAGCGCAATTTGCGCGATCGCCTCGACCATGACGAAGAAGAAGCGGAGACAAAAGAGGACAAAGCCCGCGCCGCGGTGCTCGCGGCGCAGGAACGCGGCGCGCTGGACGAACATTATGTCGAGGAAGCGGTCGAGGCCGGTCAGCGCGATATCGTGATGGAGGCGTTGGCGCTTCTTTCCGACGCGCAGCGCTCGGTCATTGAGCGCATTTTCTCATCGCGCAGCTCCAAGGCGATTACGGCACTCGCCTGGAAAGCGGGTCTGTCCATGCGCATCGGCTTCAAGATGCAGACCATGCTTCTGAAGCTGCCGGCGGACGAATTGCTGCCGGCGCGCGCCGGCGTCGATTTTCCGCTCTCCGAAGAAGAGATGCGCTGGCATCTGTCCTATTTCGGCTTCCCGAAGGAATAGCGGCGGGTCGGCCCGCTTTGATTGGCGTGGGTTGCACGCCTGAAATCTCCATTGCGTTGCACATTGCCTCAAGAGAAGCGTATCGTTTCTTGGCGGATTGTGCGGCGGACTGGTGATGATACCAATAAGAGCGGGCAGATCAGGCCAGATCATTCTCGGTATTGTTCTTGCTGTGTGGTCTGCGCCGGCTTTCGCCGAAGCCGTCGATTTGGAACTCGTATTGGCGGCGGATAATTCACAGAGCATAGATCGTGCCGAAGCGGCCTTGCAGCGCCAGGGCGTCGCCGCGGCCTTTCGTAGCCCGGAGGTCGTTCGCGCGATTCAGTCCGGCTCGCTCGGACGGATCGGTGTCGCCTATCTGGATTGGTCGAGCGCGCCTTATACGAGGATCGCCGTCAATTGGCGCGTCATCAAGGACAAGGCGAGCGCGGACGCTTTCGCGGACGCTCTTCTGAAGGCGCCGCCCGGTTTTGGCCGGGGCACGGCGATCGGCGAGGCGCTCGCCCTCGCGGCGCAGCTGATCGAGACCAACGATCTCGAAGGAACACGGCGCGCAATCGATGTATCCGGCGACGGCCCGAACAATACCGGCCGGCCGGTGGCGCAAATGCGCGATGAGATCGTTGCCCGCGGCTTTGTCATCAACGGGCTGCCCATCGTCACCGATGAATACGGCACGGGTGAATGGGGCGACTATTACGGCCAACTCGACAAATATTACATGAACTGCGTCATTGGCGGGCGGGCCGCCTTTGCGCTGCCGGCGAAAGGCTTTCAGGAATTTGCCGTCGCCATAAGGCGCAAATTGGTGTTGGAGATTTCAGAGGACTTGCCCAAGACGCCCGCAATCCGCGTCCCCATCGTAAAAGCCGCGGCGGTGGTTCCTTCGCCACGGGGCGCGAACCAGTCAGCGTCCACGCAAAGCTGTGATGGCGGCGGCGGAAGGCTCAGAGGCTTCGGCCGGTTCTGAGATGGTCGCGTCAGGCCCACCGCTCATACGCTTGACGTTGCGGCTCGGCTTCGCTGTGCAGCCAATCGCGGAAGACCACCAGCGCCGGGTCCTGCTGCCTTATCGGGCGGTAGGCCAGATACCAGCTTTCGTACTTCCGGCGGACAATGGGAAAAGGGGCGACGAGCCGGCCTGCGATGAGTGCGTCACTGACATAGGGAAGCTGCGCGACCGCGACACCCACGCCATCGAGCACCGCCTTGATTGCCATCGGCGAGTTCTCGAACGACACTTCCGCGGCCGGTTGGATCGGTGCGTTTAGTCCCGCCGCTTCGAACCACCAGGTCCATTGCGCGCGCAAGTGCGAGACGACGATCAGGGTGACACCGCTGAGGTCTCGAGGATGCCGCAAACCCTCAGCTATCTGCGGTGTGCAAACCGGCACGAGTGTTGCCGGGAATAGCTCCTCGGCAATATAGCCTGGCCATTCGCCGACACCGCGACGCACAGAACACGTCCAGTCATCGCGCAGGGGAAGCCTCGCACCACCTGTGGCCATGCGCACTTCGACCTCAGGGTGACTGCGATTGAAGCCCGCTAGACGCGGGATCAACCAGTGCAACGCAAAGGCTGGCGCGACTCCAACGGTGAGCACCGGACCCGGCCGCATCGCCGTTACAGACTCGGTGAGCCGCTCGATCGCTGCGAAGGCATCGGTAAGACCGGGCTGGAAGGCACGGCCCTGGTCAGTGAGCTCCAGTCCATTGGCGTGACGCCGGAACAGAGCAAAGCCAAGGCGCTCTTCCAATAGCCGCACCTGTTGGCTCACCGCAGCCTGGGTGACGTGCAAGTCCTTCGCCGCCAGGGTGAAGCTGCCGTGGCGCGCTGCCGCCTCAAACGCGCGCAATCCATTCAAAAAAAGCGGACGCCGGGCCACTCCGTGGCACCCCTAGATTTCTTTGGGCATAGGATTAGATGAAATTATTGGCGCTGCAAGTCCACTCACCCCAAAGTACCTATCCCTCAGGGGTGCATGGCCTGCATAGGGCTGCAAGCTGCTTTCATGCCGATTTCCAGGAGACATAGATTGCCTAAGGCATCACTGGTCTCTTTGATCGGCATGCTGACGTTGGCCGCTTTTTGCAGCGCCGGGGGAATCATCTATGGGAGTTGGGCGAGAAGCGCGGATAGAGCCGAGGCGAGCCGCTCCGCTTCGGCAGTCCCCGTGAGCATCGCCGTCGTGGTCCGCAAGGACATCCCTGTCTATTTGACGGGACTCGGCACGGTACAGGCCTCATCTACTGTCGCCATCCACTCCCAAGTCGATGGTGAGTTAGAGGACGTGCTGTTCACCGAAGGGCAGCAGGTCAAGAAAGGCGACGTGCTCGCCAAAATCGAACCACGGCTCTATCGCGCGGCGCTCGACCAGGCGAAGGCCAAGAGGGCTCAGGACGCCGCGCTGCTGATTGCCGCCGAAAAATACCTCACGCGATACACCGCGCTTGGACAGAAGAATTTCGTGTCGCAGCAGGATGTCGAACAGCAGCAGGCCAAAGTCGATCAGCTCAAAGCATCTATTGCCGCCGATGAGGCCGCGATCGAAACCGCCGAGACCCAACTCGACTACACTACGATCCGAGCGCCGAACGATGGCCGCGTCGGTATTCGCCTCATCGACCGCGGAAATCTGGTGCGCGCGTCTGAGGCAGGAGCGATCACGACATTGGTCGTGACGCGGCCATCGGCCGTCCTGTTCACGTTACCGGCGAACAACCTCGATGCCGTGCGCGCGGCCATGGTGCGCGGCCCCGTCGTAGTGACCGCATTCGACCAGGACAACCGCCAGGCTCTCAGCACCGGCAGGCTTCTGCTCATCGACAACTCGATCGATACAGCCACCGCGACCGTCCGTTTGAAAGCGATCTTCGCCAACAATGACGACCGTCTATGGCCCGGTGAATTCGTCAATGCACGGGCGCTGATCGAGACCCGCCGCAACGCTCTCACGATCCCCGCACCGGCCGTGCAACGTGGACCGCAGGGTTTGTTCACCTGGGTCGTCTCGGCGAACAACACGGCCGTGCCGCGCTCGATCCAGGTCGGTCCGACAACGGACGATGTGACCATCGTCACCGGGGGGCTTACCGGGGGTGAAACTGTGGTCGCCGGCGGACAATACAGGCTGCAGCCCAATGTGCCGGTAACAATCTCACAGCCTTCATCCGCTGCGTCGCGGGATACCAAGTGAACCTCTCCGGACCCTTCATCCGCCGGCCGGTAGCGACTTCGCTGCTGATGGTGGGTTTGGCGTTCCTCGGCGTGACGGCGTTTCCCATTCTCCCGGTCGCTCCGCTGCCGCAGGTCGACTTCCCGACCGTCCTGGTCACCGCGACCCTTTCCGGGGCGAGCGCCGAAACCATGGCATCATCGGTCGCGGCTCCCCTCGAACGTCACTTCGCTCAAGTAGCCGGCGTGACGGAGATGACTTCGTTCAGCGGTCTCGGTGCGACTTCGGTCGCGATCCAGTTCGATCTCAATCGCAACATCGACGCGGCGGCGCAGGACGTACAAGCGGCAATCACCGCCGCCGGCAAAACGCTGCCCCAGTCCATGACATCGCCGCCGACCTACAAGAAACTCAATCCCGCCGATGCACCGATCCTCATGCTCTCGGCACGCTCGGACACGCTGCCGATCACCGCTGTCGATGAATACGTGGACAATTTTCTCGCCCAGCAGATCGCGCAAGTTCCGGGCGTGGCCCAGGTTTCCCTCGGCGGCGAACAGAAACCGGCGATCCGCGTCCAAGTGGACCCCGCCAAGCTCGCTGCAAGCGGCCTCACACTCGAAGAGATTCGCAACGCGTTGGTCGGCTCGACGACCAACGCCGCCAAAGGCACGCTGACCGGGGCCACGACAAGCTTCACTATCGGCGCCAATGATCAACTCACCGAGGCCGAGCAATATGACGACGTCGTCCTGGCCTACAGAAACGGCGGGCCAATCCGGGTGAGAGACGTCGGTCATGCGGTCTCCGCAGCAACGGACCGGTATGCCGCCGCCTTTCACGACAATGCGCCTGCGATTCTGCTATCGGTCGACAAGCAGCCAGGCGCCAACATCATCGACACGGTAGAGCGCATCAAGGCACTCCTGCCGCGGCTCACGGCAAATATCCCGCCCTCAATTAAAATCGACACGATTCTCGATCGCACGACGACGATCCGCGCCTCGGTAACCGATGTCGAGTTCACGCTGGCACTCACGATCAGCCTCGTCGTGATGGTGGTGCTGCTATTCCTGCGCAGTCTCTGGGCCACCCTGATCTCGAGCATCACCATCCTTCTCGCGCTGCTCGGCGCCGGGGTGGCGATGTATCTGCTCGATTTCAGCCTCGACAATCTGTCGCTGATGGCGCTCACGATTGCCGTCGGCTTCGTGGTCGACGACGCCATTGTCGTCGTGGAGAACATCTATCGACACCTTGAGCACGGTGCGTCACCTTTGGAGGCAGCGCTCAAAGGTTCGCGCGAGATCGCCTTCACCGTTCTCTCCATCAGCATTTCGCTAGTAGCGGTGTTCATTCCGCTGCTTCTCATGGGCGGGATCGTAGGCCGCCTGTTTCGCGAATTTGCACTGACCGTGACGGCATCGGTCGCAGTCTCGTGTCTGGTATCGCTGACGCTCGCTCCGATGCTGTGCTCGCGCTTCATGGGAGAGAAGTCGCGCCCACCTGGCCGCATCAATCGCGCCATCGAAGCCTCGTTCGGCAGTTTGCACGCGTTCTACCGGCGCACGCTTGATGGCGTGCTGCGACACCAGGCGATCACGCTCACGGTGTTTTTCGCCACGATGGCGTTGACGATCGTGATGGCCATCCAAATCCCTAAGGGATTTTTCCCTATTCAGGATACCGGTATGCTTCAGGGCCTGGCTGAGGCGGGCCAGGACGTTTCACCCGACGAGATGATGCGTCTGCAGCGCGAACTCGGTGAGGTACTCCTCAAGGATCCCGATATTGCAGGATTTGCTTCACAGACCGGTAGCGTCGGAGGCAACGGCAATGCTCAGACGGCGAATACGGCGCGCTTTTTTATTGCCCTGAAACCGCGCGAGCAGCGCAGTCTGACGGCCAGTCAGATCATTGATCGGTTGCGCCCCGAAATTGCCAAGGTCAAGGGAGCAAATTTGCGCCTGAACGCGACGCAAGACATCACCGTTGGTGGGCGGGCGCGCCGCGGCAGTTTTCAGTATACGCTGCAGGATGCCAACATCGCCGAGCTGATCGAGTGGTCAGAAAAGCTGGTCGAGAAGCTGAGCACTCTGCCGCAAATCAATGATGCGGCGAGCGATCTTCTGGCGAATGCACCGCAGCTGAAGATTGAGATCAACCGTGATCAGGCATCACGCTTCGGTATTTCGCCGCAGATGATCGATGCCACGCTCAATGATGCCTATGGTCAGCGGCAAATCACGCAGTATTTCACCCAGCTCGATACCTACTGGGTGATTCTGGAGATCACGCCGGAGCTGCAGGGTACATTCACCTCGCTGGATCGTCTCTATGTGAAGTCGCCGCTGACCGGCGCCGCGGTGCCGCTTTCTACGCTCGTGAGCATCAATTCGACCGAAGTTGGCCCTCTCTCCGTCACGCATCAGGGACAGTTCCCGGCCGTCACCCTTTCGTTCACTCTTCGAGCAGGTGTTGCCCTCGGCGAAGCCGTCAATGCGATCAACCAAGCTGTACGCGAGATTGGCATGCCCGGCACGGTTGTCGGCGGATTCACAGGCAATGCGCAAGCGTTCGAGACTTCGCTTACCGACGAGTCGCTGTTGATCGCAGCCGCCCTCGTCGTCGTCTACATAATTCTGGGAGTGCTCTATGAGAGCTTCATCCACCCGCTGACCATATTGTCGACGCTGCCGTCGGCCGCGGTCGGCGCGTTGCTGGCGCTGCGTGTCGGGCATATGGACCTTTCGGTGATCGGCATCATCGGCATCATCTTGCTGATAGGCATCGTCAAGAAGAACGGCATTATGCTCGTCGACTTTGCCATCGCCGCCGAGCGCGACCGGCACATGGCGCCGGTCGCAGCGATCCGCGAGGCATGCCTGTTGCGTTTCCGTCCGATTCTCATGACGACGGCGGCGGCGTTGCTTGCCGGAGTACCGCTCGCGATTGGCACCGGCACCGGCTCGGAGCTTCGTCAGCCTCTGGGCTACGCGATGGTCGGCGGACTCGCGCTGAGCCAACTGTTGACGCTTTACACGACGCCGGTCGTCTACCTGTATCTCGACCGACTCCAAGTGTGGCTCAGGGGGGAACAGATCTCGCACCCTGGATCGGCGGTCAGTCCGCTTTGATCAGCGTGCCGGCGCCGTGTTCGGTGAACAGTTCCAACAGCAGCACGTGCGGAATGCGCCCGTCCAGGATGACGGCGGCGCGCACGCCTTTCTCCACCGCATCGACTGCGGTTTCGATCTTGGGAATCATGCCGCCCGAAATCGTGCCATCCGCCATGAGCGCGCGCGCCTGACTCACCGTCAGATGCGGAATCACCTTGCCGTCGGAATCGAGCACGCCTTCGACATCGGTGAGCAGCACCAGCCGCTCCGCGGCGATGGCGCCGGCGACCGCGCCTGCCACCGTGTCGGCATTGATGTTGTAGGTCTCGCCCTTGGCGCCGACGCCGATCGGCGCCACCACCGGGATCAGATCGGAATTGAGGATCATGCGCAGGACTTCGGCGTCGACCCGCTCCGGTTCGCCGACGAAGCCCAAATCGATGGGGACCCGCTCTTTGGTCGTGGGGTCGATCCGGCTGCGTTCGGCTTTCTTGGCCAGGACCATATTGCCGTCCTTGCCCGAGACGCCGACCGCGCGGCCGCCGGCTGCGTTGATGCCCGCGACGATCTGCTTGTTGATGGTGCCCGACAGAACCATCTCCACCACTTCCATGGCGGCGGCGTCGGTGACGCGCAAGCCGTCGATGAAGGATGAGGGGATGTTGAGCCGTTTCAGCATGGCGCCGATCTGTGGACCGCCGCCATGCACGACGACCGGATTGATCCCGGTCTGTTTCATCAGCACGATGTCTTGCGCGAATTCCTCCGGCAGGCCGCCTTCCATGGCGTGGCCGCCATATTTCACGACGATGATCTTGTTGTCGTATTGGAGGATGAAGGGCAGGGCTTCGACGAGCACGCGTGCGGTCGCGCGCCAGCGCGCCAGCCGGCGCAGGCTTCCTTCGCGCGTGGTGTCGTCGGCCGTGCTCATGCGAATCCCCTATGAATCGCGAGGGCTTATAACGCAAAGGCCGGTGGCGGGGCTAGGAATTTGGGGGCCTCAGAACACCCCCCTTCCGTCGCTTCGCGACACCTTCCCCCTCAAGGGGGGAAGACATGTTTTCTCGGGCTAGGATTCGGTGAGGGCGGCGAGGCGGGAGCGAAGCTCGGGGATTCCCTCGCCCAAGACGGCCGAGGTGACGACAAGCTCGGGATGCGCAGCGCCGTGGCGCAAGGAATCGTTCAGTGTCTTGGACTCGACCTTGGCAAGCTCGCCGGGCTTGAGTTTGTCGATCTTGGTGAGCACCAATTGGTAGGACACGGCCGCGCGATCCAGCAAATCCATCACGTCCGTGTCGTTCGGCATCAGCCCGCGGCGCGAATCGATGAGGAGCACGGCGCGGCGCAGATTCGGCCGCCCGCGCAAATAGGCGAAGACCAGCTCGGTCCAGCGTTCCGAATCGGATCTAGAGACGCGCGCATAACCGTAACCGGGCAAATCGGCCAGCATCAGTCTTCCGCCCAGGCGGAAGAAGTTGATCTCGCGCGTGCGGCCCGGCGTGTTGGAGACGCGCGCGAGCGTCTTGCGCCCCGTCAGCGCGTTCACCAGACTGGATTTGCCGACATTGGATCGGCCGACGAAAGCCACTTCGGGAAGCTCGGCCGGCGGAATGCCGTCGAGGTTCGCCGCGCCCAGCACAAAGTCGCAGCTTTGCGCGAAGAGAAGACGTCCGCGCTCCTCGGCCTGCCGCGCGGCGGCGTCCGCTTCCTCCATCAGTCCGGCGGCCCGGCGGGCTTCTCCGGAGCCTGCCCGCGGCGAAGACGCTGGCCCATGCCGCGCAAGCGGTCCAGAAAATCGACCGGCGTGCCGGTCGATCTCATGATCACCACCTGCTGGATGATCGACAGAAGATTGTTCCACGTCCAATAGATCACCAACCCGACCGGGAAGTTCGCCAGCATGAAGGTGAAGATCAGCGGCATGAAGCCGAAGATCTTTTGCTGCACGGGATCCGCCGGCGGAGGATTGAGGTTGGTCTGCAGCCACATGGTGGCGCCCATGAGGATGGGAAACACGCCCAGCATCAGGAATTGCGGTGGCGTGTAAGGAATGAGGCCGAAGAGATTGAACACGGACGTCGGATCGGGCGCGGAAAGATCCTTGATCCAGCCGAAGAACGGCGCGTGCCGCATGTCGATGGTGACGAGCAGCACCTTGTAGAGCGAGAAGAACACCGGAATCTGGATCAGCATCGGCAGACAGCCGGAGATCGGGTTCACTTTCTCCTTGCTGTAAAGCTGCATCATGGCCTGCTGCTGCTGGACCTTGTCGTCCTTGAAGCGTTCGCGCAGGCGCTCCATCTCGGGCTGCAGCTTCTTCATCTTGCTCATCGCCCGATAGGACGTGTTGGCAAGCGGGAAGAAGAGCGCCTTGACGAAGACCGTGAAGATCAGGATGGCGATGCCGAAATTTCCGACATAGCGGTAGAGAAAGTCGATCGCCAGGAACATCGGCTTGGTGATGATGGCGAACCAGCCCCAATCGACGGCCATGTCGAAGCGCTGAATTCCCAGGCTCGTGCCGTATTCATTGACCAGGTCCACGACTTTGGCGCCGGCGAAGAGGTGGTGAATCACCACCTGCGAGCCGTTGGGTGGCACCGTCTTGGCCTTCATGGTGAAGTCGGACTGATAGGCCTTTACGCCATTGGCATCATAGGCTTTGTAAGTCGCGGTGAAATCCTGCGACTGCGGAGGAATGGCGGCCGCCATCCAATATTTGTCGGTGATGCCGAGCCAGCCGCCTGTGCTTTCGAAGTGCTGGGTGTCGTTGGTCTTGCCGAGGTCGTCATAGGTGGGGTCCTTGAGCGTGCCGCCCAGAACGCCGATGTAGCCCTCATGCACCACCCAATAATGGGTCGCTACCGGGATATTGTGGCGCGACACCAGGCCATAGGGATAAAGCGTGGCCGCGTTCGTGCCGTGATTGTCCACCGTGTCGGTGATGGTGAACATGTAGTTCGCGTCGACCGAGACGCGGCGCGTGAAAACCAGCCCCTGACCATTGTCGTAGGCCAATTCGAGATCATGTCCGGGCGAAAGCTTGTCGCCTTGCATGAGCTTCCAGTCGGTGTTCGCGCCCGGCGCCATCTGCATGGAGCCCTCGGCAGCGATCCAGCCGAATTCGGCGAAATAGGGATGTTCCGATCCCATGGGCGAGAGCAGATCGATCTCCGGGCTCCTCGGATCGGGCGTCTCGTGATAGGTGCGCAAGCGCAAATCATCGAAGCGGCCGCCGGTGAGATTGATCGACCCGGCCAGCTTTGGCGTATCGATGCTCGCGCGCGCGGCGGATTTCGCCAGCACGGTTTCACGCGGCACGCCGGCCGCGGCTTGCCCGACGGAAGCTGCGCCGGGTTGCGCACCAGGTTGCGCGGCCGGGGCGGATTTCTGCTGCTGCAGGCTCTGCGCTTGACGGGCCTGCTCTTCCTTTATCTTGGGAACGCCGACCAGATATTGCCAGCCGAATACCACGACCATCGACAGCACGACGGCGATGAGCAGATTGCGCTGGTCGGACATGAGGACTCCGAAAAAGAATTAACGCTTGTGTCCGTGAGGCGGGACAGGATCATAGCCCGAACGGCCGCCGAGCCATTCTATGGGATGGCAACGTGCAAGACGGCGAAGCGCAAGCCAACTTCCCTTGAGCGGTCCATGCTCGGCCAAGGCTTCCAGCGCATAGGCCGAACAGGACGGATGAAAACGGCAGCGGGGCGGCATGACGGGCGACAGCAGATAACGATAGACCATGATCGGCGCGCTCAGCATGGCGACGGCAACCCGGCGAGGCAGACGAAGCAGCGATTCAAGCATGATGTTCGTCCTTTCCGCCCGGCATCCGGCGCTTCTTCCGTATGACATCCGCACCATGCCCCTCATCCATCGCGGCATGGGCTGCAGTGAGTGCTTTCGACAAATCCCGGAGAAGTTCGTCAAAGCGGCGCGACAGCGTCGCGGTCCGGGCAATCAGAACATAGTCATGACCTTCGCGCGCTAAAAGGGGCAGGGTTGCCGCGGCTGCCGCGCGAAGACGCCGTTTGGCGCGGTTGCGTTCCACCGCGCCTCCGACTTTCTTGCTGGCTGTGAAACCGATGCGGGCCGCTCCGGGCGCGGATTTGGCGGGCGGCGAGGGGCAGGCTTCCAGCGTCAGACCGGGTGCGGATTGGCGGCGCCCCTTCTGGGCGCGGAGGAAATCGGCCCGTTTTCGCATCGGCTCGAGGGCAAGTCTTGCGGGTGCTTGAGGCTCCGCAGGTCGCTCCGAATGAGCGGTCAGGCCGACAGCCTCTTGCGGCCATGGGCTCTACGGCGCGCGATCACCAAGCGGCCATTCTTGGTGGACATGCGCTTGCGGAAGCCGTGGCGGCGCTTGCGGACGAGCTTGCTCGGCTGATAGGTGCGCTTCACGACAATCTCCGGAAAAATATCACCAATTGGCCCGAAAGAGCCGTGCTTCTACGGGGCCGAAATGAGGCTGTCAACCGGAGCGGCCACGACGCGGCCGCTCCGGTGAAACTCAGGACTTGCCTTAGTTGATGGTGGCGATGGCGATGTGATTGACACCGCTTTCCGCCATCACCAGGCCCGATCCGTCCTTGGTCGGCATCATATTGCGGATGACGCCGCCACCCGAGGGAAGAACCGGGAAGGTCTGGAAGGTCTCGGTCTTCGGATCGAAGCGGACCAGGCCGTTCGGCTTCACATTGCCCTCGTCATACCAGACGACGCCGTTCAGAACCGTGATGCCGTAAGGCTGCGACTTCGGTCCGCCCGGCGAAGGCCATTCCTTGGTCTTGCCGGTCTTGGTGTCGTACATGCCCAGATAGCCGCGCGAATAATCGGAGATCCAGATCACGTCATTGGCGTCGATGGCGATACGGCGGGGACGCGTGCCCGGATTCGGCAGAACGACCTCGGTGATTTCCATCGTATCGGCATTGAGCGAGGCCAGCTTCGGCGCCTGCCATTCGCTGAACCAGAGCTTGCCCTTGGAATCGAACACCATGCCGTAAGGGGCCGACTTTTCGGTCGGCGACACGGCAAGCTTCACCGCGCCGGTCTTCGGGTCGAGGCGGCCGACCATGTTGCTGTTCTGGGAGGTGAACCAGAGAATGCCGTTCTTGTCGAACAGCGGGGTGTGGGGATCGCGCGCCGCGCCGGTCTTATATTCGGTGAATTGGCCGGTCTTGGTGTCGAGCTTGCCGATATAGCCCTTGAAGTTGCCGGTGTACCAAATGTTCCCATCCTTATCCATCACCAGGCCATGGGGGCCGGAGATGGGGGTCTTGGTGTGGTATTCGGTGATCTTGCCGGTCTTGGGATCGAGATGCCCGATCAGGCTGCCCATATGGCCGCTGTACCACATCGTGCCATCGGGAGCGGCCAGCGGGTCATGGGGCCGCGTACCGGGTGTCGGCAATTCCCATTCCTTGATCGAGACCTTCACGGGGCCGGCGACGGCTTTGAACGGATTGGCCGGCTTTTCCGGGAAGCTTTTGATCAGATAATTCGTGACTTGCCCGACCTGATCCGGGGTCAATGCCGCGCCGGCATTCACCATCATATGGACGGCGTTGCTCCAGCCCGCGGCATCATAGCTGCCATACACGATGCGGCCGAGCTCATGGCAGGCCGTGCATACTTCCGCGACGATCGCTTTCTCCGGACCTGCCGGAAGCTTATTGACGTCGGGATCGGGTTGGGCCGCAAAAGCAGGCATAGCGATGGCAGCAGCCGCGACGGCAGCCGCGAAGACATGTTTCGGCATAGGGAACCCCTTGCGAATTGTTACCGGCATAGGCGCCGACAATTTAGTGGAAGGGATAGGTCCTGCCAATAGCGCAATCACATTCCAAGCCCGATACGCACGAACTTCAGGCTCGTTAACAATGCCAAGGAGCTAACCCCCTCGACGCCGTCGTCACCAGACCAAAAGGGTTTGCTTGATCGTTGCGAAATCGCCCTTATTTCCATCGGGGCGCCACCACGGCGAGGGGGAAAGTCTTCTTTCCCCCAAGCCATTTATCTTGCGAACGGGCATGATTTTGACCGGATTCTGGTGTTACCTCTCCTTATGTTGAAGGAACTCGAAAGGCCGAGACATGGATGGCGTCTGGCCGTCTATAGCCTGTCGGGCCGGCTTCTGCTGCTGACGACATTGTTCGTCATGTTGAGCGTGGCGCTCATCTATTTTCCATCGGTCGCGCGCTATCACCATCAGCTCCTTCAGGATCGGATCAATTCCGCGCAGCTGGCGATTCTGCCCTTTACCGAAGCGCCCGGCGAGCAATTGTCGGCCGCGTTGCGCAAGCAGCTGCTCGCGCGCGCCGGCGTGGAAGCCGTGATCTTACGAGGCGGTGGACAGCATGAGTTGTTTCTGGTGGGACCCGACCCGCCTCCGATTCAGGCGGTTTATGACGGCGGGGAGACCGATCTCATCGAGCAAATCCGCGATGTCATCCGCTCGCTCTTCGCGCCACCGGGGCGCATCATTCGCATCGATGCAACGACGGGGCTAGGCCCCGGAGCGCGCAATATTGTCGTGGTCGCAGACGAGGACCCGATCCGCGCCGCATTGTTTGTGTTTTCGAGACGGGTTCTGGCGCTGTCCGTTTTCGTCTCCGCGCTGACCTCGCTGCTGGTTTTCGTCAGCCTCTATCTCATCCTGGTGCGGCCGATGCAGCGCCTGACCGCGGCCATGGTTCACTTCCGCAACAATCCCGAAGATCCCGCGCGCATTCTCGATCCTTCCGCGCGCAGGGACGAAATCGGCACCGCGGAACGCGAACTTTCGACCATGCAGCACGAGCTTTACGGATTCCTTCAGCAGAAGTCGCGGTTGGCGTCGCTGGGCCTGGCGGTGGCGAAGATTCAGCACGATCTTCGCAATATCCTATCGAGCGCGCAGATCGCATCGGATCGCCTGGCCGCCATCGACGATCCGGTGGTGAAACGGGTAACGCCGCGATTGGTGGACGCGCTCGATCGGGCGGTGGCGCTCGCCACCAACACGCTCCGCTACGGGCGCGCGGAGGAACGCACGCCGCAACGGACGCAATTCCTGTTGGCGCCGCTGATCGACGAAGCGGCCGCCTCGGCAGTTCCCGAGGATGGCGAGGTCGTGTTGGAGAAGCGGGTTCCGCGGGGCCTGGAAATCGACGCCGATTCCGAGCAGCTTTTCCGCGTCTTGCTCAATCTTTTGAGCAATGCGCGCCAAGCCTTGGAAGCGATGACATCCAGCACAAAGAAAACCAAGCGCATTGTCGTCGAAGCGAGGCGGGACGGCGATGCCGTTGGTGTGGAGATCGCCGACAATGGGCCCGGCATTCCGCCCGCGATGCGCGAGCGCCTGTTTCAGCCCTTTGCCGGCACCACAAGATCGGGCGGTTCGGGGCTGGGGCTTGCCATATCGCGCGAACTGATCCAGGCCCATGGTGGCGATCTGGTGCTGGTCTCGACCGGTGAGAATGGAACGCGGTTCCGGCTGACGGTGCCGGCTCGCCAAGCAGCCTAGAAAATCGTCGAATCATGGCCTGGGATCCCAAGACCTATCTCTCCTTTGGCGCCGAACGCACGCGGCCGGCGGCAGAACTTCTCGCGCGCGTTCCGAGCAAGATGGCGGCGCGCGTTGCCGATCTTGGCTGCGGGCCGGGCAATTCCACCGCGCTTCTGCGGGCGCGTTGGCCGGAAGCGGAGATCGACGCTATCGACTCATCGGTGGAAATGCTGAGCGAGGCACGTGCAAGCGGCCTCGATGCCCGGCTCATTGAGGCCGATATCGCCCGATGGACACCGCAAGCGCCTTACGACGTCATCTATTCGAATGCGGCGCTCCAATGGCTCGGCAATCATGACGTGCTCTTTCCTCGACTGCTGACCTTCCTGCGTCCTTCAGGCGTGCTTGCGGTCCAGGTGCCGCGCAATTCCGACGAGCTTTGCGACCGCATCATCCGGCAGGCGATCAGCGATCCGCGTTGGGCGGCGAAGCTCAAGGGTGTGCGCGATTTCTGGAATGTGCGCCCGCCGGAAACCTATTACGACCTGCTGGCGGGGCAAACGCGGAGCCTTGATCTCTGGGAGACGCGCTACTTTCACCTCCTCGAAGGCGATGACGCCGTTTTCCGCTGGAGCATCGGTACGGGACTGCGTCCCTTTGCCTCGGCCCTCGATAGTCCGCTCAGGGAGGAATTTCTGGAGCATTGCCGCCGGTTGCTTGGCGCGGCTTATCCCATGCGTCCCAGCGGCCAGACGATCCACCGGTTTTTGCGCTTATTCCTTGTCGCAATCGTCCAATAAAACGGCAGGCCAAACTGCAAACATTACAAATATGCAATCCTCGTGTTATATATGAAAAATTAGTAACAAGGCTGCGCTTCGGCTTCTGGGCATATTCTGAGTGTCAACCAGGGAGGCCATTTATGGCTAATGATTCAGTGAAGTCACTTGATGTTGTTCTTGCTCACATTAATCAAGACCGTCGCGGATTCCTCAAGACGCTGCTGGTCGGCTCGGCGGTGTCAGCCGTTGCAGCGATTCCGCTGATGACCACAGAGTCGATGGCTGCAGACGACGGCTGCCCCGAAGGACAGAAAAAGAACAAGAAGGGTGAATGCGCAGTTCCGAAGAAGAAGGCTGAGTAATCAGCACGGAAGTTCGGATTCTTTGAAAATTCCATTTTTGGGATTTGCGGTCGTGTGCCCTCTCCAGGGTGCACGACCGTTTTCCTTGCTTGACTATCTATCCTGATGCCAAACCCGACAACAAACCCGGTTGTTCTCCTTTCGCCGGTGGAGAACGGTTATGTTGCCTATGATCCTGTCTCCGACCGGCTGCACCATCTCAATCCCGTCGCCGCGCTGATTGCCGAACTATGCGACGGCAGTCGCAGCGTTGACGACATACGCGAGCTCGCCGGGCCCCTCATGCCGGAGGGAAAAATGGGCGAGGTCGATCGTTGGATCGATGACGCCATGAAGGTTGGCCTGCTCACCTGGCAGGGAAGCGAATCGGCGAATCGCCGGGAGCTCTCGGCGGCGGAACTCTACACGCTCGCCAAGCGGCTTAAGCAGAGCAACAAAGTTCAGACCGCCTATCTTTGCGGGAAACGGGTTGTCGAGCTGAAGCCCGACGATTGGGATGCCTGGTACGATCTGGGCGAGATCTGCCAATGCGTCAACCGCCGCGAGGAAGCGCGCGCTGCCTATCAGAAATATTTCGAGGCCCACCCCGAGGACGCGGAGATCGAACATCTGCTCGTGGCGCTGAGGGATGACGCGCCGCCGCCGCGCACGTCCGACAGGGCGATTCAGCAAATCTATAAAGGATTCGCCGCGAGCTACGAGGCGCGGATGCTCGAGGACCTGAAATATCAGGGACCCGAGCATCTCGGCGAGGGAATCCGTTCCGTCATCGGAGATGCGACCGGCCTCACGGTGCTCGATCTTGGCTGCGGATCGGGGCTTGCCGGCATGCGCCTGAAGTCTTGGGCGGGACACATGACGGGCGTCGATCTTGCGCCGCAGATGATTGAGCTTGCGGCCAAGCGCAACATCTATGACCGGCTCGAGGTCGGCGAGATCACGCAATGGCTCGAAGACACGGCCGAGCGTTTCGATCTTATCGCGTCCTGCGACTGCATCATCTATTTCGGCGATATATTTCCGATCGTGGCCGCTGCTGCCAAACGGCTCAAGCCCGGCGGCGTTTTCGCATTGAGCATGGAACGCGGCGATCGTTATCCCTTTCATTTGACGGACACCGGCCGCTATGAACATCACCCCAATCATGTGCGCGATGCTGCGGCTGCCGCCGGCCTCAACGTCGCTTATCTGAACGAGGCGTTTCTTCGCATGGAATATGGCTCTCCGGTGACCGGGATTTTCGCGGTGCTGAAGAGGGAAGGGACCGCGTAGCCTTCCATTCCGCTCAGCCGATCTGGTTGAGCGAAGGATTTCGAAGCCGCTCCCATAGATTAAGATAGGCCGCCTCGAGATGGCGCGTATAATTTGCCGTATCGAAGAGGGCATGGGTCCGGCGATTGGCCGCGAGCTTGGCTTTGACCGCGGCAAGCGCCGAAGCATCGCGCGCGAGCTTCAGTGCCAATGATTCATAAGCCTCCAGCGATTCGGCGATCATATCCGTAAGGCCAACCGCGTGAAGCAGGCTCGCCGCGACCCGCCCTGCAAAGTTGCGCCCCGGAGTGGTGACGAGCGGAACCCCAGCCCATAAGGCGTCGGCCGCCGTCGCATGCGCATTATAGGGAATCGTATCGAGAAAGAGATCGGCAAGGGTCAGGCGCGCCAGATGATCTTCGCTCCTCGCCAGGAAGGGCGCGAAGACGAGCCTATCGGCATCGACTCCGCGGGCTTCGGCTTCGCGCTTGAGATTGCGTGCCGCCGCCGTGTTGACCGAGGACAGCCACAAGACGCTTCCCTCGGTGGCACGCAGGAGCCGCATCCAGATGTCGAACAGCTCGGGTGAGAATTTGTAGCTGTTGTTGAAGGATGCAAAGACAAAGCCCCTTTCGGGCAGACCGGCCTCGTGGCGGGTGGGCACGTTCGCAATTCGCCGTTTGGAATCGGTCGGAAGATAGCAATCGGGCAGATAAACGATGCTTTCGCTGTAATGACGTCTGTCGTTTTCGGGGATCACCATGCGATCTGCGATTAGCCAATCCATATAGGGCGCACCCATGGTGCCGGGAAAGCCGAGATAATTCACTTGGATCGGCGCGGGCCGTAGCGCCAGGACGTTCGGGCGGCATTCTCCGGTGAAGCCCATCAGATCGACGGCAATGTCGACCTCCATCTCGCGCAAGCGCCGCGCGAGTTCAGAATCGCTGGTCCCGTCGGCTTCGATGAAGCGGTCGAAGGCACCGGCAAGACGGACGCGCATCTCGCTTTCATCCGGCGGACCCCAGGAAACCGCGATGGTTTCAAAGCGCGTCCTGTCATGTTCTTCGAACACGCCGGCCAAGGATTGCGCGACGGCATGGTCGCGAAAATCCGCCGAAAGATAGGCGATGCGAATTTTTTCGTGGCTATAGAGCTCTCCGTTCCAGAGCGGTCTTGGCGCGGCAGGATATTTGTCGGCGACCCAGAGTGCGGCGCATTGTTTCTGGGCAGATGCAGAAACCGACAGCGCGAGATTCTGGAAGGGATTGACCACCGGCTTCGATTGGCTGATGGCGGTTTTCAGCCTTTCGCGATCTTCGTTCAGAAAACGCCAGTCGCAACAATGCAGCCGGGAAAAGGCGAGGTTGCCGGCGACATAAGCGTGCTCAGGATCGAGCCGGAGCACGCGCTCGTAATCACCTGCCGCCTCCTCGAAGCGCTTGAGCTCAAACAACGCATTGGCGCGCCCATTCAGCGCGTCTGCATCATCGGGCCTGATCCGAACGGCTTTGTCATAGCTCGCAAAGGCATCCCCGGGACGCCGCGACGCGAGCAGCGCGGTGCCTAAGTTGACCTGCGCTTCAAAGAGCTGAGGCTGCGCCGCCAAGACGCGGCCATAACTTGTTACTGCCTCGTCATGACGGCCCAGCGCGGAAAGCACGTTGCCGCGATTGTTCCAGGCTTGGAGGAGTGCGGGATCGATGGCGAGCGCCGCGTCGAAACTGACAAGCGCCTCCTCGGGCTTTTTCAGTGCGAGCTGCACCGCGCCCCGATTGGTGAGGGCTTCGGCAAAGCAGGGTTCGATGGAAAGCGCATCCTCGAAGCTTGCGAGCGCCTCGATCATGCGGTTCTGGCCCGCCAAGGCGCAGCCTTGCGCAAAGGCCGATATTGCCGATTCCGCAATTTGTCTTGGCTGCGCGGCATTTTGCGGAACCGAGGGCGCTGCGTTTTGATCGAGGGAAAAGCTTCGTGGCGCTTCGCCGCGTTGGCGGCCCTCCCACATGATCGCGTAGGCGGTCTCCAGATTGCGCGTGAACCGCTTCGTATCGAACAGTGGATGCGTTTGCAGATTGCGCGCAAGCTTTGTCTTGAGGATGCCGAGCGACGCGGGATCGCGCGCGAGTGCAAGCGCAGTCCCTTCATAGGCCTGCAGCGATGAGGTCACGAGTTCCGGCATTCCGACCGCATGCAGCAGGCTGGCGGCGACGCGCGCCGGGAAGGTGGGACCCTCCACCGTCAAGACCGGCAGCCCGGCTCTGAGCGCATCGCTCGCTGTCGTGTGCGCCCCATAGGGTTGCGTGTCGAGAAACAGATCGGCAAGGCGATGGCGCGCAAGATGATCGGCGGCGGCGATGCGCAACGCAAAGATCAAACGGTTGGGACCAATGCCCCGCGCATGGGCTTCGTGTCGCAAATTGCGCGTGGAATCCGGATTGTCTTCGAGCAGCCAGAGCACGCTTTCGGGAACTGCATGCAACAGCCGCATCCAAACCGCGAAGATTTCCGGCGCGATTTTGAAATTGTTGTTGAAGCAGCAGAAGACGAACCCGGTCTCCGGCAATCCCGTTTGGGCGCGCGTGGGTGGTTCTGCGATCGGGCGAAGGACGTCATTGCATTGATAGCAATCGGGCAGATAGACGACCTGCTCTGTGTAAAAGGGCAGGTGGCTTTCCGGAATGACGACGCGATCGGCAAGGATATAATCGATATAGGGCGCGCCCATGGTGCCGGGATATCCAAGATAGCTGGCCTGAACAGGCGCCGGTCTGTGCGCAAAAATCCCGGAGCGGTGGTGCAGCGTATAGCCTTTAAGATCGATGGCGATGTCGATCTCCATCTGCCGCATCAGCGAAGCGATTTCCGCATCGCTCTTTTCGCGCACGTCGATAAAGCGGTCGAAAGCGCGGTGGACACGCGCGCGCATGTCGCTTTTGTCGTCCTTGCCGAAAGAAATCGCGATGGTCTCAAAGCGGTTGCGATCATGGCTCTCGAAGACGCCGGCCGCCAACGCGGCCGTGGCATGGGCATGGAAATCCGCCGACACATAAGCGAGCCGAATCCGCTCGTGACGATAGGTTTCGCCGCGCCAAAGCGGAGTTGGCGAGGCAGGTGCGTCGTTGGCGGCCCAGATGCGCGCGCATTGCAGCTGCTCGGCCATGGAGTCTGAGAGCGCCGCATTGACGAAGGGATAGATGGCGCGTTTTCCGGCACGCAAAGCTGCTGCGATCTCAGCCTTGTCGCGGGCGAAGTGGCGCCAGTGGCAAGCATGCATGCGGAAGAGGACGAGGTTTCCCTGTGCATAGGGATGCTCGGGTTCGATGGCGAGCGCCTTGGCGAAGTCGGCGGCCGCGTCCTCGAAACGCTTCAAGGAGGCGAGGGCCGAGCCATGATTGATGAGGGCATCTACAGAGCGCGGCTGGATCGCAATTGCCTTTCCAAAACAGGCAAGCGCTTCCTCATGCCGGCCCGATTTTTCAAGAACGCAGCCCCGATTGTTCCAGGCACCGGCGTTCGATGGATCGAGCGCGAGAGCCAGTTCGATGCTGTCGAGCGCCTGCTCGTCGCGATTGAGCGCCATCAACGCCATGCCGCGATTGTTCTGGGCCTCGATGAGATCCGGTTTCAGCGCGAGCGCAGAATCGAAGCAGACCAGCGCTTCGGCCGCTCGGTTCAAACGCTGTAAGGCGCAGCCGCGCGTAAAGAAGGCTTCGGGCGACCGCGGATTGATGCGAAGCGCATCGCCGATGATGCGGCTTGCTTCCTCAAAGCGTCCGATTTGGTAATGGAGAAACCCCATCGCATACATGGCCGGGAAATGTCGCGGATTGGCGCGCAGCACCTCGCGATAAAGTCGGGCGGCCTCCGCG
>Ga0209488_10001121_pt1 | contig 22793 bp, 26 predicted proteins | sample Rivendell_Oct201_8_FD_188349 | JGI IMG/M metagenome (GOLD analysis project Ga0209488, IMG submission 188349) | Vadose zone soil microbial communities from the Eel River Critical Zone Observatory, Northern California, USA -... | ecosystem: Environmental > Terrestrial > Soil > Vadose zone >...
CCGATAATGTCTCGCACTCGACCGGTAAAATTAAGGAAGTCGTTGACGAAGGCGAGGTCTGTGCATCTTTCTTACTTCTATTCCATCGTCTTGCTTACGGTTTCCCAGGAGCCTCGCTATGTCATCATAAATGATAATACCAACAAAGAGACCACCTACCAGGTTTGTTTTATCGTACTTGCACACCGTACGTTTTTCTGAGGGTGGAACTGAATAGGAGAAAAATATTGTCAAAAAGATTTGAAGTGTCCGTCATGGTGTCATGAAGTCGCGATGAAATAGATTATTGTCTTGAACAACGAAAAGACACGGTGATTGATCCCCTTTGAAGGGTCATGCCGTTGAGCCGGAGGGATGTGCTAGATGTCCGGCAAAGTCAATGCCAGTGATTCGTTGGTACGCCTGGGCAAGGACAACTTGAATATAGGAAACCGCAGTAGATCCTGCTAGCACAGCAACCTCGGATCAGCGCGATTGAAGGGAACGCTGAGAATGTCACGGCCTAATTCTCAATCTTTTCAGCCGCGTTTGAGCAGCGTAAGGTTACGAGGGCTGATGCGACATCCCCATGCATGCCGACCTAGCAATCTTCTTGGAAGACGAAGAATATTAATGGGGTGTTCATTCAGCCTGGGTTATGATTACTATTGTAGCGACATTGGCGTGAATTCCCTCGGACGGACTTCAAGTTCCGGTGACAACACTGGTGACTCGCGTGCAGTCTGTAACTCTCGTTTGAGGCCTCCCCGTCCCCGAGTACCCTCGATCTGATCGCGAAGAAGGTTCAAGATATGTCCGTCTGTCTGCCCTGCTCGGCCGTGCTGCGATCGATCGAGTCAGGAACGTCACCCCTTCACAGTTAAGGGCAGCAATGCGGCAGGTGATGAATTACCTATTCACGGAAATGGTCCTCCGCCACTCATCAGGTGCCTTCACGTGGCAGGGGTAGACCTGTGGACATTTCCACTGGCTTGCAATTCAAGGTCTCATGGCCCAGCCTCGCCTTCCACAATACGAGAACATTGAGACTGCTCATACTGAATCGGGATGTTCGACCTCGAACGTGCGCCGCAGCATAGAAAAAGGATTAGAGTGGTTGCGGAAACGAGAATCGGCCGGTAGTTAGCACTGGCAGAGTTCATCACGAGAGATATCTAAGCGCCAGAGGGGTGTTTCAAGAGTCGAACGCAGTGTTCGCATCATCGGCGCTGTGATGGCTCTAGATATACAATGAACGCAAAGTGATTTCTGACCGCGGGAGTAAAATATTTCGACGAAATGTCTTTCCCATTCCAGGCAAATTCCTGAAAACTGGACTCGCGTAGCAACCAGGACGGGGCGAAGTTTAATAGGAACACAATAGAGACAGATTGGTGGAGAATGAAGGTCAACTTCGAGGACAGATTGGGAAATGAGTCGAGTTCGGCAAGGCACAGGCCGTAACTCGCCGTACCGACAATTGGCAATGATGGTTGCGCCATCGAGGAATGAACAGTGGCGGAGACCTCTCGCGGACCTTGAGCCGGAGTGCTCAAACTGAGGAGAGACGAGAGGGGTATGTCATTTCTGAAGGAGATGAATACGCGGGAGGAGGAAAATAGAGCAGGTTTGGGTGGGGGTGCGGGATGCGGGGTATGAAAAAGGAGCCTCGTGTATTGATAGCCGAGAAGAGAGGATAAGATAAAGAGATTAGATGACGTTAATTGTTAAAGTTGTTTCACCCAAGGCGCTTCGTCTGGTCAAAGACAATTAGAAGTTCTCGTCATTTCTCGACTCACGTGTGCACGCCCTCCATTCTGGGCTTAGACAATGTCATTTTCTAGGGCATATCCGCTAAGCTATGTTCATGGGTACCTCGGTCTTCCCATCAAGTCCCGGTCCATCCGTGGAAAATTCCCTTCAGCGCTCTATTGTCTTGCTTTCCCAGACTCGGAGCAGTCATGGTCCCTATAAGATCACCCCAAGGGCCTCGTGTCGGTCATCTATCCTCCTCTTTTCTCCCCATCGCGCGACGGGATAGCGCGAGCACACCATCCATCCCTCTCGTCACTCCCTGTACTTGATCCACATGGAGGTTCTCAAGTCACCTCAATCCGTCACTCTATCAGACGTCAGTGACCTTCGTCACCGACAATCCGTTCCCGATGTCCCAGAGGATGTCCAAGATGATCTCATGCGCCACTTCAATGATCCCAATTGGGATTTCCAAGCCAACTCCTCTACAGTGTCCATCTCGACCGATGGCGTAGAAGAGCATACGACCCGATGGTCAAAGTCCTCTGTTCACATGGGCGCTGCCACCGACACAGAATCCCAATCGTCGGGGTGGCCCATTCAGGACTCGAAGCTCGACTTCTCATCCGAAACAACAACGCAGGTCCAGTGGGTGCCCCTCCTTCACTGGCTGTCGTACTTTGTTCGCTCACCTTTTTGAAGGGATTCACCGTACCCTGAGGTCCGGGCAGCCGTCCCCAACACTGACGACCCGACCATGCCGGTGAACACATTTCGAGTGTAAGTGACTTGCTCTCTTGAAGAAAACGAGTTCATTCATGTATCCCTCCGCAGGTGGTTACTGGGTCTGATTCTCTCCCTGATCCTACCTGCTACGAACACTGTCCTTACAATGCGACGTACGCGGTCCTTCTATATATTCCGAGTTCCCTAGACTCATTTCCTGTCAAGTTCCCTACGTCCAGATCAGTGCCTTGTTCGTTCAGATAATAACTCTCCCTATTGGCAAGTTTCTGGAATGGGTCCTCCCAAGACGTCGCATTGCTGCGTTCGGTTACTCGTTTTCCTTAAACCCCGGGCCATTCAACGTCAAGGAACACGTTCTCATCGCCATCATGGCCAACGTCGTTGTGGACGGTGTTTCGATCACCGACATTGCCTTTGCCATGCGTATGCTCCACGGTGTAAGCTGGTCGTATGGCAAGACATTCCTCCTCGGATTAGCCCCTCAGTTCCTTGGATTTTCCGTTGCTGGTTCCATCCGCCAATTCCTCGTCTGGCCTTCAAGTATGATCTGGCCCGGCATCCTTGTTCGCTGCGCGTTGCTGAATACCATGCACTCAAATCACGGCAAGAAAGAAACCAAGCACATTTCGAGGGAACGCTTCCTCTATCTCACCGGTCTCTGTAGTTTCGTGTGGTATTGGGTCCCAGGCTATTTGTGGACTGGACTTAGCGTGTTCAATTGGGTATGCTGGATCGCTCCAAACAATATCGTCGTCAACAGCCTGTTCGGTACAATCAGTGGTCTTGGGATGGGTTTGGTCACATTCGACTGGACCCAGATTGCTTTCCTTGGGAGTCCTCTCGTAGTCCCGGTATGTTTGGTTGATACGTTCAGACGCAACACACCATACTTACTGCCAAATGTTGTAGTGGTGGGCGCAGCTCAACATGTTGGCCGGGTTCGTGTCAGTCATCTGGTTCCTCTGTCCGATTCTGTGGGGTATGTCCATTTCTTAAGCACACTTCTAGACGCTTGCTAACACACCGCCATAGCCAAGAACGTGTTCTACTCGCAATATATGCCCATTTCTGTGGGCGCGGCGTACGATAATACCGGTGCTATGTACAACCTCAGTGCTATCCTTACCAACAACGAATTTGACCAAGCGAAGTACGAGCAATACTCTCCCATGTTCCTGCCGATCACCTACGCCGTCACGTATGGGACATTTTTCGCGGCCTATCCAGCGATAGTGGTTCACACATTCCTCTGGTACCGCCGAGATATCGTCCACCAGTTCCGCCGCAGTCTCAGAGACGAAACCGACATTCATGCCCACCTCATGCGCAAGTATCCCGAGGCTCCTCGCTGGTGGTTTATCGCCCTTGGCCTTATCGCCTTCGTCGTGGGCATCATCGCCATCGAAATATGTCATATCGGGCTCCCTATCTGGGCTTACGTATTGTCGGTCGTGTTTGCGTTGCTTTTCATCGTTCCGTTTGGCATAGTGCAAGCCACTACCAACCAAGTCTTCTACGTATCCGTTCTGGCAGAGCTCCTCATCGGGTATATATTACCAGGGCATCCGATTGCTACGATGTTCTTCCGATCGATAGCCTCGGACACCGTCTTCCAGGCGTTGACGTACGCCGGCGATCTGAAATTCGGACATTATATGAAAGTCCCACAGCGTCTCATATTCGTCAGTCAAGTTGGGGCCTCGCTCATTTCGCTGGCCTCTGCAATAGCGGCACAGAGATGGGCCCTCGCCAACATTCCCGACATCTGCTCGCCCACTCAGAAGGATTTCTTCACTTGTCCCAATCTCCGTGTCTTCAGCACGTCGGCGACCATTTGGGGTTCTATCGGCCCAAGACGGTTCTTCTCCCCTGGAGCCCTGTGAGTACCCCCTGCTCCTGCCTGCAGGAAATGACCATCAGAAGACTGACGAACAATATCCCCCACATTAGCTATTACCCGCTTGCCTGGTTCTTCTTGATTGGCGCCGTGTTACCTATCCCCTTCTACTACCTCGCCCGCCGCCGCCCACGCTCATTCTGGCGCTACGTTCACATGCCCATCATTCTGATCTCATCGGCCAGCGTCCCGCCAGCCAATGGCGTCAACTTGTCGTCGTGGATCCTGACCGGTTTCGTGTTCCAGTGGTTCATGAGGCGTTACCACTTCCGTTGGTGGATGCGATACAATTACCTTCTCGCGTCCGGACTCGAGGCGGGCGTCGTCCTTGGCCTCATCATCGTCTTCTTTGCCGTGCAACTCCCACATGGCGGCTACAACGTCAACTGGTGGGGAAACCAAGTATGGAAAGATACGGCGGACGCAAAGCTGATTCCTCTCAGGACACTCGCCCCAGGCGAAACTTTCGGACCGGCTACATGGTCATGATATTTTTTTCAATTGTCCCTCTCTCTCTTTTCACACATGAACTCTCCACGTAAGCTTATGATTCAGGATTCCTCTCTTCTTTTCTCTACCGGTAGATGTGTAAATTTTACCGTACCTCTCCTTCACTAGGCGTATCAACGCCTCTCTCGCGATAACCCCTCTCACTTTCAATTGTCAAATACTGTGTATTTGTACATTTCGTACGAATGAAAAGATGGCAACGATGTAACGGTATCTCTAGTGCGACATGAGAAACGTGCACCTTGACTGCCGTAGTAGAGACACAGAGGATAGCGCGAGCAGTGACCCGTGGCAGACAGGGCAATCAAGTGGGATACAAGCCAAGAACGCTGATTACAATAATCGGTTTTTAAAAAACAAAAGCGATCACTCTGATAGTCCCCAAACTCTAACCTCCCTTCCGGTCGTCCCCCAGATCTCCTTGCTTTCGGGGCCAAATGCGAGGTCAGAGACCTCGCCACCTTCCTGGAACTGCACGAGCTCTTCCCAGGTCTTGTGGGCAAAGATGCGGGCACCCTCGTTACCCGCAACACCGAGCAGTTGGGCACTGTAGTCGTACACGACCTTGTTCACCTTGAAACTATCGCCCAGGGGTATAGAATGCCCCAGCTTTTGTTTCCGTAGGTCCCATATTCCCACCGAGGATAGTGAGTCAGGCGCGAGGAGATGATAGCCATTCTCTGAGAAACTCAGGCTGTTAACAGTAAAAGGAGAGTTGTCGGGTGGTACGAGGGTCGCGGCGATGTCTCCGGAGCGCACGTCATAGATGTGGATGGTAGACGAAGGTGTACCAACAGCAAGGATTGTGCCGTCCGGATGCAGGGAAAGTGACGAGTATGGTTCTTCCGCAGCAGTGGAGCGGTACAGCTGGCTGAATTCGTTCAGATCGTGTATGGAATAGGTCTTGTCCTGGGACGCAAGGAAGAGCAATGTTGACGTGGGATGGACGGCAAGGCCAGTGACATCGCTCTTGTGAGTTTTGATGATTGTGCGCGGGCGGTATTCTCCCGAAGCAGAATCTGAAGACCACACACGGGCCAACTTGTCTGCGCCTGCAGACAGGAGGAGGGTCGGTTGCCCCTCGCGTTCACGGAAGGCGACGTGGTGGATTTTTTTGGAGTGTCCCTTTAACGAAGTCAAAACCTTGTCCGTGCTCCTGTCGTATAGTTGCACAATCCCATCGTTTCCGCCGGTCAAAAATTGTGTAGGATTCGCGCTTGAAAGTGCAATCGATGTGATTCCAGCAGGGGAAGCAGAGTGGAGCGAGGGGATTGCATGCTTAGATGAGTACGTTTTGACTTGGGTCGGTGTTGCGTAACCCGGTGGTACCTTGCGTTTCTTGCGCACGGCGGAGAGCGTCTGATGGGTCTCGTCTATCTCGGCGATGACCTTCTCTGGAAGGGCATTGTCTGTCGAAGCACTTTGGTCGGTCATTTCAACATCGGCACCAGGGGTGGGGGAAATTCCCATCGAGGCTTGAACATTTGCAAGGGCCCTAGACACATAGGTGTTGTTGGTTCAAAGGAGATAATCGTGAGCGCAAAAAAAAAAAGCATACTCTCGTGCAGCGTCGCGCTCCCGCATGAGACGTGCAATGACGCGACTGGCCGCGTCTTGGCTATAGAGGGCATAGCTCAACTCCTGGCGAGTCGAGTTGTACTGTTGCTTGAGGGCGAAAGTCTCAAGGACAAGTGTGTCCCATTCGTTTTGAAGGGCAATCAACAGCGAGGGTATGGAGGAGTGGGTAGGGGGTCGAGGAGCAGCCGCACCGGGACCTAGAAAGAACAGGCACTATGACTGAGCATTGTCGTCGCCTACCGGCGAAAAAGGACACTCGTACTGGGTTTGACAGAAACCAAGTCGGACTCGTCCAACTTTTCGCCTGTTACAGGATCTGTACCATTCTCCGTGATGTATTTTTGAACTAGACGACGTTCATAGACATGACCAGACTTTGTAGAAACGACCGGGTCTTGTGGGGGTTCACCTGAGATGGCACAAAAGAACATGGCGTGGTAGTTTCAGTCACGGTCGATCGAGTCGAGACGCGTCGCTCTAGTCGAATAAACAACGGTCAACATTGAACCATCAAACATGTCGGAGAAACAGCAACGTCTCGTTCTTTCTATTATTGAGTTTCTTAACCATTCTATTGATGATGGAACCATCCGCGAGGAGGATAAGGAGAGTCTCGAAGTCGCTGGTATATCCTTAACTCTCTTTCCTTCTTATTTAATTCACAAATCCCTTCTAGTTCAATGTATCGGAGAGGCTTTCGGCATCGATCCAGCAAACAAGGAACAGGTGGATCGTCTAAGCGTGAAGCCTGCAACCCTTCAGAACATTTTCGACGTCTTTCTCAAAACCAAGGACAAGATCAGCTCAACGGCACAAGTGGCCCCCACCACATCTTCGGCTACCCCCTCAGCCGAAGATAAGGCTGCGGCCGAGAAATTGAAGCAGAAAGGTAATGCCTCGATGAGCAGCAAGCAGTATGAAAAGGCAATCGACGTCTACACGGAGGCGATCAAACTGGATCCCACCAGCCCCGTTTACTATTCCAACCGCGCGGCAGCACATTCCAGCAAGGGCGATCATTTATCGGCCGCCGTCGACGCCGAGAAAGCAATCGAGTTGGATCCAAAGTTTGCCAGGGGCTATTCTCGCCTAGGGTGCTGGGCTGCTGGCTTCCGAGTTGGAACCCCCCTTCTGACTTTCCTGCGTACAGACACGCCCGCTACAGCATCGGCGACTACGTGGCCGCTGCCACCGCATACCGTCGTGGCCTCGAATTAGAACCCAACAACGCCGCCATGAAAACCGGCCTTCGCAATTCCGAAAATGCTCAAACCACGGACGACGATGGAGACGCCGCACCACCCAGCGCGGCGTCTTCCAATCCCTTAGCGGATGCCGGTGCTGGCGGACTAGGGGGATTGGCCGATACGCTAAGAAACATGGGTGGCGCCGGTGCCGGTGCCAGTGCCGGTGCAGGCGGCATGCCCGACCTTGCGAGCATAATGAACAACCCAGCGATGATGCAGATGGCGCAGCAAATGATGGCGAACGGTGGAGTGGAAAGGCTTATGTCCAATCCAACCGTTGCTAATATGGTCAGTTTATCTCGATTCGCACATCTTGCGGTTGCGTTGCCCTTTGCTTACCTTGCATTCCTTTACCAGATGGATCGTTTGAACAGTGGAGGTAACCTACCCTCCATGCAAGAACTCATGGCAAATCCGGAATTGCGAGACCTGTGAGTTCTCTGATTGAGAGCAAGCTCTATCCTTCTTGACTATGTTTCTAGGGCCAATCAGTTCGGAGCTGGTCAGGGTCAGAGGTGACTGGCTAGGTCACTTTCGCCAGCGTTACGGTAGGGTGTTGTATTTAGAGGTAGTTACTCTTTTGTAATGAGTTGACGTTGAAGATGCCAGCGGAAGGCGCGATCAACCACTATCGCGATCTGTGGTTTTATCTCGTGTTTGTGTCTCTTTCATTGGCAACACGGTGACCCATAGTTTTCGGGTGGATTCAAGAGTTTCTGCTTGTCCAACGTGATCCCTCGAGTGGTAACCTGAATGGCAGTGTAGATCCCACCGCAGTTAACTCGGAGTTGCGGTGCTGGTGCTGAATAGCAGAACACATCTTCCCGATGCTATCCCAATGCTGGCAAACGCTCGTGCGGTGTCTGGAGAGGGTTTCAAAGTCTCAAGACCGTGCTTTGAACAATCAAGCAAACATATAAATTACTCTCGTGTATAGAGAAAGAAATAGGTCACAATTACAACATTTCCTTACTTAACATAAGGGATTAGAGGTGGTTCTATGGTATAACGTGACCTTTAAGCATTTGCGGCTTGTCGCTGCAGCTTCTCTGTTACCTTGCGCGCAAGGGTGGGGGGTACATTATCAAGTTGGGCAGGAGACTTATGGGAGTGGCCCTGATTCAGAAGTACGTTCAAACACGGCGCTTCTCGTCCTTGGTGGCGTGGACTCACGTGAGAGAGATGATATCGCAGACCGCTAAGTTGCTTGTATACCTGCGGACAGTTCGCATGAGGGCAAGGATGAGTTCTCGCCGGCCGTTTCTGCTTCCTGGATGTTTCCGATACGGGCGGTTGAGAAGACGCAGGAACGGTTGATGTGAAGGATGTAATTGCTTGCAAGAAATGCGCCTTCGAACTATTAATGAACTCATCATGAGAGCTATCAAACATGCGACGGATCAATCAGGCTTACACTTGTAAATGGTATTGTAGACCATTAACGCTCTAAGTATTGTGACGTCATTTCAAACGAGAGTAGGTTGTGAGCGACTGACCTTCCAGCTCTTGTTGCAACCTGGCAACCCACATCGATATGGCTTGTGATCAGGGAATTCATCCGAAGCGTGGTCAGTTCGAATGTGATCTGATAGTTCCTTTGACGTATTAAACTGGAGTCCATCGGTCGGATCGTTGACTAAACAGCGGTGATGGCCACAAGCATATCCTCGAATCGACATACTACGACGTAAAAAGTTTAGTTACGGAGGCCAGCTTGGAGAAATATTGCTCACTCAGAGGTCGTAGGTAGGGTCGAAGAAAGTCTAGGCGGCCTGCGATCCACCGCGTTGGATTCTACTGGTCGTGTTTGCCGCGCTGGATTCTCTACCGGGGAAGCTGTGATGGGAGATTGTGAGGTCGACTCTGAGTGAATATCTCCGTGAATTGGCGATGGTAGTGGACAGTTATCATAGTCTGAGACGGCGCTCTCAGGGTCTTCGAGGAAGCATTCATTATTGTTACTGGCTTCACGAGTACCAACGTCGAGTTGGTCAATTATTGCTGAGTCCATCTCGACATCGCATTGCACCACAGAAGCAGAACTGGAATCGGATCGCGTATCGGGGTCAGAAGTAATGTTCGTTTGAAGTTCTAGTAAATCAGTTTGCATAGGCATTTCAGACGTCTCATTGTAGGACAGTCCTTGAGTTTGTTCGAGTGCAGCGAAAGGGTCGAAAGTCGGATATCGATAAGAGGAAATCATAGATGGGGTGGGGCGAAACTCGGCCCCCTCGGAAGGCGGTATAGGTATAGTTGGGCGACTCTGCTGAACCTGCAATTGCTCCACGGGTGAGGGGGTTAATGACGGCAAAAAATCCAGAGGAGCCTGAGGAGGCCAATATTGAGACGGATCAAACATGGGCCACGAAGAATGCAAATCTGTAGCAGGAAGCGATTCAGAACGAACGGGAGTTTGTTGGATCCGGGACAAAGGTGATTCTGCGGGAGTTACTTCCCGGATAGCGGGAGAACGCTTCCTCTCAAGCAGCCGCCATCTAGCAATCCCGTCAAGCATGAACCGGTACATTGGAAAGGCGCCATGCAGACCTGTTTCGACAACCCAAACTACTGCGCCGAAGCTGTTGACCCACCTGCACCCACCTGCCACCCAATTGTGAATACAGCTGAAGTAGCTTGGTGTCTTCAGCGTCAGTCCATTCGTCCTTCTTGAGAGCAGGATCAAGAGCCTCGCGATATCGCTTTGAGCATGCGTCATCTGTCCTCCCAGGTATCTGCTTGGCTATGACAGACCACTTGGTACCGTGGATCTTGTAGAGGAACATCAACTTCTCGTCTTCTTCCTTGGTCCACGCCGATTTCCTGATCGATGGGGACAACGAATGGAGCCATCGCTAGAACAAGGGTCCGAATGGATCCACCAAAGGAGAAGACGGATGATCGGGAAAACGCACCTTTCTGCAAGCTTTGTTTGTACGACCGGGAACATGCTGAGCGATAGTCTTCCAATCAGCTTCACCGTCGAACTCTGTAACAGCTTTGGAGAGGAGATGATCCTCATAAGCAGACCATGGACGACCGATGATCCTTTCAGCCATTCAGCCACGGAAACAAAGGGTCGGAGGTGAGGAGCCAGAGAGCGGCAACTCGAGTAGTGCCTGGGCTCGCAAACCTGCAAAGACTTTCGAATGCGGTATTCGATGATGTCGGTGGTGGCACAGATTATGTAATCGGCTCTCATCCCTTCCACCATGGCTTCTTTGGTTCATGGCTATTCTTCAGATGAAGACGCTACGATTGCTACCGTCGAGCACGATACTTTCAACCTGGCTGCCGTCGAGTCATCAAAGAGGCAGAGATTTCAAGATACAGCCTTGAACACCACCCCTCAAGCTGCTCCCGACGTGCTTGCGCAGGTTGGTCTCTCTCATTTCACAACACCCTCTTTGTTAATGCAAAACAAGGATCCACTCAATCAAACATCTCTTATCACGCGTCCCACGGACACGCAAATGAACGTGAATATCCCTTACGACGACATGACACTTCCCGTTCAAGGTCCAGAGAACCCGTTCGGCGACCGGAATCGGTTTGCAAACCAAAACGCCCTTGCTGGCCACGTCGAGGAGCAGGCTATGTCGGAGCACGCATTTCGTACACAACACCTCACTCATTTCATTCTCGGCTATTCTCAAAATCCTTCCGTGGATCCCAAAGCCCCAGCTATACTTGGTTCTCTAGAGACCGCCGAAGCAAACAATTACGCCATGTTGGACTCTGTCCGCATCACCCACGAAAAGCGCAAAGAGTTAAAACGCAAGCGAAAACCAAAAGGCGATCTTGAAGTCGTCGATGGAGACAATGCCTACGCTGGTCCCTGGGCATCTTGGGCTGGCGAGGAACCCGTGGGCGTTATTCCAGATGGCGAAGGCCCGCCCGCAGACGAGGCGTCATCCGAATCCGAGGCGGAGGATCCCATCGTCAAAAAGGCAAAGCCCAAGCGTGGTGCTCCAGGCCAAGAGTCATCTGTTTTCCATGGCCAATCTACGACCGACTACCAGGGCCGGACCTACATTTCGCCACCACTTTCGGAAGCTCCGCATCTCCAGTCAGAACCTGGGTCGAAAGAGTCATTTATTCCAAAGGTTTGCATTCATACATGGACGGGACATACAAATGGTGTATCTGTGATCCGCCTTTTCCCGGAAACGGGTCACCTGTTGTTGAGTGGATCAATGGACACAAAGATGAAGGTATTCTTCGGACTTTTTTTGGTCGACGATATGCTCTGATGCAGCTCCGACTAGCTTTGGGACGTGTACACGCATGGCAATTGCCTACGTACCTTCCATGGTCACGGGAAGGCAGTGAAAGACGTGACTTTTTCTAATGATGGGCGAAGGTTCTTGTCGTGCGGTTACGATCGCTACATGAAACTGTGGGACACAGAAACAGGGCAGTGCTTACAGCGGTTCAATAATGGCAAGATTCCATACGTCGTGCGCTTCCATCCCGATGAAGATAAGCAGAACATATTCCTGGCGGGTATGTCAGATAAAAAAATTATACAGGTGTGTTAATTACCCCATCTTCGGGACGTCTCTTGACCCTTTATTAGTACGATATCAATAGTGGTGAGATCACACAAGAATACGACCAACATCTCGGACCAGTGAACACCATCACATTTGTTGATGAAAATCGGAGATTTGTAACGACTTCTGACGACAAGACGATCCGAGCATGGGATTTTGATATCCCTGTCGTGATCAAATACATCGCAGAGCCTCACATGCACTCAATGCCGGCAGTCACTCTTCACCCTTCCAGTACGTCAGTGTTTACAATCGCTTAATCGGGGGTTCTGATGCGGCGCAGGGAAGTACTTTGCTGCGCAGTCGTTGGATAATCAAATCCTCGTTTATAGCACAGACAACTTCAGACAAAATCGTAAGAAGCGATTCGCCGGCCATTCTGTTGCCGGGTACGCCTGCCAAGTGGGATTCTCGCCGGATGGCAAGTGGATAAGCAGCGGAGATGGTGAGGGCAACGTTGTATTCTGGGACTGGAGGACCGGACGCATAAAATCACGACTACGTGCCCATTCCAAAGTGGTTATCGCACATGAATGGTTGCCCCACGAGTCGGTTTGTTGATTTCTCTCGACCTTCCCTAACCCCATGAACTAATGACCCGTCATCATTAGTCAAAGGTGGTCACTGCATCCTGGGATGGGCTTATCAAGCTCTGGGTGGGTCCAATTCGCTCCACCGCCACTGAGAACTTTTGGCTGACCTGACCCAATACTAGGACTAACATATCGGGATATTACACCTGTAATCGTGGTTATGTCCACCAATGGTGCTGCTCCCTTTATAGGTGTTGGCGCAGATATCATGCTATACCCTTGGGCTTGAGGTGGTCGATACAGTTATTTCTTGGACGACGAGCAGAACCTTAGACCTAGCAAGTGTCGTACTACTTTCGATTAGCATCGCGATCATCCTGTCGCCAGATTACACGGCGACGAGCCACGATAGATGACGTGATGCACAGCCATGTGGTGCCTCGACTGTAAATGGGTGGGATGGGAGAAGATAATTCCTCGGCTACCTCGGACTAGCCGGTGGCATGTCTGAAACAAGACTGTAGTTCCGGCGATCGGTGGCTTTTCCGAGATTAAGCATCTGAGTTCGCTCAAACACTGTCAGAAATAGCTTAAATCGTTCTACCTGAACCAAAATGGAAATGCACTGGCCGCTTTCGACTTGCTCCACAGGTTTCCGCAGTGACTTGTGTTAAAAGCCGCCTCGGCAGCTATTGCACGGATCGGGAGAGATGCTGCTTTCTGTCGACCTTCCCAGTTGTCAGCTGTCGGCTTCTAGAATCTGAGGCCCCAATAAACAGCTGCCGACGTGGCGGAGCGGTGGAGCACCACTGCCGGCGGGGGACATGTAACTCGTCGGCGGCTGTAAAGCGAGATAGAGTCCTGCCCTTAAAGGTGCCTGACTAGGATTATCACTGAACGAGGTATGGGGGTGACATTGAGACGGTCGTGTAACAGGTCGTAGACAGGGAAGGCAGGGAACATCACATCAATGACAGGTATTACCCGTACCCGTATCATGTATCACGGTCAGGCGCTCCCTTCGATGACTACAGCTCAGGCTCAAGCAGGGCCCCGGGGGAGGGATGACCACATCAAGATGATGAGAACTTTTGAATTGCAGTATCCGGGTGCCTGCTCAGATCTAAACTTATTGCCCTCCCTACTTTCTTCTCACGAATTGATGTTAACGCCGAACAAGGACCGACGAGGCATGTGGTATATAACGGGTCGATCTCTTGCAATCGGGTCTCAGTTGCATTCGATCCCTCAAGCTTCAAGTCCTGTCTCCTGTCTCAGTGCCAAAAAAATAATGCATCTCCCTTCGTATGCTGTTTTGTTCCTCTCCTTACTCGGTGTCCTCGTCTCCGCTGCACCCGTATGTTGTCTCCCCCCTTCATTTTCTGGCGTTTGCTAAACACATTGGGATCCATCAGGCAGCTGATCCAGCACCCGGCCTGGATTCAGTGAGTCGTTCAGAGATGGGGCGATGAAGTCTTTTGACAAGTTTCCCAGCGGTCAGGTGGTGGCGCAGCCGGTGGTCAAGTAGACTGGAAGCGGGTAACGGGGGTCGAGGGCCAGCCCCTTGTCTGATACCGCGAACTCATTCGCTCATCTCAAGAACCTACACATGGTAGACGTTAGTGTGTTACGCTATCGACGCGTTGCTGTTTTCTGACATTTCCCCCGTCGTGCTCAGTCTCCTTACCGACCAAGATTAGCCCCATGGGCTGTCGTGTACTTTCTCGTGGTGATTGGGTGAAAACCGATGGGTCATTTCCCGTCCTGGCCCAGGGGCTTGTGACATTCTCTTCGCCAAGGCTGTGTTTCGGTTGTTGTACCCACACTCTATTACCGTGTTTCGGGGTTTGCATTATTTGGCAATGGTGTACCTGTATCATATGGTTTCTGTTCTTCGAATGACATTCCTGTAGGATGATGTAATAAAGAAACCACATGGCATGGTACGCGTTTGGTCACGTTCTGTCACACCAATCCATAGTCACGTACATGCCCATTAGTACGCGTCGACCTATACGATCATGTCTCTGCTCGATGAACCCGTCCCTCAAGATGATCTCACGCGCGAAAGGACTCGCATTTTCGAGGAGTTCCTGTCAGCAGAATCCCCTATCTATAACTACAAAGATGACGTCCTCCGTATGCTTCGCCTCGATCAGTCCCGTCTCACGGTCAACATCGACGATTTGCGCGATTATCGACGCGACTTTGCAGACGGCCTCCTCAAGCAACCAATAGAGTATCTCCCCGCCTTTCACGGCGCACTAATTGCTATCATACAGCAAGTACACGATGTCGATAAGCACGATATCGAGAGCAAGCAATATAGCATCGGCTTTCACGGTTCCTTTGGCGATCACCACATTAGCCCCAGAACGCTCCGAGCCTCTCAACTCGGCCATATGATTTCTCTGGAGGGCATTGTCACACGCTGCTCCCTCGTCCGCCCAAAGATGCTCCGCTCCATCCACTACTGTCCCGACACTACGCGCTTCTATTCACGCGAGTACCGGGACGCCACGTCCTCCACTTCCAACCTCCCCCCCACTTCCTCGGTCACACCACAGACGGATGACGAGGGCCATCCTCTGCAAATCGAGTACGGGTTCAGCACCTTCCGTGATCACCAACGCGTCAGCATCCAGGAAATGCCCGAGCGAGCTCCGGCGGGCCAGTTGCCTCGCAGTACGGACGTGATTCTGGACGACGATCTGGTAGACAAGTGCAAGCCCGGAGACCGGATTCAGCTCGTCGGCGTGTACCGCAGCGTCGGTGGCGGTGCCACGGGAACATTCAAGTGCGTAGTTTTTTTTATTCTGTGCTCGCCTTCGTTACCGATGCGTCGCAACTCTTTTATCAAGAACTCTCATTATTGCCAATAACATCGTGTTACTCTCGTCGAAATCCGGCGGAGGAATCGCTCAGACACCGCTGACTGACACTGACATCCGGACGATAAACCAACTGGCGAAACGCAAAAACATCTTCGAGCTTCTCTCGCAGTCTCTCGCACCCTCTATCTTTGGCCACGATCAGATCAAGAAGGCCGTATTACTTCTTCTACTGGGTGGCGCCGAGAAGAACCTCCCAAACGGCACACACATACGTGGAGACATCAACTTGCTCATGGTCGGGGATCCTTCGACTGCAAAATCGCAAATGTTGCGCTTCGTTCTGAATACGGCACCACTGGCAATTGCCACCACCGGTAGAGGCAGTTCGGGAGTGGGTCTTACGGCAGCTGTTACCACCGACAAAGATACCGGAGAGCGACGGTTAGAGGCGGGGGCCATGGTACTCGCTGATCGGGGAGTGGTATGCATAGATGAGTTTGACAAAATGTCAGACATCGACCGGGTCGCAATTCACGAAGTCATGGAGCAGCAGACGGTGACGATCGCAAAAGCCGGTATTCACACCAGTTTGAATGCGCGGTGTAGTGTCGTAGCTGCTGCAAACCCAATATACGGACAGGTGCGTTCCTGCGCTTCGCCGCTCGATCTGTTGAAAGTTGATGCCTCGCAGTATGACGTTCACAAGGACCCTCACAAGAATATCGCTCTCCCCGATTCCCTGCTTTCCCGTTTCGACCTGTTATTCGTCGTAACTGACGACGTTGATGAAACAAGGGATCGCCAGATTGCGGACCACGTGCTACGAATGCACCGATACCTCCCCCCCGGTGTTGAAGAGGGCACTCCAATCCAGGATACGCTCTCACAACCCCTGTCTGTCGAGAATCCTGCAGCTTCGTCGGCCGCAAACGAAGCGACTGACACCAGTCCATTCGAGAAGTACGACCCTCTTCTCCACATCGGAATGACGGCGGGCAGGCATCCCAAGACGCGCGCTGGACAAGCAGCAAAGAAGGTCGAGGTGCTCAGCGTCGCATTTATAAAGAAATACATACAGTATGCGAAGAGTAAACCGGCGCCCGTGCTGACCAACGGCGCAGCAGACTGGATCGTCGGGTTGTACGCAGAGCTGCGAAACGAAGCCGCAGAAGATAACAAAAAAAAGGTGAACATGACCCAAATAAAACACATTCTCCTCTCGTTCTGTTCGCTGAGCGCAAAGTGTAGACTTCGCCATTGACCGCACGGACGCTCGAGACTCTGATCCGCCTGGCGACGGCCCACGCCAAGGCGCGTCTCTCGCCAAAAGTGGAGGAGCGGGACGCCTCGGCGGCAGAAGACATCTTGCGATACGCGCTCTTCAAAGACGTCGTCAAGCGCCAGCGGCGGAAGAAGCGCAAGCTCAACCATGGCGGCGCCACTGCGCGCGGGGACGACGGGGAGGAAGAAGGCAGCGAGGAGGAGGAGGACGAAAATAGCGGAGAAGAGGAGGCTGCTCCGCCGCCTGAGCGCATGACGGCTCCTGTGCCCGCAGCTGTGAAGGCAAAAGCAAAGGCAAAGGCGACGGCAGACGGTGCGTCGCGGGGAATCAGCCAAGACCCCATCTGGGGCGCGGCTGGCGCCGTAGACGGCGGCGTCGGCGAAGATGTGCAAATGGGTCTTGACGCAAACGCCCCCGCCGCCATGTCCTCCGATGATCAGAGCGGGATCAGATCAGATCGGTGCGTCAACTTGATTCAAATATGGAAGTGTTTTGACGTTGCGTGCGGCGTATCTCTTCTCGCAAATTTTCTTTTCTTCCTTTTTTTTTTTTTTTTTTTTCGTTTTTTTTCTGTTTTCAGTTTGCGACTGTTCCGAAGTAGAGTTGCCCGTCTTTGGGCAACGAGCTACCAAGACGACGAGCAAGTTTTCTTGTCCGATCTCGTGCGGGCCGTCAACGAGGGCCTAGGTAACGACGCCCTGTTTGGTACGGCGGAAGCTACTCTGGCGTGTCAGGCGATGACGGAGGCCAATGAGGTCATGTTGAGTGAGAACATCGTGTACAAAATTTAGTTTTTCTCCGCCGAGATCATCATTGTGCTGTACCTGGTTTCTCTGATACTTACGGGATTCGCTTTGGTTCGTTCAGATCTAGGGGTGTCCGTGGATCAGAAAACTGGTTGGTGGGTATGAATGCGATTGTTGTCGTCGAATCGGGTACAGTTGTACTGTGATAGTGTACGGTAACTTTGGTCGTAATTGCCACCCGGGATTCTATACCCTGACGTTAATGGATGTAAAAATATATATCACGTAACTAGGCACTTTACGCAGCCGTCGCCTTAGAGGGCCATCAGAAACCACGACGGAAGGGTGTGCCAGGTGATACATGTTGTGACTAACTTGGAAGTAGGATGGGGTATCACTATTGAGTGACTGTTGCCGTGATACATTGACCAGTGTCCTCTCCCAATGTCAAAGTGCACAGTCACTTCTCGTTCTCGCGATCATACAGACTTCCTCGCGGCTGAGTTCCGCCCCACCTATCAACTCCGTCACTCTGGTCTCCCACTCCTCTGGACTACGATCGTCGAACGATGCCTTGAGAATCTGTGTCCAGGCCTTGTCACCTGCGCCAAGGATGCGACCGGCCTGGACGAGTCGCCGCCAAGGCACCTCGACACGCTCGCCCGCACCGGGCAGGGCAAGCCGGCAAGTCTCAACCCACAATTCACTTTCGCGCAGCAGGGCCCTGCGCTCGACCTCACCGACCTCGCGCGGACGGCGGTAAAGAATGGCGCCCTGGAGGATGTGATTACTCAGATGCGACCCGATGCGCCGGTATATCGCGTTTATGTTAGCACGTGGGAGAGTGCGACGCAACGCAGTGAGGTGCGATGACAACAGAGAGAGGGCCGAAAGGAGAGTCGGAGAAATCAATATATCCGACTGAGTTTCGCCGAGGGTGCCCTGACTGAAAACGTGAGGTAAGGTCGCTTTGTTTCTCAGAGGGGGAGAGTCAACGATGCGCACCTCGCAAGGTGAATCTTCCATGCAACCTCGACTTCCGTATAGACCAGCTGGACAATCATGTCTTCTGCCCTTGTTACCAGCTTTTCGTATTGTTCTACAAGTTCCTCAAAAATGGTCCCATCTATTGCGTCTGAAGATGAGTTATTAAGACTAGGGAGGGAAGGGTGTATTTCTGCTCGGGCTCTGAGAGACGCTTTGTGATTGATCTCGGTCCAAAGTTCCAAAAAGAACTGCATAAAATGGTTAATGGATTACATTGAATGGACTGGTCGCTTACCAAGTCCTCTCCCCAGTTCTCCATTGCAGTGGATATGTACTTAGAGCTAACCAGTGCCTTGCACAGTCGCATAACACCTTCCACCCCGGCTGTGAGCCGACCCCTGGTGTCGCCACTAGATGTAGCGCCTAATGCACCGGGTACGGCACGAACAAGGGAACTCGATAGAGACTCAAACGCATCCAGAGATGCAGCGATACGACTATAGTACCCCTCAAGTAGGGAGAGCTGAATATCGATCAGGAAGCGGGTGCGATGAGTAAAATTCGGAAGGGGTGAATAGCGGTCTGTCACTTGTTCCACGAGCGCTTTCAACTGTCGTGCAGAAACCGTGGGCCGGATATCATTGTTGGAGCTTGAACAATCGTCCGAGTCGGCGGCATCATCCGAAATGGTCCAGGCGTCCTTGATACCAAGAATTTCATAGTACCGACTCATCGCAACTGAAAATGTTGCGTGTGTGAGACATCGACGGCACGCGCCCTTGTTAGATACCGACACTCACACGCCTTTTCGGCTTCGACCCATATGTCAAACCATTCTTTGCGGCCTAGAATGACTTCGCTGATCCCTTTCCAATCGGCGTCATCCACGGAACGCCCTGAGAAGGTACCATATAATGAAAATCCGCTCTCACGGAGTGACGCATCGAAAGAAAGTGCCTGATATATCGTGTGAGCGAGAAGCGGAGGGTTGGACAACAGCGAAGGAATTGTTCTCTTGATATGACGGGAAAGGACAGGTAGAAGACTGCAGGTGAATTCTCCCTGAGAGGATGTCAACAAGGCAATGGAGTATTGTCATGTGAGTCATACCCATGCATTAACGTCGTTGAACTTGGTGGATGCCAGGAGGCGTTGGACAACGGTATCGAAAAATGGGCGATGTTCATGAGAGACGTTGAGGATGTGTGTGAAGTACCACTCAGGCTGAGTGAAATGAGAAATTACGGCCATAGGATATTATAATGAGTGCTACCTTGTCCAGTCTATTCGTTTGTCGTGTGCCTTCAAAATGGTACTTGAATCGTTGAGACAAAGGCTGTACCAGAGCCTGAATGGGATAAAGACCGTCATTGCTTGCGAATTCGTCTCCATCTGGGTGTAATTTTTGGCCACTGGAAAGATTCGCTAAGCGAGGAAACCAAGTGACCTAGTGTGATACCTACATTGTTTGGAAGTCAAGCAAAAGACGAAATGCGCTCTCAAAAGCTTTTCTGTGCTCCGGGCTCACGGAAACATAATCGACCGGCATCGGCCAATGCAAATTCTCTGAAGCCACAAGCAAAGCGCTGTGCATCGAAAGCCCAGATTAGAGAGAGGCACCGAACAACGGAACATTGTACCTAGAGAGAACAGCCTTCATATTCGACCACGTTTGCCTCCGTATTTCTTCTAGGAACGACACCAACCGCAAGGGCTTGTCGATCTCACCCACGACGTCACTCATGGGAGAACAACCTCGCTTCACCGCGGAAACGAAGGCCTGTAAGGAGCAATAGTTGGAGACCGTGATTGGGCGGCCAGAACTAATTTCTGCTGTAGCAGCGTCACTGAAAAGCAGGTGTGAGCTGAAATGGCCAGACAAGAGTACGGAAGGTTGACGCGCACCTGAGCTGCAAAGCCCTGTGAATGACCTGAACATAAGCTCTAACACTTTCCTGCTCTCGCAAACCCCTGTGCATCGTTTCTAGATCCTCCAAAAGTGTTGGTGGCTCATCTGTCTGAGAATGGTCCGAGAGAAGTTGTCCGGATAGTAACGAGAATTCGTCGGCCAGCGAATGTCCAAGGAGGGATAATTCCTGAGCTGAGTGGAGACGTAGAGACGCCGATGTCGACTGCTCAGATCTCAATTCCTGAATATTTAAGCTTGAAGACGCCATCTGAACTACGGAATGCGCTCAGAAAATATCCGGAAGATGTGGAGTACTACGCACTGAGGCTCGGAGGTTGTCTCTTTCATGGCGTATATTTTGGACGGCGTCTTCAAGAGACGAGGTCGATTGAGAGAAGGTATGATTGTCATTCAAGTAATGAATAGCCTTGTTTCGTGAAGAATTGAGGTCCGGCTGAGCGAGATGTTGTTTGATCTGGTCCGAAACCGCACTCATTGTCGTATAGTCCACGGTGCGGGTCGTCAGGGTTCCGAGTTCCGGAAGTCCCACGTGGCAACTTTTTCACATGTCAAATTACGGAAAGAAAGACTCCCGAGGAGGGCAGCTACATTCCGGGGGACAGCAATGACGGTGCTTTCGACTCTCAGACAACGCACACACCCTGCTATCGCCAGCTTTTCCAAGACTTATGTTACTCATAGACCTCTCGTGCAGCGTATCCTCACCGCGGGTTTCATTGCGAATGTGCTGGTGACAACCTTTCGCGGTTTATTCACTCGCCCATCTGTCCCCTCTTCCGCATCCAAAGGGAAGGCCCGTGAGCAGTCCGCACCTCCTGATGCAGGAAAACAGTCAAGAGTTGCCGTACGTACGTCCCTCTTTAGACCGGCTCACTTGTTTGACTTTCTTGTGCCCAGGTCGACGCAGTGTTCTATCAGAGACTCTCTAGGATCCTCCGGCTTGTGATACCAAGTCTACGCTCAAAAGAGGCACTTCTCTTGTTCACGCACTCTAGCCTATTAATATTTCGCACTGCGATATCGCTATACGTTGCTGCGCTGGATGGAAAGTGAGCTACAACGGACCTCGAGGAATGTTTTCTTTCATTGATCACGATGCTCTTGAAGGATAGTTGGATCTTTAGTGCGCGCACAAAAACTCAATTTTTTTCTAAACATCCTTCGTTGGTTACTGGTAGCCATACCAGCAACTTGGACCAACAGCTGGCTGAGCTATATTCAAAATAAGCTTGCCATAGCATACCGCACACGTCTTACGGAAGAGGTGTTGAAGCAATATCTGGGTCATCAAGAAGAAGGTCCGGAGGGTAAAGTATACTATAAAATCTGTGGGTACTAGCAGCCACAGTATCCCCCATCCCAGTTAACATCCCCCGAGCCAATCTCGATGACAGGGTCAAGAACGCAGACCAGATGATCACGCATGATATCCAGAAGTTTTCAAATAACCTTGCAGCTATTTACTCAAACTTGGCCAAGCCAACTCTTGACGTCATCCTATACAACTACCAGCTTTCTCAAAATGTAGGCGCAGAAGGATTGGTCTTGCTTACTGTTCTGGTCCAACTTTCCGCAACTCTTTGTAAGGAGTTGAACATTTCCCCATTTAAGTGTCTAAGTTCATACGGAACATGCAGTGCGCAAGCTCACACCACCATTTGGGGCATATACTTCAATGTCAGCTCACCTTCTGGGGGCTTTGCATCACACGCACTCAAGACTAGTTGAATTTGCGGAAGAGATAGCGTTTTACGGAGGCGAAGAGACAGAGAAGATGCTGGTTGAGCGCGAATATGCAGGTCTCGTTATGCACGAGAACAGGGTTCTCGTCCGTCGATGGTGGCATGGTTGCGTTGAAGAGGGCATCGTCAAGTGGTTGTGGGGTAGCTTTGGGGCAAGTTCAGTTCACGACACACGGGTTGTTTGCTCATGCAGTGGGATTAGCTCGTCATCTGTGCAATTCCTGTTTTTTTCAATCTTCCCGGGATTCACAACACAGATTTAGGGAGTCGGACAGAAGGTGAGGATGAGCATTCATCACACCTGTCTACCGGTTTGCCTCACCGCCTGCTTGCTTCAAGGCTTCGTGACGAATCGTCGCCTTCTCTTGTCCTCCTCAGGTAGTATTAATCCAAATAACTGGCTACCCCGCTGATGTTTGGCGGTAGATGCCTTCGGTCGGGTAATGTACTCCTACCAGGATCTCTCTGAGCTC
>Ga0209488_10001124_pt1 | contig 22777 bp, 21 predicted proteins | sample Rivendell_Oct201_8_FD_188349 | JGI IMG/M metagenome (GOLD analysis project Ga0209488, IMG submission 188349) | Vadose zone soil microbial communities from the Eel River Critical Zone Observatory, Northern California, USA -... | ecosystem: Environmental > Terrestrial > Soil > Vadose zone >...
GATATCTGGGTACCCATTCAGTAACATGGCCATCAAACCTTCTGAGGATAAATGCCCTACATGTGGTGTAAGTGTAAGATTGACGCTGTACAAGGTACCGAGATTCAGTTGGTTGGGCGCGGGCGCGGGCCCTGGGAACGTACCTCGTGCTGGCCAATAATCCGAGCATGGCTTGGACCTCTCCTGATTCGATTCAAGTCGTCTACAATCCCCTTCGTGTTTGATCATTCTCGACTCACCTTTCATCTAAGTCCTCGATCTATTAGACGCCCCGCCCTTGACAGCTCTCCGGTTGTCAACGTGGAAGACGGCCCAGTACTCCTCTCAAGGGTTCAAATCAGAAGCCACGATTTTGTTGCTAGTCTGCTCCGCGGCTCCATTTCACGGCCTCACTCGCCTTCCCACCTGCCAACGCAAGTCTGCCTCTTTTTGCAGGCCGCCTTTTTCGTTGAGTACTCTCCTTGTGCAGTGGATCCTCCGTCTTCCCCAAAGTAGTTATTTGCGATGACGAGTTCGCCGACTCGGATGACTTTTGTGTCTTTAGACTCGACTACATAATTGGTGCCCCTGCAACTCGCTTGGAGCGAGCGATCACTCTGAAAGTTTCTGCTTCTTCGCCATCGGGGACTTCGCGTTTTCTTCGTCGACTTCCATTCCGTCTTGCCGAGGTCGTGAGGCCTCCCTCTCGCTACCTACGTTGTCCACGTCTGAGAGTGATGCCGCGACTTCAAGCATTGCTGGGCGCTGCTTAGGATATGTGCCGTCAGCTTCGGCGCAATCATCTTCAAGAGCCCTCCGTCTTTCTCCGACTCGTAAAAAAGATACAGAAGAACTCGCCCGGTTGACCACCGGTCGGCCTTGATCGGGCTGTACACCGACCTCTCCTCAATCTCGGGCGCCACGTCCCGCATTGGCCATTGACCTCCTCGTTCTCGTCCTTTACTTGCATGGCGATATCGAAGCCTATGATTTTCAAGCAAAAGTTTCGGCCGACAACAAGGTTGTGGGGCTTGATATCCCTGTGAGCAATACAGTGTTTGTGAAGAAACGCGACACCCCTGATGAGGCCCCAACATGATCGAGGTTCAGAAAAAGTTTGTTAGGTGACGACCTGACGTAAGCCGCGACGGTATCCATTCTTGGGAGAACGGCCCACGTGTCTCAGCAACAAGTTTGAAGATCTCGAGTTCGTTCGATCCCTCGCGAACTTTCTTCGCGATGAATTCGTTGCTTGGGGCCGACGGCCGATACACCGTAAGAATGTGAGACGGTATCTACATTTGCAGGTCGAGCGTCAGCCCGGCGTATAAGTATCAAGGAGTTGCCACACCTTGACAAGCGACTTTAATACGCATTTCCCGTTAGGATCCACTATGTCTCCTAATTGCGGTTTCACCTCATAGTAGCCGTATGCTCTGTGCTCCTCCGCACAGTCTGCTTCATGTATGCCTCCAGCTCTACCTGTGCCTGAACTGCCACCGACATCATCGAAACACTTCTTGGCCCCATTAGGATTATTGTCACCCTGATTGTCATTCGAAAAAAAACGACTTCATAGGGAATTCCTCGTCATATTCCACGATCGCCTTTTTTAACTGGATGACCTCCTCATACGTGTCTTTGGCTTCCTCGTCCCTTTCCAGAATGTGGCAAAAATTGTACAATTGGCGGACAAAGGTGGCGCGTTCGTCCGGGGTGTTCAACTAATAAATCATTTGATTGTAACGAATCTACGACGACTCAGCCTGCGAGCTTGTATATACAAAGTCTAACATACCTCTGGCTTTTCCAGCTCTTGAAACAGTGTGTTACCTTGCCATTGTCCCAAACATATATGGCGAAAAAGACGAAGTCCTTCTTCTCCTTGAACACGTCCAAGAATGTGTTCGCAAAGCGAACGATAGTGGCACCCCTCAAAAGCATCTGGATGAGATCCTCGGGCCATCCTTTCTGTGGTTTCGAATTAACCTCTATGAGAAGTCGAGGAAGAGATGACTTCGACTTCGAGATGAGTAGGTCACTACGAGGTTGGTACGTGCGGATTTGATGGCTTACGGGAATGGTTTCACATTTCGTGATAATATTGAAAGGCCACGACTGATGACTTATGTAGAGACAACGGTAATCGTAATCAACAAAGGCAAGTAAATGAGCGCGAACGTTTGAACGGTGATAGTTTTGCCCGCCTGCAGGGAGAAATAGTGGAAGACCATCCCAGTCATCGACGGTTCCTTTAGGGCATTTCCCATCGTCCCATGCCAATATTGTTCCCATTCACAAGCAGCGATATACATGAGATGTGTCATCTCGGGATCCTTGACATCACGCCTCCCTTCCTGATGAGACGTGCTAAATTCCTCCCGTTCTTGAGATCCGAAATACGCATCCCGAAATTGGACATTTATCAGATTGAAGAGATCCACCACCTACATTGGCCCTTCAGCATTAAAAAAAAAGCCAAGGAAAGAGATAACACACATCAGGGGCCACGCCCGGTTTCTTATCCAACTCTTGTTCAAACTCTGTGACAAAACCCGGGACTGTCTGGAAACTATGTATCTTGTTCAGTTTGATATCGGAGTACTCGAAGGCTCCCCACGTTTTCACACTAATGAATAGTTCTTCGTACTTTTTGACAAGGGTGGAGTTGCGAATCTCCTCTACTCCACGCAGCGCGTTCCTGAGCTTGATCAACGAGACGTATGAAGCACCCACCACCCGTGTCAACGATGATCGGGCTACTGACAACACTCGGTAAACTGACAAGAACGTGGACGCGCTCATCGGGGGGCTGTTCCAGACACTGCCAATTTTGTCCATCGCGCGTAATGATTGATCGTTGGCATTAAGCGAATATTGGCGAGAAAGAATGACGTCCGGGTCAATATCGATCTGCGATATGTAACAGGTCATTGGGAACATCAATGTTCACATGAAGATCCTGATGTAGCGCACCTTGAGAGTGAGACGCCAAGGGCTAAATCCGGTGAGGGAGTACTCGTGATGGATTTGCTTCTTCAGTTCATCAGTATCTTCGGTAGGTGAAATAGAAACAGGGCAAATATAATATTGTCACTGCCACACCAGACGGTCATTTGGTCGGTCAAGGGGTCGGTTGCGGCTGGGGGACAGGAGTCGGTCGTGGTCCGTCGACGTCACACTGGCACGGAACCAGTACGTACCGTTGTCGGAGACTGAATCAATTTTTGGTGGCTTACTTCGGACAAACCGACTTGAATCGACCTGATTCGATTCAAGTCGCCTTCAACCGCGACGTCTCACTGTGACACTGCAGTGTTTCTCATCTCTCAGGCTTGCCTTTCCCTAACTCGTCGTACGGGTCCATTGTTCATGCTAGAATTCATCGACATTGACTCGGACAACGTTCACCAATACTAGTACGTGCTTCATTCCGAGACTTGCTCGTCGTTGTCACGCAGTAGACGCAGCACTTTAGTCAAAAGATGCCCCACTAACTCCGGTCTTTAAACGAACAAAGCCCCTTCCATTCCAAGGTCCTTCTGGGCCGGTCGTCGGATTACGGCCAGCTAACAGCGGCAGTCGTGACCATACCTGAGACGGACAGTAGTCGGACAGTGCATGGCTAGATGACAGTCGCTCGCTCCGACATTCAGACCCAACGCCTGAGCTAAGTGGAGACGTGCTATGAGCGGTTTTAGGCTGTTGCCAAAAAAATTCGTGCCGCCGAATTGCGGGCTCATAAGTGCCTTGCCAAAGGCAGCGTTCGTTAGAGCTACTTCCAAGTCGTTCATCCAAATCCAAATAAAGCTGCCTCCACTTCTGTTAGGCTCCAGGACATGGGAAGGAAGGAAACGCAGATAACTTAGAAATTGGCCGGATTGTTCGGCGGGGGGAAGAGTCCGAACACTGTATCTGCCGAATAGTACAGAGTAAATTTCCTGGAAGTCCACAAAATAGGACCCTGGGATATCAGGCAACCGGAAAAGACGACGCAAATGACTTCAGCGTCCGAGAGTGAAAGAACCTCACGCGCCAACAAATCCAAGCAGTTCAGATGGTGCATGTCCTACACGTGCGGCCGAAACTGCGCGTGGGTTGCAACCATCGCATTGCCAAGTTGTCAAGTTGCCCATTGTTCTACAGGCAGGCCGTTCCATTGCACCGCAGCTGGTAGAACTACAAGCGCTTACGCTAACAATTTTGGAAACCAGAAAGCATCACCTTCACTGAAGAGCCCAATTTGGTCTCTCCGTCTTTCGTTGGGGTCACCATGGTTCATCAGTTCCGCCGCCACCCACTCAAGGGGTTGTACCTCATCTTTGAGCTTGCTACTACGCTACTTTTCCATCTACCGTCCTGGGTGCTTAGCAATGTGCCCAGGAAGCTGCGTCCACGACAATCCTGGTCACTGAGAAAGTCAGTTCTAATCAGGGCGCTGGGCTGACTTGACGTCGTGCAAGGAAGGTAAGCCACGCTAGCAGGTGCTCTTTGCTAGCCCTGGCGTAGATTGAAAACTGTCACAGTACCCAACGTGAGGCATGTTTGGGCAGGGCCCACACCTCACCTGTTAAACACGGAAATAAGTGACTGGGCAAGAGCTGCGAACGTAATGGCCTCCCCTATTCCTGGATATTGGATGGGCAAAGAAAACGTGAATACGGACATAAAAATACCCCCACGACCAGGGCAGAAGGTCGTGTACTCACTGCACAGAGGTGCTTACATCCGACTTTCGGCCAATCCCCACGATATTGCCGCGAACATTGGACGGGGTTTGCTCGAGCACTGCGCCGACGTTCATCACGTGTTCGCCGTCGAGTATAGGGTATCCAAACACGAGCCCGACGAGCCCGCGCACCCATGCCCGGCCGCCTTGCTCGACGCCTTGGCAGGCTACGTCTATCTGACAAGGACCGTTGGCTTCGCTCCAGATGACATCATTATCACAGGCGATTCCGCAGGGGGTAACCTCGCTCTGGCCCTCGTGCGATATTTGGTCGAGAACGCGGAACTCATCGCGGGGCTGCCTGCACCGCCCATGGCGCTCTTGCTGCTCTCGCCGTGGGCCGATCCGAGTGACACAGCGGTACCACCCGGCTCGCGCGCAAACGCGAACATGGTGTCCGACTACATCGGCCCACCAGAGGGCCCAGTCGCCTTGTATTCGCGCCGCGCGTTCTTTGGTCCGCTTGCGCATGTCTCTGATGGTCGCTTCAATCGTTATGTGGCGCCTGGGTGTGCCGACGTACGCATGCCGCATGTATCGTTTGAAGGGTTTCCTCGCACGATGATCGTTGTGGGTGGGGCGGAGATGTTGGTGGATCAAATTAACACGTTGGCGGGGCGCATGAAGCGTGATTTAGGCGAGAAAATGAGTTATTACGAGGTGGAGGATGCAGTACACGATTTCACTACTTTCCCGTTCTGTGAACCTGAGCGGACGCTGGCACTGGATGTCATTGCTAGTTGGTTTGAGGAGGAGTAGTTGGCTTCGTTTGTATCTTCTGTCTGTTTTGTTGGTCTTTTCTCGGCAGTACCGAAATTGAACTTGAATACGGACCATTCTTCAAGTTCTACTCCATGGACTAACTTGAAGTTGAGGCTGCTTGTTGGCTGCCCTCCTCACCAACCCCAGTCTCCAAAGGAAAGGTCAGTTACTACATGGAAGTTGAATGACATAAGTGATTCCGCCATCTGGAATGGAAACGAGAAGACATGCGATTGGTTCCGAGGGGCCGAGTAAGCCGATGCGGTCCGGCCTGGGTTACCCGAACACGCACACGCAGAAATCCACTGCGTGGCTTACTGTTCTGCCTTGACGCACGACTCCAACCGGGAGACCGCCGGATCCGTGATCTTGTTTTCGTCAGACTGCAATGAGGCAGAATCCACAGGAACCCGCGTAAATGTTCCGATAAATCGATGCAGTCACGGTGCCGGTTATGCCAGTGTGTGATCGTGCTCGCTCGCCGCTGTGCCCTGAACAATATCTTGGACTGCGATAGTGGATGATATGGGAAGGGGACTGAGAGCTTTAGGCGGGCGACAAGAATAGGAGCAATATTGGCTGGGACGAGGAAGCCTGAGGTATGTCGTTCTGTTACTGGTTTCGTCAGCGACAATACCTGCTTCGCGTGAACGTGTCACTATCTCGACGCTCCCTAGTCCCACCCGAACTGAAAGTGTGTCCACGGTCAAGGGTCAAACACAAAAAACCTTTCCCCACGAACGCCCTCAACTGTTTACCGCTCTGCACGAGCGAGTATTCCACAAGTCGCAGGTCTGAATTCATCGTTTTCGTTCAGTACCAGTTCTGCTTCGACATATTATTGACTTCCTGGGATAATTAAGCGTTATTTTACGAAAGGCTCTCGTACATGGTGAGCAAGTGAAACAAATGACTATCATGATCGCAAGGACTGAACATGGCTGTGAACCAAAAGAACGAATGGAACGAGAGTGCCAGTGGAGAGCATGTCAATCGTCAATCCCCAGTTCCCACCTCAGCTCGTCTTCCCATTCACTGTTCCGGCGGCAAATCGCTACGGTGTGCCTCCGCGCTGTGGTGAACTGTCTAATAGCACTTTGGGTGAATTCTGACGGCTCATGTTCCTCCAAAAACAAACTCTGCAGTGCAGGTAACACCTCTGCGGCCCTTCTAGCAGGAATCCCTCCAAGCGCGGATGCGACGAGCGATCCCAGATACTCGGTAATGTGCAACCTCTCCACAGCAATGAATGGGTCCAGAAGCTCCAGCCAATGGGAGTTCTCTATGTTCCCATACCATTCGTAATGTGAATGCCCATATTCGCCTCCGCAGATTTCGAGCCGTTCCACGCCAGAGAGGAAAGGCGAAGCCTTGTGGCATATTTGTGCCATAGATGAAACCTGCTGACCTGGCGTTATGCATGAAACCTGAAGTGTGAGGTTTCCGGCTCTCCCTCGTGGTTGAGATAAGGTGACCTCGGTAAAGTCGCTGAGAAAGTTCACCCTCGCTTGGGAAGGAGAGTTGAGCTTTTCTGCGCGATCGACGAACTGAGACAGTTGTGTAATATCAAAAATGGTTTGATTGAAGAACCGTATTTTGGCGTTGTTCAGTAGTGGGGCCTCAATTCGTGCCACGAGGTCTTCCAAGTACTCGTTGGCACCTTTGAATTCCAACCACGTAAGGGTGGGGAGCACAGCACGCATCAGTATTTGTGGCTGGCCCCCATCAAAGGTTCCGCTCGGGGATTGAAATTCGATACGAAGGAATTTGAGCCTGGTCAACGTGGACAGACAAGTGGTTATCACCTCGGGTGAAATATACCCAGTATTTGGGGGTATCTTGTCAAGCAAAAGTGAGACGAGGCCGACAGCAGACAGGAGGAGCCGTGGCAATGCCGGAAATGCAATTCCTTCCAACAAGAGTCTTTGTAAACGTGGGGCGAATCCACCCAAAAACGATTCAGGAAGAATGGGTGCTGTCTCGTCATCTGAACGAAGTTCAAGGATTGTCAGCGCAGGAAATGGCTCTTGAATCATTGTTTCCAATATCCACAACAACGCAGAACTTAGACGGGAGAGCTGAATCTGGCACACACGATCATGGTGGCCGAATGCAGTAATGGCGCTGGAAGTGGGAAAGTTGGAAAGTGCCGAATACAGCCTATAGTTTATGACAATAGGCAAGGACGGCCAAACATCCAGCAACTCCCTTACAGGAGTTCTTTCCGTGCAGACAATTCGAAGGTTTAAACGGTGCGCAAACGCGAAGACGATGTGCCGCCATCTCCTGCATACGTGCGCTAGCCTGTGCCACGTATATGTAGGGCCAACGTAGTTCATGAAATCGAGCCGATAGAAGTCGAATATATTGAGGAGGACAGCGTCGGGTAGCGCCTCTATTATCGGATGGCCTGCATCACACAAGTCAACAACTATGCTCGAAAGTTGTACAACAGACGTACGTTGCGCAACGGACGTGCGTCGACCTCGTCGTTTAATCAACTCCTTCCAGCGGCGTGCAAAGCCTTTTACTGACTTCGATCCCTTGGAATGGCCACCTATTGGAGAGCCGCGACTGGCAGGAGAAGGTTGGGCAATTCTACCCAGCAGTTGGGGGAATAGACGATGAATGGGCTTTCGGATACGTCTAAGGGTAATTTGGTAAGCTACTTTCCAACTGGCGCTGGCGACATACTGGGGAGAGCTCATCTGACTCGAAAGTCTCGGTGGTGGGTGTATCGAAGCTATCGATACATCCTAGGATCGTGACCCAAAAGGTCACCAAGCTGCGGAATACTCACGATCACGCACTCGATGACAATTGCGCCATGCGTGGGCGAAAGCGCTGCCGGCGCCGCGATTGTGGTGTGATGAAGAGATATCCTCACGAATCACAAACTCAACAGTTGTACTATGACTCGGCTCTTAGTTGCTATTGGAAGTACCCAGATGGGTGAACCAACTATGATACAAGGCGAGCCCGCTGTTGGAAGGCGAGGCTACAAGGGTGGGGATGAGCTGGGGATGAATGAGCACGAACCGGCCCTGTTTCTTTGGGTGGACATCACTTCGAGGGAGAAATTTCCATCCAAGGCCCGTCTCCCTGCTATTCATATTCTTGGGAATATGTCGCGGATTCTTAGACAGGAGAGAAGGAGATGAGTAACACATTCCGGACGAACTTTGACACTGTGATTTTCTATGTGCACTGTTAGATGCCTCAATCTGCCAGTGGTCACTCAGGCTTGGGCTAGACGAAACGACTTTCTACTATGCGGTTACAGTGATGACCTGATCATGAAGTATTCGAGAGCGTGATAAATGCACAGCGGGGAGAAGGCCATCCAAGCATTCGCTAGTTCCTTGCCAGTGGTACTGAAATCGTGTGAGGGAGGGTAGAACAGTCGATTTGGATTCGGCTTGGGGGCAAGACTCGCTTACTCACCCTTAACCATCTCTTCTCCAAGTCCCAGTCAGGCACATTGACTCCGCCACTTTCTGGCCCGAGCTCACTAACGCGCCACTGAATTTTCTGCTCATAAAACGATCAACGTAATCGATAAGCTGAGGTTGACCCTCTTGTTCTCCCGATTCTCCGCGCCAACAGGGCCCAAGCTGAGGAGTTGCCAAGTGAATGCCATGGCCTTGTGACAGGGGAGATAAACCCTTCTTTGTAAGATTATAATGAGTCCGAGTCATACCTCGGAAACACTCACAAGTATTTATTTGTCTGATAAGCTCATAGGGACATTTGTGTTTCTTTTACAATTGTTGTTCGCGTCCTGCTTCGCTATGTAGGAATACTAGTTGGGATGAATATCGAATACATGTACTAGTAGATGACTCAACACTTTACTCCGTTATCATTTGATTATTTATCACTGGCAAGCTCAGACTGGCGTAAAGGACTTCAAACAATGAGAAGATAGTACGGACAAGTCCTGTAATTGTACCCTCCGCCACGCCAACTTGCACCACGATCACGATGTTGCTCACAGGAGGCGTCTCGTCCCTGTCATCATCCCCGCTTGCCTCCTCTGGCCACAACGCCTACCCGGTTCGGCCTGCCCATATGATTGCCTCGTCCTCCGAGTCTTCATACCACCGCACTCGGAGATCCATTTACCCCATCGCTCGCCTGTCTATTACGGAAGCTGCGCCGCAGCCAATCCAGAGACCTATTGTACCACGTCCCACATGTCTGCTTCCCCATGTTCACCTTTACGTAATTTCTTCTTATCCCACCCCCACCTCGCCTACACACTCACTTTCCCACTCAGGACCTTTCCCGGTCCGCAGGTAGGTTGGGAACAAGGAGATCGCTAATAGCGGCTGCGGCGTATTCACGCCCCGGTCGTTGTAGGCAGAGGGGACTGTCGGAGCTACGAATAGAGAAGTAAGAGCTCCATAATGGCTCATTCTGCGCACGAAACGCGGGGAGCGTCCGCACGCGATGTGGTGTGACAAGATTGGCATATAATATAATAATAACCGCTGGGCCGCAAGTCTATGAGCTTCCCACGGTCAGTTGCACCATACCGGCCTACCATGTGGGTCCAGCATGGTGTTGGGCTTGAAGTGCGTGCGTTGAGGATACTATTTATATCTGAGGCAACTCGTGTCTCGCATGCTCAGGTGTTCACGCAATGTTGAGGTGAAGGTGCGGAGATAAGGAGACCATGCACGTACGACCAATGATAGTTGAGATTGATTGCCACTCACAGTATTTGTGTCTCAAAATCGCAGAAGTGGGAGCAATCTAGACCGAGTTTCTAGGCAAGGGGTGAACCCAGACGAACAGTGAAGTCACTTGAACTCTACATCATCACTCTCCTGCTGGTGCCGGGTCGACCTCTACTCGCCGGGTGTTCACAGCTTCACACTCGTACGCAGCGTGCAGGGCATCCTCGCGTCGGCGATAGGTAATGAATGGACCAGACAGGGCGACACAGACAAGGCGACACCGAACACGCAGGAACCACGTACATTCTATGAAGGCTTGCGTCCTCATTTCTGCTTGCGCCCTGCTAAGCGCCGTGTCGTGGTAGCTCCGATGTTAGCGAACTGAGACGATGGTGCGTGAAGCATAGGACGTCCCAAGAGGCGCTTGCGCGTCAAGCTTACGAGAGGACGACCTTTTCATTAGCGAGAAATGGAAGGGTGTAAAGGAAAACTGTAAACGTCACGAGTGAACAGTGAAAGCAATAAGATTTTCGTGACTTGTATAGCAATGACTCTGGCCTGAGGGGACGGCGATGGTGAGGCGACATGGCTGAGTCAAAGCAGGAAACATGCGAGTAGGAGCAATTCACGAAAGAATGTCATATCAGTAATTGTATTCACGCTCCCCTTCACACGATAAGCCTCGGATCAAGGCAGTGCGTACGAAACACGAGGCACAAAGTGGAGCCGGAGCAACAGCACTGTGATAGTCAATTCAATTCCTGCCAAAAAAAATTGGTTTGCTCTCTCCTGTGCCTTGCAACCTGGCAGGGGGTTGTGTATGCTTTTTCTACATTGTATAAAAGAAGTGGGGATAGATGATATTGCGGCTGGGGCGAGACCACGTGGGTGAGATGGACACACCGCGGTTAACACGTTCTCGTTATTGTGGTCTGTCCGCTTCAATAAGAGGCGTGGACCCGACCGTAATCGACAATTCGCCCCACTCCCCTAGTCGGTCATGCTCCCACACGTTGTTTTTGCCCTCGTCCCCATCTTATCCTTGCTCCCCTCCGTCGCCGCCCACGGCTTCGTCACAAAAGTCGTTATTGACGGCACTACCTACACCGGAAACGTCCCCAATGCCCAGCCCTCAGATAGCCCTATCCGTCAAATCTCCGATATCGGCCCCGTAAAGGGCGCGAACAACCCTTCCCTGAACTGTGGCCTGAACGCTCAGCTGGCTACCATGGTCGTACCCGCTAGTCCCGGCTCAGCCATGGAATTTTATTGGGGAAACCCTGGTCAGGAAAATGTGAGTCGCGTTCTCCGCCTTATTTGAAGTTCAAACTACTCACCGACGCGTCTTTCATTGTAGTGGCCACACAATACCGGTCCAATGATGACTTACATGGCCAAGTGTGACACCTCGACATGCGACAAGTTTAATGGCTCAACTGCCAAGTGGTTCAAAATCGAACAGATTGGCAAGAAGGACGGGTCAACTTGGTACCAACAGGACATTAGTGCGTGAACTTTCACTCTTTCATCTTTTCCTCTCTTAGTTGGGATTCAATAGTGAACGGCAAACCCGCCACGTTGTCACTCCCCACCGATGTAGCCTCAGGGGACTACCTCGTCCGGCACGAGATCATCGCCCTCCACCTCGCCGTGACTCAGGGTGGCGCCGAGTTCTATCCCTCCTGCACGCAGATCCGCATCGGCGGCTCGCAGACCGGCACGCCTAACCAGACCGTCTCATTCCCGGGCGCGTACAACGACAATGACCCGGGCATCTACGATACGAACGTGTATTCCGACCAGGCTTACGTTTTTCCTGGCCCGCCCGTGTCCAACCTCGCCTCACCGGCGGATATGGCCGGCGGGCAGACGCCCAGCCCGAATCCGTCGGACGGTGCCGCCCCGACGGCGACGTCGTCCAGCACGAAGGGTAACAAGCCGAAGCCGACCTCGACCGGATCTAGTGCGCAGCCGACGTCGCTGACGGGGTCCTCGAAGAACAGGATCTGCAAGCTCCAGAAGCAGGACGCGTCGGTATCGCGGCGGGACACGGCTTTCGCTCAGCATAAACGCCGCACGAGCTTTATGCGTGCCATTCGCGACGTTTTTTACTCCTCGTGATTGCAAGCATTCCTTCCTTCCTTTATCTTTCACCTACACACATGATGATCTTGATGTGATTTAAGTGTTTTGGCTAACTAACGAGATCTGGCATCGATTCCCTCTTGTAGCATTACTCTTTTTCTCACGGGCTTTCAACAGTTGCGTATCTAAACATGTTGTACAGTATATCTCCCTCGCCGATACCACTTTAGCTGACTACGTCGGGTGGTGGCAGTTATGTCCAGACCATGTAACTACTTATTAGGCTAACTATCAACTCACTCAACAGAGAGGGGACAAGGGAAACGAGGTGTAATTATTATTACCTACCAAAAGACCTTCGACCCCGCGATGTACACGCATACCCCCTCAGGACGTGGCCCCGGGGGTTCGGGAAACACGAAGAATGGTGGAAAACGCGTGCTTGATGTGCCAGCCTCGTTCCCTGCCATGAGGCGACCCCTCCCCTAAACTTAAATTCGGGCTGCGCAGCACGGATAAGTAGGCCCGGGGGTGGCCTCATTCCCTTGAGTACAGACAAGGTGTTATGGATTAGCCTCAGCTGAAATCTGTCCGTCGTTAGCGCTTGGAGATCCATTTTAATCCAATTATCCACTTTCTACTTCCAGCAAAGTATGGTATGCACAGTAGACCGTAGACCGTTGAGTGATGCCACTGCTACACGGGCTCGCCCTCTCTCTCCAATGAGAGTTCGAGACCTCAGGCCTCAGGCTCCGGGCGCCTAGCATCACACCAGCCACTCCCCCATCACCTCAACTCTCTTCAGTGCGTCCTTTGATCATCCACATGGTGCCGTCTCCAACCAGCACACTTTTTTTCGCCCCGGGAAATAGGAAGGACTCGGACTGGGGGCTCTCACCCCCGCCACTTGGCGCTCGTGGGAGATCGTCGATCATCTACAGAAGCAAGTTACCTTGGTACTACACACCCACGCATACAAGTGGTCTAACCATGGACCACTTGCACCTACAAGCGACGAGTCCTAATGGTTTAGAGTACCGAAAGGTGTCTGCGGTGTACAGCATAATTTCGCAGATTATCACGGTGAAGGCCCGGGCCGTCTGTCAGACTCGTCTGCCAGTGGTCTCTCCACGCGGATTCTGCATCTGCTCTCCCGCATTCCGAACTCAATTCCACTGTTCTCTTGGTGCGCTCTGCTTTCTGCTCAAATGGGTCGTCTAGGACTGTGGGTATCTGACGTTTCGCTCCGCCTGAAGATGTCCATCCACACGAACTTGACCCTGAGCCTTTCCCCCTCAGGTAGTGCATCCATCGCTCGCCTTCGTTTCGGTTGTCAGGCTTCCAGAGCCAGGGCTTATTTTCCCAATACCGACTCGTTATAAACCAAAGAAAGACACATTCCGGGAATACAAATGTTCCTTACCAGAGAATCCTCAACGCCACTCTGCCCTACCACGTTCCTCCTCTGGAGTGGCCACACGATCGGCCTTCTCCATGATATCCTTGAGCTGATTCTCTTTACCAGTGGGACCTGAGTGTGGGCTGGTAACTCAGAGATGGGGCACATTATCCGATTGCCACGCTTTCCCTTCGCTGAGCCCTCGCTGACTGATGTGAGATGTGACCACCCGACAGCCGGTGCATTCCAACTCGACCTGCCAATCGACTGTACTGGCTCTCAGCGTGGTGAAATGTCATTCGCGTGTGTGGCTCAGCATTAAGTCCAACCCGTCTTCTGCTAACAGATGCTGGTGATAGACTGACGCTACTCCGCCCATGACATGCCTTATTCGATGATGAGCTTCAAGATACCGTCTATTTTTGCTGTTGCAGGACATAAACTTGAACGTGAAGAAATTTGTGAACATGCGTGTGCCCGCGCAGTGTGGTCACAGATGGAGCGTTCTCGGTACTAATGGCTTAATGATTCGCAAAATCGCGGACACTAGATCTCGTCCCCAGTGGTCCGTTATCGGTTGATTACCACACCAACGAGTTGAGTTGGAGGAAAACCGCCGTACGCCCGCAATGCATATTCAACACTATTACAAGACAAGACAAACGAACAGATAAAGGAAAGTCAGGTTAGGTAGTACGGAGATTAGAGTGGTTATGACGGATTCGCAAACTAGCACAGATAGAGTAGCCTGGGGTATGATGACGCCATACTGCCGCACCCAAAGAAGCCGACAGGTTGTTTCTTTTCATTGTTTTAAGACTTTTGGAAAGGGGCCCACTGGGCGATTTATCCTCCTTCCACTCATGCTGCTCCAACTTCACTCATTGCACGATCACTGCTGCTTGCATTCTTCCCGATTCACATTCGCTGGTAGGCCACCGCGCCCTCTACCTCCCGCACGAGCGGCACCGCGCCGCGGCGGCGGTAGGTCGTCCTCGTCCGAATCCTGTACGTTATTTATGAGCGCGAAGCAAGAAAAAAAGAAATGCCGGGAAACGACATACCACATCAATATCATCGACGTCGTCATCATCATCATCTTCATCCTCGTAATCGTCCTCATCTTCAGAGAGCATATCGTATTCAAGCGCCTTGCCAGTGAAATAGTCGATAGCACGCGGTATGATCTATAGAAGATCATGGAAAGGTGAGGGAATTGTGTAACACGAATGCGGACAGATGGAACGCACTTTCTCCTTGATGTCCTCGCCGATTTGATAGTCAATCTCCAACTTCTCCTCGAGTTCGTCAAGCTCTTCTTCATCAATCTCTCCCGCCTCGATTGTCTCTTCGCTCGGGGCGATGGGGGGTGAGAAGAAATTGAAGAAGGATTCTGTTGGGTGTGCTTTTCGTACTAGCCGCGTGCGATTTGTATCTAACAAAGCTAACATCAGAAGAGGAGCCAAGAATTGAAAAGAAGCACGCACTTTTATTTCGTTGCTTTTTTATTTCGAACTCCTTCGTCAAATCCTTCTCATCCTTCCACCTGACCTCAGTCCCGATAGCGCGGTCGTACACGAAATCGCCCGAATATCCAACTTCCTCACGGTACACGTACGTCTTCTCGAGTACGTCATTCTCGAAATATTCATTTGATGAAAACTCAAAGATGAGCTTAAACCCGGGCTTGGGTTCGCTGGAGGGAAGGTACTCGATACGCAGGTCGGTGAGCTCCTTGAGTGCAGCAGCGTCGCGATCGGTGATCAGCTCTGACAGACCAACGTGATTCCTCAGTGCGGTGAGCCAGAACCCGGGTACAGCAGCGGCAACAGTCGAAGGGGGTACAGCCAGCGGATTCTCGTCCGCATCATCTTTGGTAGACTGAGCAGCACCAGCCTCGAGCTCTTCCGCGGTGGGCTCAGCGGTGGCATGTATGAGCGCGCGCCGGCGCGCATAGAGAGGTTTGGTGAGTTCCAGGTACTGTGAATTTGAATCACATGCAAGTTAGTAAGAGATTTCCGAAAATTTGCCATGTACAGGCAAAAGGGATGATGTGTGCCATTGAAGGACAGATGACGGCAAGGTTACGGCAGAACATTCTACAGGGGGAGTGGGTCGAGAGACGCCACAATTATTCGCGCCTATCATTCCTGATTTCGGATCTAATGCGATTGGGTCCGAAGGGAAGGACAAGACGGAGGAGACGGCGACGCGCCCAACCCCACAACGGAGATACTGCTCGACTCGGACCCCATCTGCGAGCGACGACGATAGGACGATGAAAGTGAACAGTAGGATGATGGATAGATCTAAAAAAAAAAAAAGGGGGGGGGGAAGGGACACAGATGACTCGCCTTTTTTTCGAGCTCGAGACACTCGCGCTTGTACTGATTTTGCAACTCACTCTGCTTTACTTGGACGCCTTTGAGGGCTTCGAGGGTTTTTTTGGCACCATCTGGGAGGCTCTCGATGTAGCCGGAACTCTTGCCTAAAAGACCAGCAAGCCTTCCCTGAACGAGACCAAAGACTGCGTCATGAACATTGGTGGTCTCTTCTGCGGGTTCTGCATCCTCAGAGATATCTGGTACGGTTGGACGGGAAAGACCCGCAGAGATGGGGGCGTGGGTGAGGGGGGTGTTCTGGGGAGTAGGTGCGGTGATATCTGAGGGCTGATTGATGGGGACTGTGTTCGACATGACTTTGTTGAGGAAAGACAAGTGTCAAGGGCAAATCGCAGTCGCAGTCGATCCACCGTCGGTTAAAATTTTATTATTTATTATTTGTTTAGTTAACTACTTGTCAAGTCTCAACTGCTGCCCAGAAATATAAAGGGGCTGATGTCCCGATGGACCACAACCCGCTCGCCAAAATGACCATCAGCTGACCCTGTACTGCCGGTCTGATCCACATCAGAAACGAGATCGTCGTCCACACGACATCCCAGCCAATCGATGCCTGCGCCGGGTGTGAGTGCAGCACGGCCCATACCGTTCCCTGTCCGGCCACTGCCCCGGTAGTATTCATGGACAGTGTCGTGCGGACACGCGCTATAACGGCTAGCAGCGCGATGAGTTGGTACAGCGCCCGCGTGCGAATGTGCAGGCTGCCGGTAGGTGCGACCCTAAGTGGAAGGAGAGGGATGACCAGGAGCGCGTGCATAACGAGCAGATTCAAGAGGAAGTAGTCGTGCTGGAGTGAGCGCGGGACCAAAAAAACTGTCACAAGTGAGGCGAGCACGCTCAGCCACAACAGCGGCGGAACCGTCCTCTTTGTACTGGCGATTTCCGTGGCGCGCGCACTGGCAGTGGGGGGAAGCGCGAGGAAGAACAAGTTTATCCCTACAGAAATGGCCACCAGTTGTCCGAAAAGCATGTATGCCCACACATGTTTTACATGATACTCCCTGCCTAGATCGTCCAGGGAACGGTCAGAATAAGTGAGACAGATCGACGCAACGGAGGTGTACGTGCCTTTCGTCAGCAGGAATACTGTCCAAAACCCAACCGTGAACAAACATAATTGCTCGCTCCACCACCACTTCAATGGCCCGTCGCACACGATCTTCCATGCTTGCTCAAAGAGAGCGGTGTTCGTCAGCCAGTTGGCCACCCGAACCAGTGTAGGCTCAACACTGCTGCCGGGTGCACTTCGCTCGTATTCCACAAAGCTCCATTGCATGAAAGAAAACATATCTTTTCACCGAACGCTCGACATGCCCATAAATCAGCAGATATGAAGACTCACAGTACCATGTGTGTGCGAATGAGACGAGCGCCAGACCGATACCTGATAAGGATATCCTGCGACCGCGTTCCGAGATGCTTTGTACAATAAGGAAGAATAGGAAGAATATGGAGAGGAAGTAGGACGAGAAGATTGCGAGTCCAATGAGCTGCCCCCTACCGAGCGTGTGCATCGAAGTCATGGCGGTGTCCATGTTATGACGATGACCGTGACGTACAGCACAGTAAGGCCAGTACTGTTACAGTCGCTTGCTTGACGATAACCGCTTCACCATCGGTGTAATTCCCCCAACTGTCGTCACAACGCCACAGCGAGCCGTTCAGTCACAAGCGAGACCTCAAGTATCCTTGATTATAGTAGTAGAAAAAAATAGGATACTACAGGAGCACAGTGTTTTAGGCTCGCTGGCGATACCGCCCACCCGTTTCCTTTGCCTCCTTCGCGACCGCTGCTCTCTTTCGCCGGTGTATTTCTGCTGCCTTCTCGTTAATCTTCTCCACGGCTTGTGTGTCTGGAAACCCAATGTCCCAATACCCAGGAGGAGTCGGCGCGCGCTGCCACTGCGCCCGGTGTCGAGACACCGCTTTCCGGTGTGCGCTCACCTCCGCATCATAGAGCTCGGTATCTGTCCTTGCCCGTACTCCGGCTCTCTCCTCCGCACCTCCGTCGCCGTGAGACCCTGAATCAGATGCCACAAAGGTGGGCGATGACGGGCGTGAAGGCGAGTCCCAGCGCGGCGCTTCGAGTCTTGGTGGGAGTGGGCCCACTGCATCATACCACTGCAGCATCCACAATTTAATTTACCGGGAACAAGGGGACGACAACGAGGCGAGAGCATTGCAATGGAGAATAGGCACTTACCCCACGGCATTCTTCGCACTCCCCTGCATTAAGTCTATGCCGATGACGCCGCCCACGCACGACTTCGTCGAATGCAAACGGCACGCCAGCGTTTGTCACAGGGTCAATCTCAAACTCTGCATTAAGTGCAGGTGGCCCGCCACCACGCATGCGCTTGTAACGAGAAACAGACGGTAAGGTTGCCGATGCAGACTCTAGCACGAGCTCTGCATTGCTTCGAGGACGTTTGGTGGAAGGGGGTGAGAGGAGCGTGGGCTGGTGCTGGGGCGTGGGCGGACACGAAGAAAGCGAAAGCCTTCTCGCTCGTTCGCGTTGAGAGGGTGTAGACGGATGCCAAAAGGTAAGAGCTGAAAAAAAAAAGATAGTCGTTCATAGAATGACACGCATAATGTGTAGAATCCAACCTTGTGAGTCTTCCTGCGTTTGTGACATCTCATCCACAACAGTATCTTCATTCTCGTCGCGTGTTCGCTTGAGATGACGCGTGGAAGGTGAACCTTCGGATGAGACGCGGATTTTATTACTACATTGTGTGAGATAATGGACGGGATGGGACCAAGACGGCTTAAATGCGCACCGAGGGGTATTAAGAATGTGCCTATTCTGTGAGAGGGGACTTCTCCCTAGACCCACAGACTTGGTCGGGGAAAGTCTAACGCCTGCGCGGGCTGGGCGGGGTTCTGGTCTATGGTTACAATTGCCACCCAACCAAACGAAAGAAGGAAGAGACAAACTCATGGGGGTTATCGGTGTTTCTAGCATCTTCACCACAGACTGCTGCTGCGATGCCGGAGTTGAACTCTCTATGCGTTTCATCCTCATATCTTTGTCGCGCTTAGCCTTGGACGGGACGCCGCCCTTCATCACGATGAAATGTCGCTTGAAGCGCTTCCATGTCTTCATTTTCTCCTCTAGAGTTTGAGCTAGGCGATCACGGTCTGCGCGGAGGGCATCGTAACGCTCCTGAAGATTCGCGAGTTCCGCCCGGGTGGCAGCGAGTTGGGAGGCCAAATCTGGAGAACTGGGAAGAGATCAGGATGAACACAAAAAAAAGCAAAAGCTGGCATACCCGTTGTTGCATTGGGATTCTGACTTGCCCGAGGCCCTCGCTTGAGCGGGCATCGGTGCACCAGAATACTCCCCCTTGTTACAAGATAGTTACAAAACGACGCCAAGTCTGACGCGCTCGCGTCTGCCCTCGATCACGTGGTCTGGCCTCAGTGAAGGTAAATTGTCACCGGCCTCACCTTCAGACGTCGACGACATGCCGCTCGCACCGCCCACATTAGCATTGTTGTGGGATGAAGCACGGCGCTTTTAGGGTAAATGGTTCCGACTTGGAGACATCTGGGTTCGCAATCGCGCGTCTATTCTATTCTAGTCTATCCTCTCGATTCACAATAAAATCATACGTAGCTCTTTTATAACGCGCAATCCTCTCAAATTCTTCTACAGCGACAATAACTATTAACACACTTCAGAGGACCTCTTCAATGATATCAATCGGCGAGTCAGGGGTTACCGGATCGCGCAGACCGTGAAGGCAGGTCTCTGTTGCAGCGCCGCCTGGCAGATCGGGCATCTTGCCATGTGGAAAGTCCTTCCTAGCAAGGTCGCGGAGCTTGAGCCGACGCGCCTTGTCAGCGTCGTCGGTACCCGTAATAGGTTTCATGGTGAATGTGGATTGGTAAGGAGGGGTAGACCCGGGTTGATCCTGCGGAGGGCTATTCAAGACATCGAGATAATTAGGGGCTTCCAAGCTCTTCTCCTCCTTCTTGACAGCGTCGAGGAGCTGGGCAGCAGTGATGCCTGTAAGGTTAAGGTTTGCAAGCGCAGCCTCAAGGGCATCAACGTGGATAACGACGACGTTTGGAGTAAGAGAGGCGAGAGTCATGATGGATGATGGTCAGGAGCAAACTAGGGTCAGGAGCAAACTACTGGGTTTTCTCGATTGGGCCTTAAGACCGATTTTGACCGATTTACACCGAAGCGACCGATTCAAGGGCACGTGATGCACGTGACTCCGGCGCGTGGCGGGGGCTTTGGTGGGCCAGGATCTCTCAGTGTCGAGGGACTGCGAGAACACAACGGGACAGCAATCAAAACAATCGCATTTCTCATCGCCTTCGCTCGGTTCACGGTTCTATCAAACCAGAGGGACACTTGCAGCCCAAGGGGAACACTCACAGCCCCAAACCTTCAAAGTGCGACTCAAAACGGCATGAACCACCCGAGCCAGCGCGAGCATCAGTCATCACGCAAGCAGTCGAGACGGAGGTGCTGGTGTCCGTTGTGGAGTACCACAAGGCTTCCGGGAGTGGACGGCGGCATAATCAGGTCATACAACCTGAAGAGCACGTTACCATTGTCATCGTTGGTCCTCCTCCTCTGGAGCTTTTTTCCCAAACCCTCGTACTCCATGGAGAGATCGGCGCTCCTCTCTCCACCTACAACAACCTTTTCATGCATGTCCCACGGTGTTTTCAGGAATCCGACAGGATGAAAGTCTGTCCCTTTCACATAGATCCACTGGGCCTGTGGCTGTGGCCAGTCAGGGATGTCGTCCTCCCCCTTTGTCTTCACTTGGCGGGGGCCATTCGCACAATAACCCCTCTTGTGATTCTCAGAGCTACCAGGATACGTCATGATGTGGCAACAGCTACAAATGGCCATCTTGCGCTGGGAGTGGCCGAGAAACATCAGATAAAGGGAAGGCGAAAGAGTTTGGAGGTGGACGCGCCAACTTTGCATCCACTCCAGCCGGGTTGTTCCCACCAGTCGACTTCACGAGTTTGACGACAAAGCAATGTCACCCCCAGGACGTGTTGGTGCTGGCTGTCACTGCCCAGAGTCAGGAATTGAGGCCACTAGGCGATCACATTTAAAATTGTTGCATGCAATCTGTGTCGCAATCTCTGTTTCCACATTGCCAAGCTGTTCCATGAGTGCCCAAGGGTGCTTTGGGATGTGCTCAATGCCCTTTGATGCATTGAGTGCCTCCAGTCGGGTTCGTTGCAGCAAGCCATATCCAGGACTCGGAGTTCAGGTTCAAGCGACTCAGACCCATCGCTGCTCCATGTGAAGGTCCATAAAGAGGTAAAACTCATTATCGCTTCCATTGATTGCCAGTGCACGAGCATCAAGACCCGTGTATACAGAGAAGCTCAGCCATGCTCCATGCGGGGGGTGGTAGAGGGATGGGATGACAAGTTGCTATGATGTGACAAAAAAGGTGAGAGGGTCGCTTGGCCGAGTGACCGAAACTGTGGCCACAACTGCAGGTAGCAATGCAGTGTTGCTTGGGAAACTTAGAGACCGCGGTGGGCTTGGAGGCACTGAGGCAGAAACTATAACTGGCACTTTTTACATCATGAAATTGTGAATACAGAGGTCAAACATGGATATATGGTTCTGTAAGACAACGCACTGGCACCCATGTCAAAATAGAAAACCCAGGGTACGCGGGATTGCCGCCTTCGGCGACAATCACCCAGATTATGACCGATTTATCTCGGTGTAAATTGGTCAAATCGGTGCAAATCGGTCTTAAGACCCAATCGAGAAAACCCTGGGTATGACGGAGTTGCCTCGCTTGATAAATCGGTCATAGCCTGGGTGATTGTCGCCGAAGGCAGCAATCCCGCGTACCCTGGGTTTTCCGCAGCGGAACCCAAAATGGTACCCTGGGTTGTCTTACAGGACCGTATGCTATCATGTTTAACCTCTGTATTGATAATTTCATGATGTACAAAGTGCCAATCGCGGTCTCTTCCTCCAAGCCCACTACGGTCTTCAAGTCTCTCGGGCAACACTGCAGTGCCCTCTGCGGTCGTAGCCGCCGAATTGGTCACTCGGCCAAGCAACGGTGACCCTCTCGCCTTTTTCATCACAGCCATTCGAGCCATCATGCATCATCCCCCCTCGTTGATCTATGGTACACCAACTAGACCTCCCGAGAAGTCAAAGCCAGCCGTCCTCTTGTCCTTCACAAAACGCCTACCACGCTCTGCATGAAGTATGGCTGGGCTGACATGCTTGCAGTCACTCTTCATATACGGGGGTCTTGATACCCATGCGGCGGTGGCAATCAACAGAGGCAATGATGGGTTTTAGGTCTTTATGGACCTTCGTGTGGAGTAGCGATGTGTCCAAGTCTCGTATAGCTTGAACTTGAAGCCTGTGACTCACTCAACTCCTGGAAATGGCTTGCTGCAACGGACATGTTCAATTCTCGACTGGAGGCACTCAATGCGGCAAAGGACATTGAGCGCATCTCAAAGCACCCTCGGGCACTCTTGGAACAGCTCAGCAATGTGGGAACAAAGATTGCAACCCGGATTACATGCAACAATTTTAAATGTGCGTAAATTTGCCGTTTTGCGTCTCAGATCGTCCAGTCATTTCAAACCTTCCTGACACATCTCGACTCCGGGCAGCGACACGTTCTGGAGGCGACATTGCTCTGTTGTCTCGCTCGTGAAGTCGACTGGTGGGAACAACCCAGCTGGAGTGGATGCAAAGTCACTGTGTCCACTG
>Ga0209488_10001125_pt1 | contig 22771 bp, 23 predicted proteins | sample Rivendell_Oct201_8_FD_188349 | JGI IMG/M metagenome (GOLD analysis project Ga0209488, IMG submission 188349) | Vadose zone soil microbial communities from the Eel River Critical Zone Observatory, Northern California, USA -... | ecosystem: Environmental > Terrestrial > Soil > Vadose zone >...
TCATGAAACGCTCAGCCTCGCCCCGATTATATAGGTCGGAGCAGAGGTGATGTCGCCCCCGATCCGGTCATGGCTCCCTGGCGCGGCGCGTCGGCTTCTTGGGCGCCGGCGGAAACCAACGGCCGAGGATTTGCTCTTGAGAATAGTGGGTGCTTCGCAGAGTTCGGCGAGACGTATTGTCAATCTCGCCGAATTCCTCGAGATCTTCGATGGCCAGATCGATCGCGCGCGCGGTCTGCTTCGCAATTTGATCATCTAACTCCCGGGCGAGGCTCCGATTCTGTTCCAGAATGTCCTCTATCTCGGCGCGAGCCCCGGTGACCGATTCAAACCACCCCCGCCGAGGGTCGGCAGAAGGTGAGTATTGCAATTTGAGGAGGTGTTGGATGATCCGCCGAATTTGACTCCCCAATTCTCGCCGGACCGACTTACCCAAGTCCTCGACCTCCTCTGCAAGGTTCTCCCAGTCGAGCGGTTGGTTCGTTCGGCTCCCAGCAGCCGCGCGCAGCGCCTTGGCTTGTTGCTGGGTCCAGGCCACGAAATCTTCGTCATAGAGCGACTTTACGTCAGACATCTGCGGCTCCTTGCGGGCAGCCTACCACAGATGGCCCAACCTGCCTTGAAGGGGAAGCCGCGGCTGCCCATCATCGCCCCATGAAGGAATTTACGGTTCAACCCGATCCGGACGACCCGCGGCTGACGCGGCGGGTTGCCGGGATCGACCAAGAAGGCAAATCGATCGAAACCGCGGTCGTCACCGAGCGGCCGCTGACCTTGTTCCTGAACGGGCGCGAGATCGTCACAATGATGACGATCGGCGACCACCCGGACTACCTCGCGGTCGGCTACCTGCTGAACCAGAACATGCTCGGGCCCGAGGACCGGATCATTGGCGTCGATTACGACGAGGAGATCGAAACCGTTGTCGTCCGCACCGACCGCGAGACCGATTTCGAGGACAAGCTGAAGAAGAAGACGCTGACCTCGGGCTGCGCCCAAGGCACCGTGTTCGGCGATTTGATGGAGAAGTTCGAGGAAGTGCGGCTCGACCCCGAGGCCGTGCTGCGCACCTCCTGGCTCTATGCGCTGACCCGGAAGATCAACACCGCGCCGAGCCTTTATCTTGCGGCCGGCGCGATCCATGGCTGCGTGCTCTGCGAAGAGGACCGGCCGCTCCTCTATATGGAGGATGTCGGCCGGCATAACGCGGTCGACAAGATCGCCGGCTACATGCACCTGAACGGCATCTCGCCGAAGGGCAAGATCTTCTATACGACCGGGCGGCTGACCTCGGAGATGGTCATCAAGACCGTGCAGATGGGGATCCCGATCCTGATCTCGCGCTCGGGCTTTACCGCCTGGGGTGTCGAGCTGGCGCGGCAGGCCGGCTTGACGCTGATCGGGCGCGCCAAGGGCAAGCGCTTTGTCGCGTTGGCCGGCGAGGAGCGCATCGTCTTCGACAGCGATCCGCGCGCCATCGGGGACGAGCCGGCGCGTCTCGCACGCAAGGCCAGCCTGGCGGACGAAGTCGCGGCGGACGGGGAGGGCGGGTGAACATCCTTGGGCTGCTGCTCGCCGGCGGCCAGAGCCGGCGGATGGGCGGCGGCGACAAGGCGCTTCGGCCGCTCGGCGGCCGGCCGCTGCTGCAGCGCGTGATCGATCGGTTGCGGCCGCAGGTCGCGGCGCTGGTCCTGAACGCCAATGGCGATCCCGCGCGCTTTGCCTGCTTTAGCCTGCCGGTCGTCGCCGACTCGATCCCGGATTTTGCCGGGCCGCTGGCCGGCATCCTGGCCGGGCTCGACTGGGCCGCGGCGCACCGCCCGGACTGCCCAATAATCGCCAGCGTCGCGACCGACGCGCCGTTCCTGCCGGAAAACCTGGTCAGCCGCCTCCTTCAGGGCATGGAGGCGGAGGGCGCCGAATTGGCCTGCGCCGCCTCGGCCGGGCAGCCGCATCCTGTGATCGGATTGTGGCCGGTGCGGCTCCGCGACGATTTGCGCCATGCGCTGGTCGAGGAAGGGGTTCGCAAAGTCGATGTGTGGACCAGCCGGTACCGGCTCGCGACCGTGCCGTTTCCCGAGCTGAGCCTCGAAGACGGCTCGGCAATCGACCCGTTTTTTAATGCCAACCGGCCCGAGGATTTCGACCGCGCCGCGGCGCTGCTGGATCGCCTCGAAGTTAAATAAAAGCCCCTTTGAATGGGAGCCTTGCCGTTGCCCGGCTCCCGTCCGCATGCCAGCATGCCGGGATGAGCCATTCTGTCGATCTGCGCGTCCTCGAATTGCTGGCAGCGCGCCTCTGCCATGAGCTGATCGGGCCGGTCGCTGCGATCGGCAACGGCGCCGAATTGCTCGCCGACGAGGAGCCGGATTTCGTCAAGGACGCCGTTGCGCTGGTCGGCGAGAGCGCCCGCAAGGCCAATCGGCGGCTGCAATTCTATCGGTTTGCCTATGGCTTCACAGGCGGCGAACTGGCAGGCCTGCCGCCCGACCGGCTGGTGAGCGCGCTGTTCGAGGAAAGCGCGGTCACCTGCGATTACCGCAAAGGGGTCCGTGGGCTGCCCATCGAATGGCAAAAACTCGGCTGCAACATGGCGGCGATCGGCGGCGAGGCGCTGCCGCGCGGCGGTAGCCTGGTCCTCGATGTCGAAGGCAGCGCGCCGCAGCTCGACGGCAAGGGCGAGGGGACTGGCCCGAGCGAACCGGTCCGGTCGGCATTGGCACTCGCGATGCCGGTCGAGGAGCTGAGCTCGCGGACGGCGGGCGCCTATTTTACGGGTTTGCTGGCGGCGCGGCTCGGCCGCCGGATCGTCGTCGACGCCGAACGCGGGCGCTTTCGGCTAGGTCTAGCCCTGGTTGGCTAGCCGGGCGGCTAGTCGGCCGCCGCCTCGACCGGGTCGCGCAGCACATAGCCGCGGCCCCAGACGGTCTCGATGTAATGATCGCCGCCCGTCGCCTGCGCCAGCTTCTTGCGCAGTTTGCAGACAAAGACGTCGATGATCTTGAGTTCGGGCTCGTCCATGCCGCCATAGAGGTGGTTGAGGAACATCTCCTTGGTCAGCGTCGTGCCCTTGCGCAGGCTCAAAAGCTCGAGGATGCCGTATTCCTTGGCGGTCAGATGCAGCGGCTGATCGCCGACGTTCACAATGCGGCTGTCGAGGTTCACCAGCAGCTTGCCGGTGCGGATCGTCGACTCGGGATGCCCCTTCGAGCGCCGGACGATCGCCTGGATGCGGGCGATCAGTTCGCGCTGCTCGAACGGCTTGGTCAGGAAGTCGTCGGCGCCAAAGCCGAGGCCTTTGATCTTGTGGTCGAGTTCGCCGAGCCCGGAGAGGATCAGGATCGGGGTGCGCACCCGGGCGGCGCGCAACCGCCGCAGCACCTCGTAGCCGTCCATGTCGGGCAGTAAGAGATCGAGGATGATGATGTCGTAATCGTAGAGCTTGCCGATCTCCAGACCGTCTTCGCCAAGATCCGTCGTGTCGCAGATAAAGCTTTCCTTCTTCAGCATCATCTCGATGCTTGCCGAAGTGGCCGCGTCATCCTCAACCAGCAAAACGCGCATCGCGAAAACCTCCCTGGCGAGCGGGCCGGGGGGCGACCGCATCGTCATCCTTAACGACTATTACCCTGGGCGGTTAATAAATCATTATCGGCAAGGTTAAAACCGGCAGCCGGCGTGCGACCTTTGGTTTAACGCGATTTTAGCTGCCGCTGCGGCAGATTCGTCGCGCGCGGCTGGGACGCAGCCCCCAAAGCGCTCGCCTCGCTGGAGCCCCCCGATGAGCATGTCGCAGAGCCGTCTCCGCCAGCACCGCTGGGAACTCGACGAACGGCGCCGCTTTTTGGCCGGGCTCGAGGCCTTGGCGGCCCGCCTGCGGCGCGATGCGCAGCGGCTGCACTGGGAAATCGAGGAGGAGACCGGGGCCGGACGCAGCGAGCAGAAGACCGGTGTTGTCTACCCGATCTTTGTCGAGCCCCTCCTGGAGAGGCGGAAGAAACTCGAGCGCTCGATCGCGGATATTGAGGCCCAGATCATCGAGGCGCGCGAAACCGTCGCCACCGCCGAGCAGGAACTCACCCTCCACGAGGCGGCCTGGGCCAACCGCGGCAAGGGCAACGCCGCCGCCGCTCGTCGCCTGCGGCGGTAAGCAGCCGGCCCCACCGCTCGCCGACGGGCTAAGAACCCGGCGCCGCGTCTTTTAGGCCAATGTTAAACACACGTTAAGGACGCCTACGGCCCGCGGCCCTAGTCTGACGGGTTCTTCCAGACCGGGTGCCGGGGGTGAACCTTCACAGCACCGAGATCCGCGTAGGCGACAGCGATCTCGTCATCCAGATGTCGCGGATGCGCGAGTGGCTCGACAGCCGCCGTTTCGAGCCGGCGGTCTTTCGCTATCAGCATGTCGACAGCTCCGTCGTCATTCAGGTCGATTTCGCGGCCGAGGAGCAGGCGACCGCCTTCGCCCGCGAATTCCGCGGCAAGCTCGTCCGCTAGCTGCCGCCATCTCCGTCTCACTCCTGGGGAAACCCGCCGCGCTGCTGTTTGAGCCGGGACCGGCGCGCCTTGGCGGCCAGGCGGCGCTCGCGCGCGGCGGCGCTGGGCCGTGTCCGCCGGCGCGGGCGGGGCGCCGTCGCGGCGCGGCGGACCAGAGCGACAAGGCGATCGAGCGCGTCCGCCCGGTTGCGTTCCTGCGAGCGAAAGCGCTGCGCCGTAATGACGAGCACGCCCTCATTCGACACGCGCTGGCCGGCCAGGCGTTCGAGCCGCGCCTGTACCGCCTCGGACAGCGGGCGCGACCCGCGCAGGTTGAAGCGCAACTGCACCGCGCTCGCCACCTTGTTGACGTTCTGTCCGCCCGGCCCGGAGGCGCGGATAAAGCTCTCCTCGATGTCTCGCTCGTCGAGCGCGATGTCGTCGGTGACCGGGATCATCCACGCTCGCCTATCACTTTGGCGCTGAAATAGGAACGTGCCGCACGCGGCAGCCGTTGGCAGGAACAGCACGGCGTAGGGCGACCCTCGCCGAAAAGACCGCTCCGGCTAACTGCGAAGGGCAGGCGCGGAACGCTCCGAGGTTGGGCCGAGTGGACGATCAGAAGGACGCAGCGCGCGTCCCCCGCCTTTCGTCAAACGGGAAAGAGCAGGCTTGCCGCGACATCATCGCGATCGGCGGTTCCGCGGGAGCCCTCGCCGCGATCCTTGACATCGCCGGCGCTTTTGCTCGCGACTTCGCCGGCAGCATCCTGGTCGTTTCGCACATCGGGGCGAACCGAAGCCGCCTGCCGGAATTGCTGGAGAGCGCCGCCGCGTTGCCGGCGGCCCACGCCGAGGATGGCGAGCCGATCCGGCCCGGCCGGATCTATGCCGCGCCGCCAGACCGGCACATGTTGGTCGAGGGCGGCCATATCCGGCTCTCGCGCGGACCGCGCCAGCATTTCACCCGCCCGGCCATCGATCCGTTGTTCCGCTCGGCGGCGGAGTTCTTTGGGCCGCGCGTGATCGGCGTCGTGCTGAGCGGCACCGGCAGCGACGGCGTTGCCGGGCTCGACCAGATCCTGCGCGCCGGCGGCATCGCCATCATCCAGGATCCGCGGGACGCGCTCTATCCGGAAATGCCGCAAAGCGCGGCCGCGGCGGTGCAGCCCCATCATCTCGCCAGCAGGGACGAATTGCCGGATCTGCTCCGGCGCTTATCCGGAGAGAAGGTTGCGACGAGAGCCCCGGCCGCGCCCCGCCAAAGGAGCCCGGATATGGACCAACTGGAGCGGCCGATTGCACTGACCTGCCCGGAATGCGGCGGCGCGTTGCGCGAGATCGGCGGGACCGCGGTTAAGGAATACCGCTGTCATACCGGGCATCGCTTCGGCCCAAAAGAGGTGCTCGACGGGCAGATTGAGGAGGTCGAGCACGCGTTCGGCGTTGCCGAGCGGGTCCTCAACGAGCGCATCGAGCTGTGCCGCCACATGGCCGAGGATGCGCGCGCCGGCGGGCGCGCGATGGGCGTCGCGCATTGGGACCGGCTGCAGAACGACGCGGAGGCGCAGTTGCATGTGCTGCAGCAGTTCCTGGGGCGCGCACCGGGCCACGCCTTCGAGGAACCGGGCAACGGCCACGCGACGCAGACCTCTCGCGAGCACAGCAAAGCGTGAAGGAGCCGTCCTTCGAGATTGCCACCCCGAGCAACCTAGAGCGCCCTAGCGCAGATAATTCCCCTGGTTCTATTTGCGAGGCCTCGCTCCGATACTGTCGAGTGGCGTCGCAATCGGTGGACAAAGCCGTTGCGGGGTGGCGGGTTTCAGCCCAATTTGCGGCATCATGACGCGAAGCTCCCGGGGCGCGGATAATCCTTTTGCCGTCGTCGGCGTTGGCGCGTCGGCCGGCGGGGTCGAGGCGCTGCAGGCGTTCTTTTCGCCGATGCCGCCGGAACCCGGCATGGCGTTTATCGTCGTGACGCATCTTGGCCAAGGCTATGAGAGCGCGCTGCCGCAGATCCTGAGCCGGTCCACAAAACTGCCGATCGTCCCGGCGCGACACGGCGAGGCCATCGAGCCAAACCGCGTCTATGTGCTGGTGTCCGACTCGGTGCCGACCTTGCGCCGCGGCAAGCTGCATCTGCGACAGTCGCCTAACCGCCACCAATACAATCCGATCGACGTCTTTCTCGCCTCGCTGGCCGAGGACCGCGGCGAGTATTCGGTCGCGGTGATCCTGTCCGGCACCGGGCACGACGGCACGCTCGGCGCCAAGGCGATCAAGGAAAAAGGCGGGCTGACGATCGCGCAGCAGACCGATCACACGGCGCCGCGCTACCCCGATATGCCGGACAACGCGATGGCCTCGGGCGCGATCGATCTGAAGCTTCCGGTCCAGGACATGGCCGGGAAGCTGGTCGAATATGTCCAGGGCCTGGGCACGCTGGCGGTGAGCGCCCGCGGCGACGGGCGAAGCCAGCGCGACCAAATCGCCAATGCGTGCGAAGCGATCTGCGACATCCTGCGCGACGAGCTCGGGCACAATTTCGCCGGCTACAAGGAACGCACCTTCCTGCGCCGCATCGAGCGCCGCATGCAGGTGCTCGAATTGCGCGATATCGAAGATTACGTCGAGCGGCTGCGGCAGGACCGTCCGGAGGTGGTCCAGCTGTTTCATGATCTTCTGATCGGCGTTACGGCGTTTTTTCGCGACAAGGACGCATTCGAGGCGTTAGCCGAGCGCGTTATTCCGCATCTGTTCGAAGATAAGGGGACGAGCGATGCGGTCCGAGTCTGGGTACCCGGATCCGCAACCGGCGAGGAGGCCTACTCGATCGCCATGCTGCTGCTCGAACAGATGGCGGAGGTCAAGGCGCGGCCGAAGGTCGTCGTGTTCGCGACCGACATCGATGATCCGGCGATCGGGGTAGCGCGCGCGGCGCGCTACCCCGCGGCGATGCTGAAGGACATCAGCCCACAGCGGCTCGAGCGTTTTTTTACCGGCGACGGCGTCAGCTACACGCTGAGCAAGGACGTGCGGGACCTCTGCATCTTTTCGTCGCACAGCGTAATCCGCGACCCGCCCTTCTCGCGCGTCGATCTGATCTCGTGCCGCAATCTGCTGATCTATCTCGACAAGGAGCTGCAACAGCGGCTCGTGCCGGTGTTTCATTACGCGCTGCGGCCGGGCGGTTACCTGTTTCTCGGCACCTCCGAGTCGCTGACCCAGCATGCCGAGCTGTTTGCCCCGCTGGATCGCAAGAACCGCGTTTTTCAGCGGCGCGACCATCCGGGCGTGCCTCTCGGATTGCCGTTGCTGATCCCCCACTGGCGGCACGGCTTGCTCGAGCTTCGCCCGGTGGTCAGAAATCAGCCGGGATTGCCGCTGCGGCTTGTCGCGGAAGGCCGGGTTATCGAGCAATTCGCGCCGGCGCATGTTGTTGTGACGCGCGACGGCGATATCGTGCATTTCTCGACCCGCACCGGCAAATATCTGGAAAACGCGCCGGGCGTGCCGACCCGCAATCTTGTCGCGATGGCGCGCCGGGGGCTGCGGCTCGACCTGCGCACCGCGCTGGGTGAGGCGTTTGAGGGCCGCCGGACGATTCGCCGGAACGGCGTCCACGTCGAGCTCGACGACCGGCACCAGGTCGTCGACATCGTGGTCGAGCCGTTGCCCGACAACCACCAGGAACCGTTGTTCCTGGTCGTCTTCTGCGACGTCGGTGCGCCGCTCGGCCACGAGCAGATGCTGCCCGCTTCGATCGCCGAGCACGCCGCCTCGACCGAGCAGCTCGAAAGCGAATTGCGGGAATGGCGCGAGCGGGTGCAGTCGGTCGTCGAGGAGTACGAGACCGCGCTCGAAGAGCTGAAATCGACCAATGAGGAGCTGCTCTCGATCAACGAGGAGCTGCAATCGACCAACGAGGAGCTGGAGACCTCACGCGAGGAGGCGCAATCGGTCAACGAGGAGCTGAACACGGTCAACAGCGAGCTGCAGCGCAAGGTCGAGGAGCTGGATCGCGCTAACGACAATCTGCGCAACCTCTTCGAGGGCACCGAAATCGGCCTGGTGTTTCTCGACAAAGAGCTGGTGATCCGCAGCTTCACCCCCGCGATCAAAACGATCTTCAACCTGATCGATCTCGACCGCGGCCGGCCGCTGACCGACATCGTCAGCGAGCTCGCCGACCTCAATCTGCGCAACGAAATCGAGCCCGTTCTTGCCAACGGCAAAAGCCGCGAGCGGCGGGTCGTGCGGCGCGACGGCCAGGCGCATTACCTGATGCGCGTCCTGCCTTATCGCACCGCCGACCGGGCATTGGACGGCGTGCTCGTCACCTTTACCGACATCACCCGCATCACCGAGTTCGAGGAATATCAGCGCGAGCTCGGCCATCGGATCGATGCGATGCTGAGGATCGTGCTCGGCATGGCCCAGCGCAGCCTCGCGGCCGAGGGGGCGCCAACGGAATTGATCGAGCGGCTTAAGGCCCTCGTCAAAAGCTACGATTTGGTGTCGAGCGTCAATTGGGGCGATGTCGCGCTCGGCGACCTGGCGGCGCGGGAATTGGGCGATTACGGCATCGGCCGCGACGGGCGGGTTGTCGTCGAGGGTCCGCCGGTGCTGGTCAAGGCGATGGCGGCTGTCGGCCTCGGCATGGCCTTGCACGAACTGGCCGCCAACGCGGCCAGGCAGGGCGCTCTCTCGGTGCCGCCGGGCCGAGTGCGGCTGAGCTGGTCGATCGAAGAGCCGGATACGCCGCAGGCCCGGCTCGTCATTCGCTGGCGAGAAGCCGGGGGGCCGGCCGCCCCGCCCGCCGAGCCCATGAGCCATGGGCGCGAGCTGATCGAAATCGGCCTCAAGGAGCAGATCGGCGCCACGGCCTCGATTGATTTTGCCGAGGACGGCCTCGCGGCCTCGCTGGAGCTGCCGCTGTCGACCGGGCTCGTGCTGTTGCCGGGCAGCGGGGGTAAGGACCACGGCATGTGATCATACCCGTTGGTAGTGACCCAATTTGAATTTACGGTCGCCAACGCCTCGCGGTTTTAAGCTGATCGAGCAGCCGCTGGCTTGCCGCGATGGCCCACTCGCTCCGAACGATGATCTCTTCGGTGTTAACCGCGATCTCCTGATGCGCCTCGCATAAACTGTCGAGGCCTGCGCCTCGACCGGGTAGATTCAACGAAAGCGGACGCTCTCCCTGCCACAGCTCGATGTTTTGGGAACGGTCTGAGCACGCATCGAACAGCACAGCCGCGATGCGCTGTGCGGCAGCATCGTCTTCAGCTTCGAAGTCCTGCCGGCCGACGATCGACCCGAGCGCCTTAAAGTACAGGCGATAGCCTGCCATTCCTGCGCCTCACCTACTTTTGCGGGGGGAAGGATGGCATAGGCATAATGCCAGCCGACGCCAAGCAAACCAACCCAAGTTGGCCATACCCGAAGGACGCCGTTACGGCCTACGAAGAAGGATCGGGCCTAACGGCCTCCAGTGCCCTTACCCGTTCCTCGGCCTCGTAGATCAACTCGTCTATTGCCCGAACGGCGTGCGCGTCGGTCACGGATCGGCGCAACCGCCGCAACTGCTCGATGCGGTAGCGTATCCATTCGTCCTCGGGTAGATGAGCCATCCCACCCTAACGCTAAACCGCGCATTTAATTCATTCAGTCGCCCTGATTTCCCACTGAGGCACTACTTACCCGTTGCATTGCGGCGCCGTCTGATTAACTTAGAATAACAATCTGCACTCTGCCGCCGCGGCGTACGTTTATGGAGCAGAGAAATCCTGAACCCTTGACCAGGTTGGTGGATCCGGGGAGTCGCATCGATGGTCGAGAAGCTTCCGTCGCTTCCCTCCGAATTGTCTGAGCGGCCGCGCTACGCGGCGCAGGTCACCGAGGACCTGCTGACCGGCGGTCGCCGGCTGCGGCAGGCCTTTCTTCAAACACCCATGCGCTTTGCCGGCCGGGACATGCCGCTGATCCGTCCCAGCGATCCCGAGCCCTCCGTAATCCTGATGCGCAGCGGCTTTGCCTTCCGCTTCTGCGGGCTGGCGGATGGCCGCCGCGCAATCCTGAATGTCGTGACGCCGGGCGACTTTATTGGGCTCGATCATATCGTGCTGCATCGGCCAATCGAGGAGATCACCGCGGCGAACCGCGTCGGCTATCACCAGCTGCGCGCCTCGGAGGTCCGCGCCCTGATGGCCGATCCCGCCGTCACGCTGCAAATCCTGGCGCTGATGGCGGAGGGGCGCTGGCGCGGCGACCGGCTGGCGACCAGCATCGGCCGGCTCGACGCGCGGGGGCGGATCTGCGTGCTGCTGCTCGATCTATACGACCGCCTGCGCCGGCATGGGCTGATCAGCCGCATGACCTACAATCTGCCGCTGACCCAGGAGCAGATCGCCGACCATCTCGGCCTGACTCTCGTGCATGTGAACCGCACCTTGCGGCGGCTGCGCGAGGAGCGGATCGTGCTGGTCGACCGTCAGGTCGTCATCATCATGAACCTCGAACGGCTGCGCGAATTCGCGCAGGGCCTGCCGCAGCCCGCCGAGCTGCCCGGTCCGGTCGTCTCCGACGAGCGGATGCTCGAGGAGCAGCGGGGGAGGGGCGCTGAACCTGACGCCACACTCAGCGGCGCCAAAACGGTCGTGATCTGAAGCATCCGCGGCACGCTGTCTTTCAGCGTCGCCATTGCTGGGGATCGCGTATACCGCGCGGCACGGCCCCGAGATTGCACTTCACCTTGCTGGGGATGGTAGTGTAAGCCAGAACCTTGCCGCGCCGGCCCCCTTTGATCCGGCGGCGGTGGGCTGCGACCACGTCTTTCTCAGGAGCGAACATGCCGAGGGTCAGTTACACGGCACCCACGTCAATCGATGATGCCGTCAAGGCGTTGGCCGCCAGCGCCGGTGTGGCAAAGGCGCTGTCGGGCGGCACCGATCTTCTCGTCCAGCTGAAATCCGGACGGGTCCGGCCGGAGGTGATCGTCGATACAAAGCGGATCCCGGGCCTCATCGGCATCCGCGAGGAGGGCGACAAGTTTGTTATTGGCGCCGCGACGCCGGGCATCATGATCAGCGCCGACGAGCGGCTGACCCGGGCCTATCCCGGCATTGTCGAAGGGGTTGATCTGATCGGCTCGACGCAGATCCAGGGCCGCTGCTCGATCGGCGGCAATCTGTGCAACGCCTCGCCCGCCGCCGACAGCGTGCCGCCGGTCATTGCCGCGCGCGCCACGGCGGTTGTCGTCGGCCCCAACGGACGGCGCGAGGTGCCGGTCGAGAATATCGTGACCGGCCCTGGGCAGACCTCGTTGCAGAAGGGCGAGTTTGTCGTCGAGTTCCGCATTCCGAAGCCGCTGCCGCGGCAGTCGGATGCGTATTTGCGCTTTATCCCGCGCACCGAGATGGACATCGCGGTCGTCGGTTGCGCTGTCAACGTCGTGCTTGATGCCGGCGGCACCTGCACCGAAGCGCGCGTCGTGCTCGGCGCGGTCGCTCCGACGCAAGTCATCGTCGAAGAGGCGGCGCAGGCGCTGATCGGCCACAAACTCGATGACGACACATTGAAGCGGCTCGACTCGGCGGCGCGCGCAGCCTGCCGGCCGATTTCCGACAAGCGCGGCACGATCGAGTACCGCATCAAGGTTGCCGGCGTCCTGGCGCGCCGCGCCGCCGCCATTGCTTTCGACCGCGCGGCCTCTCGCGCCTGAAGCCGAATTTGGGAGACTAAAGAATGAGCAAGCATCACGTATCCAGCGTCATCAATGGCGAGCCGGTGGAATTCCTCTGCGAGCCGCAGCAGACGTTGCTTGACTGCCTGCGCGACGAATTGCACCTGACGGGCAGCAAGGAAGGCTGCGGCTCGGGCGATTGCGGCGCCTGCACGGTCATCGTCGACGGGAACATCGTGTGTTCCTGCCTGATGCTCGGCGTCGAGGCCGAGGGCCGCACGGTCCTGACCGTCGAGGGCGTCGCCGAGGGTGAGAAGCTGCATCCGGTGCAGCAGAAATTCCTGGAGCACGCCGCGCTCCAATGCGGCTTCTGCACACCGGGCTTTATCGTCGCGGCGAAGGCGCTGCTCGACGAAAACAAGAACCCGACCGAGGAAGAGACGCGCTACTGGCTCGCCGGCAATCTTTGCCGCTGCACCGGTTACGACAAAATCGTCCGCGCCGTCCTCGATGCCGCGGCGGTCATGCGCGGCGAGAACCCGCCATCGCCCGCCACTTGATGCAGAGAGCCCCTCGCCCGCACCGCGGGAGAGGGAGGGGCCCGTCGTGAAGCGACGGGAGGGTGAGGGCGTCAGCGATCCGAAGAACCCTCACCCGGTTTCGGGCTTCGCCCTCAGCCACCCTCTCCCGCAGTGCGGGAGAGGGACGTTCGCCGGCTTTGAAGGAGTGAGCGCATGAGCTATCTCGATAAATCCGCGCTGCGCCTCGTCGGCACCCGCCCGATCCGTCCCGACGGGGTCGACAAGGTCACCGGCCGCGCCAATTTCGGCGCCGACATGACGATGCCCGGCATGCTGTGGGGCAGGATCAAGCGCAGCCCGTACGCGCATGCGCGTATCATTTCGATCGATGTCGCTAAGGCGCTTGCGCTTCCGGGCGTGAAGGCGGTCGTCACCCGCGCCGATTTTCCCGACGTGCCGCCGGAGAAAGCCCATATCGGCGCCGCGCCGCACAATCTGCGCGACCTGTCGCTCAACTGCATGGCAAAGGGCAAGGCGCTCTACGAAGGCCACGCCGTCGCCGCCGTCGCGGCGACCTCGCCCGCGATCGCCGAGCAGGCGCTCGATCTGATCGAGGTTGCGTATGAGGTCCTGCCGCACGTCATGGATGTCGAGGCGGCGATGGCGCCCGATGCGCCGCTCGTGCACGACAATATCTTCACCGCCGGCGTCGAGCCCAAGCCGGATAAGCCCTCCAACATCGCCAAGATGGTCCGCTTCGCGAAAGGCGATGTCGAAGCCGGCTTCAAGCAGGCCGATCTGATCATCGAGCGGCGCTACACGACAAAACCGGTGCACCAGGCTTACATCGAGCCGCATGCCTGCCTCGTGTCGGTCGGGGCCGACGGGCAATGCACGATCTGGAGCTCGAGCCAGGGTCAGTTCATGGTGCGCGCCTACACCTCGCGCATCTGCGGCGCCGACATTGCCAGCATCCGCGCGATCCCGGCCGAGATCGGCGGCGGGTTTGGCGGAAAGACGATCATCTATCTCGAACCGGTCGCCTACCTGCTGTCGAAGAAATCCGGCCGGCCGGTCAAGATCGTCATGAGCCGGGAAGAGGTGTTCCGCGCGACGGGGCCGACCTCGGGCGCGGTCATTGAAGTCAAGCTCGGCGCCAAGAAGGATGGCCATATCACCGCCGTGGAGGCGGTTCTGAAATACCAATCCGGCGCCTTTCCGGGTTCGCCGGTCAACCAGGGCTGCATGTGCGGCCTCGCGGTCTACGACCTGCCGAACGCGGTCGTGACCGGCTACGACGTCTTGTGCCACCGCCCGAAGGTCGCAGCCTATCGGGCGCCGGGGGCGCCGATCGCCTCCTTTGCGATCGAGAGCTGCGTCGACGAGCTCGCCCGTGAGCTCGGCATCGACGCGCTCGCGATGCGCGAGATCAACGGCGCCCGCGACGGCGGCAAGGCGGTGCACGGCCCGACCTGGGTCAATATCGGCTATCAGAAGACGATCGAGGCGGCCAACGCCAGCGAGCATCTAAAGACGCCGCTCGGGCCCAATCAAGGGCGCGGCATCGCTTCTGGCTACTGGCACAATGCCGGCGGTGAATCGAGCGCGGCCTGCCACATCAACGAGGACGGCACCGTCACTGTGACCGAAGGCCACCCGGATATCGGCGGCTCGCGTGCTTCGATGGCGTTGATGGTCGCCGAAGTGCTCGGCGTGCCGTACGAACAGGTGCGCCCCGTCGTCGGCGACACGACGTCGATCGGCTTCAGCGCCTCGACGGGCGGCAGCCGCGTCACCTTCGCCGGTGGCATGGCGGTGACGCAGGCGGCCGAGAAGGTTGTCGGCGAACTGAAGAAGCGCGCCGCGGTCATCTGGGACATCAGCGCTGAAGCCGTCGAATGGCGCGACGGCCGCGCCTATCCGGCGGGCGCCAATGCCGGCAGCTTCGAGCCGCTGTCATTGGCCGAGATCGCCGGCAAGGCGGCGCGCACCGGCGGCCCGATTTCGGCCGAGGTGCAGATCAACGCGCAAGGGCAGGGGCCGGGCTTTACGACCCATATCTGCGATGTCGAGGTCGACCGCGAGACGGGCGCTGTCAAGATCCTGCGCTATACCGCGATCCAGGATGTCGGGCGCGCGATCCATCCCTCCTATGTCGAAGGCCAGATGCAGGGCGGTGTCGCGCAGGGCGTCGGCTGGGCGCTCAACGAGGAATATGTCTACGACAAGGATGGGCGGCTCGAAAATCCGGGTTTCCTTGATTATCGCGTGCCGGTCGCCTCCGACATGCCGATGATCGACACGATCCTCGTCGAGGTGCCGAACCCGCGCCATCCGTTCGGCGCGCGCGGCTGCGGCGAGGTGCCGATCGTGCCGCCGATGGCGGCGGTCGCCAACGCGATCGCCGACGCGACCGGCATCCGGCTTCGCGATCTGCCGATGTCGCCGCCGAAATTGCGCGCGGCGCTCGACGCGGAGCAGCCGCCTCGGCTCGCGGCCGAATGAAATTACCCTCTCCGCAATGCGGGAGAGGGCAGTACGGTACAGGTTCAGTCATGGAGTGGATCTCATGGCGTATGATGGTGAGAGTCTGAAAGTCGTCGGCACCCGTCCGATCCGTCCGGACGGCGTCGACAAGGTCATCGGCCGCGCTAATTTCGGCGCCGACATGACGATGCCCGGCATGTTGTGGGGCAAGCTGAAGCGCAGCCCGCATGCCCATGCCCGGATCAAGTCGATCAACACCTCGAAGGCCGAGAAGCTGCCCGGCGTCCGGGCCGTCGTGAGCGCCGCCGATTTCCCCGAGATCGCGTCGGAGGAGGCGTTTGTCGGCGAAGGGCCGATGAACTTCCGCGACCTCTCTTACAACTGCATGGCGCGCGGCAAGGTGCTCTATGACGGGCACGCCGTCGCCGCCGTTGCCGCGACCTCGCCGGCGATCGCCGAAGAGGCGGTCGAGCTGATCGAGGTCGAATACGAGGTTCTGCCGTACGTCATCGACGTCGAAGACGCGATGAAGCCGAACGCGCCGATCCTGCACAGCGATCTGTTCACGCAGGGCGTTGACCCCAAGCCGACCGCCCCGTCCAACGTCGCGAAGCGCGTCACCTTCACCAAAGGCGATTTCGCGACCGGCTGGAAGGAAGCCGAGATCACGATCGAGCGCCGTTATACGAGCAAGGCCGTGCATCAGGGCTATATCGAGCCGCATGCCTGCGTCGTCGCGGTCGGCAATGACGGGCAGTGCACGATCTGGAGCTCGAGCCAGGGCCAGTTCATGGTGCGCGCCTACTGCGCCAAATTGCTCAACATCGACATCGCCAATATCCGGGCGATGCCGGCCGAGATCGGCGGCGGGTTCGGCGGCAAGACGCTCGTCTATCTGGAACCGGTCGCGCTCGCGCTATCGAAGAAATCCGGCCGCCCGGTCAAGATCGTCATGAGCCGCGAAGAAGTATTCCGCGGCACCGGCCCGGCGGCCGGCGGTGTCTACGAGGTCAAGCTCGGCGCCAAGAAGGACGGCCGGCTCGTCGCCGCCGAACTCGTCGTCAAATTGCAGGCCGGCGCCTTCCCGGGCTCCCCGGTGGGACCCGCCTGCATGTGCGGCTTGGCGATGTACGACATCCCGCATGTCTCGATTGTCGGCTACGACGTCGTGTCGAACCGGCCGAAGGTTGCGGCCTACCGTGCGCCCGGCGCGCCGAACTCGACATTCGGCACTGAGAGCTGCATGGACGAACTGGCTCGCAGGCTGGAGATCGATCCGTTGCGGCTGCGCGAGATCAACGCCGCGAAGGACGGCACCAAGGCGGCGCACGGGCCGACCTGGGCCAATATCGGCTATCTGCAGACCATCGAGGCGGCAAAGAATCATCCGCATCTCAAGGTGAAGCTCGGCAAGAATCAGGGCCGCGGTGTCGCCTCCGGCTTCTGGTTCAACATCGGCGGCGAGTCGAGCGCGGCCTGTCACGTCAACGAGGACGGCTCGGTGACCATCGTCGAGGGCAACCCCGACATCGGCGGTTCGCGTGCCTCGATGGCAATGATGGCGGCCGAGGCGCTCGGGATTCCCTACGATAAGGTGCGCCCGGTCGTCGGCGACACGGCCTCGGTCGGCTTCAGCTTCCTGACCGGCGGCAGTCGGGTGACCTTCGCGACCGGCATGGCGGTGACGCAGGCGGCCGAGAAGGTCGTCGTAGAGCTCAAGAAGCGCGCCGCGGCGATCTGGGACATCAGCCCCGAGGCGGTCGAGTGGAAGGACGGCAAGGCCTACCCGGCCGGCCCGAACGCCGGCAGCTTCGAGCCGCTGTCATTGCAGGAGATCGCGCTCAAGGCCGGACGCACCGGCGGCCCGATCTCAGCCGAGGTGTCGATCAACGCGCAGGGCGCGGGCGCCGGCTGGGCAACCCATGTTTGCGACGTCGAGATCGATCGCGAAACCGGCTACGTCAAGATCCTGCGCTACACCGCCGTGCAGGATGTCGGCCGCGCGATCCATCCCTCCTATGTCGAGGGCCAAATCCAGGGTGGCGTGACGCAGGGCATCGGCTGGGCGCTCAACGAGGAATACATCTACGACAAGGAGGGGCGCCTCGAAAACCCGGGATACCTCGACTACCGCATGCCGGTCGCTTCCGATCTGCCGATGATCGATGCGGTCTTGGTCGAGATACCGAACCCGCGCCACCCGTTTGGCGCTAAGGGCGTCGGCGAGGTGCCGATCGTGCCGCCGATGGCCGCGGTCGCCAATGCGATCGCCGACGCTATCGGCATCCGCATGCGCAACCTGCCGATGTCGCCGCCGCGGCTGCGCGAGGCGCTCGACGAGCAGGAGCCGCCCCGCCTCGCCGCGGAGTAAAAGCGACGGATCGGGACGGGGCGTTGCTGGAGCCGGTAATGGGCTGATGCCAAAGGTTGTCATCACCGGCACGGCGGCCCGCCGCTTCACCGGCGGGCAGACCGAGGTCGAGGTCGAGGCCAATACGGTGCGCCGCATGATCACCGAGCTCGACCGGCGCTTCCCCGGCCTTGGCCATCAGATCGACGAGGGGATGGCGGTCGCGATCAACGGCGAGATCTTTCAGGACGCCTACCAGACGCCGCTCGAGCCCGACAGCGAGGTCGTGCTGATCCCGAAGATCGGCGGCGGTTGACTCGCCCCTAACGCCGGTTTGGCCCGGGGTAGTACTCCAGTGGCGCGCCGGGGGGCGGCGTAAAGCCGGGCGCGTAACCGGGGGCGCCGAGCGCGCCGGCATCGCTGATCGGCGGGTGGTTGGTGACCGGGTATCCCGGGATGAACTGGCCGGGGGCTCGGTTCACCTGATACAGCGGGTCGCCGCTCGTCCCGCTAAACCCGGTGGCGTGGCGGCCGATCCCGGTGCCGCCGCCGAGGCTCCAATCTGAATTCAGGCTCTGCGCCGAGGCGCCTTGCGCGGCGAAGAGGGCGAGCGCTGCGGCGGCGAGTTTCCATCGCATCGGAATACTCCTCTGGGTCAATGCTCGTCGGAGCGGCTGCCGGGCCGCGGCCCGGCAGCGCTCTCGATATGCCTAGCGGGTCGGGTAACCGTAACCGGGCTGGTAGGTGGTGCCGTAAGCAGGCGTCCCGTACGCCGGCTGCGGATAGCTGCTGCCGTAAGCCGGTGCATAGGTGGTTCCGTAAGCCGGCTGGGTGCTCCCGGCGGCTGCGCCAACCGCCGCGCCCGTGGCGGCGCCGATGGCGGCTCCCCTGCCGCCGCCAGCCGCTGCGCCGATCGCGGCGCCTGTCGCTCCGCCGACCAGCGCGCCCGCCGCCGCATTCGAGGGGGCGCAGGCCGGCTGCCCCCAGGCGCCGCACCCCGGCGCCGCGGCGTAGCCCGGCTGAGCATAGCCGTAAGCCGGGGCGGGTTGCGCATAGCCCGGCGCGTATCCGGGTTGATAGCTGTAGGTCTGGTACTGGGCCAAAGCGAGGCCGGAGGTACCGGCCAGAAGAATGGCGGCCCCCGCCATCATGCACAGCGTCTTTGTCATCACATCGCTCCGTATCCGCAGAGTGGAAAAGACGGCAGACGGTTGCCGCTTCTGCTGAAACATCCGAGCGAGTAGCGCGTTCCCGAGAGGCCGCGCTCAACCTATTCGTTTGATGCCGGATTCACGGCCGCTCCGGCGAGCAATCGCCGGCGCCGGGGCGGCCGCTTCGTTTCAGTTAGCGCGCGGGATAGCAGCGCTCGGCATAGAGCACGCTGCCGGGCGGGCAGGCCGCCACCGGAGCCGGCGGAGTGGAGCTGCCGGTCGCATACACCGGCGCGCCGCTGACCATGTTCGCCGTGCCGCCGACCGCGCCGGCCGCCGTGCCGACCGCGCCGCCGACGACCGCGCCGACTGGGCCCGCCGTGGCCGCGCCGGTTGCCGCCCCGGCCGCGCCGCCAGCGGCAGCGCCCGATACCGGGTTGGAAGGCGCATAGACATAGCCGGGGGCCGCCGCACACGTCGCTCCGTTCCAGGCAGTTCCGGCCGGGCAAACCTGCGCCATCGCCACGCTCGAAGTGCCCGCTGCCATAGCGGCGGCAATCGCCAGCATTTTCAGCTTGCTGCTCATGAAGCCATCTCCGTTTGATCGAGGTTCCAGAACGAGGAGGCGATATCGCCGCCTGTCCAGAAACGCCGGCGCGATCCGGGTGTTCCGCTCTTTCCCGCCGCCTTGGCTCGGGATTATGTGTCCGTGAATGGCCGGTCGCGGGCGGGGTGCTGAATCGTCAGGATGACGACTTCCTCCGCCTGTTCGTCCAACGCGTAGTAGGCGAGATAGCCGTACCTGCGTGTCACGAGTTTGCGCACGCCCTCGACCGACTGATCGCGGCCCAGCTTCGGAAACTGAAGCAGCAGCCGAAGCGAATCCAGGATTGCCGCCCGGACGGAGAGAGCGGCCTGCGGATTACGCTCGCGGAGATAGTCGGCGATCGAGATCAAATCCGCCACTGCCCGCGGCGTGAAACGGAGCCTCATTTATCGAAGCGGCGAAACGCGGCTTCGACCTCGGCATTGGTGGCAATTTCGTGACGTTTGGCTTGTCCAAGCCCCTCAAGCACAGCGTCCAGATGCGCCGGATCGATTGGCTCCGGCTCCCCTCCCGAGGCGGCGAGGCACAGCATCGCTCGCGCTATTTCGTTTTGCGAAGCGGCCGGTAATCGGCGCACCGCCTTGAGCGCGTCTTCGAGAAGTTTTGTCATGACGGAAGCATAAAGTGACCGCCGGAACGGCCGCAAGGGTCCGGCCATGTCGTCCGCCGCTTCTCAAGTGGTGATCGGCCTCTTAACATCGGCCATCGAGCAGGCGCGAGGCAGCAAGAATGATCTACGACTACATCATTGTCGGCGGCGGGTCGGCGGGCTCGGTCATGGCGCATCGGCTGTCGGCCCGGAGCACAAACCAGATCTTGCTGTGCGAGGCCGGGCAGGACACGCCCGATGGCAAGGTGCCGCCTGAGATCCTCGATTCCTATCCTGGTACAGCCTATTTCGACCCGCGCTTTCACTGGACCGAGCTCAAGGTCCACACCGAGATCGTGTCGCACAACCGTCCGGAAGAGCGGCCGGCCTTGCGCAAATACGAGCAGGCGCGCGTCTTGGGCGGCGGGTCGTCGATCAACGGCCAGCTCGCCAACCGCGGCGCCCCGACCGATTACGACGAGTGGGAGGCGAAGGGCGCCCAGGGCTGGAACTGGAATGCCGTGCTGCCCTACTTCAAGAAGGTCGAGCGCGACATGGATTTCGACGGTCCCTGGCACGGCAAGGACGGCCGCATCCCGGTGCGTCGCATCTGGCCCGACCATTGGTGCGGCCACGCGCAAGCCGTCGCGGAATCATTCAAGGCGGCCGGCTACGACTACATCGACGACCAGAACGGCGAGTACAGAGACGGCTATTTCCCGATCACGATCTCCAATCTTTACGATCGCCGCGTCTCGGCCGCGATCGGCTATCTCGACAACGGCACGCGGCGGCGTCCGAACCTGACGATCTCGGCCGAGACGCAGGTTTCCGAGCTGCTCTTCGAGGGCACCCGCTGCGTCGGCGTCAAGGCGCTCGTCAAAGGGACGGAGACCGAATTCCGCGTCAATGAGTCCCGGGGCGAAATCATCGTCTGCTCCGGCGCGATCCATTCGCCGGCGCACCTGTTGCGCGCCGGCATCGGGCCGGCCGGGCCGTTGATGGATCTCGGCATCGAGGTGCGCGCCAATCTGCCGGGTGTCGGGCAGCGGCTGATGGACCACCCGTCCGTATCGGTATCATCCTTTATGAAGCCGGAGGCGCGGCTCAACGGCAGGACACGCCGGCACATCCTGCTGGCGCTCCGCTATTCCTCGGGGATCGACGGCATCCCGCCCGGCGATATGTTTGTCGCGGTCGTCAGCAAATCGGCCTGGCATGCGATCGGCGAGCAGGTCGGCTCGCTGTTGACCTGCGTCTACAAGACATTGTCCGAAACCGGGCAGGTGAAGCTCGCCTCGCGCGACTGGCGGGCCGAGCCGGTTGTCGAATTCAACCTCTTGTCCGACCGGCGCGACCTCGAGCGCCTGATGCAAGGCTTCCGGCATCTCGGCGAGATGCATCTGCGCGGCGCGCTCGCGGAAGTCGTGACCGATCCGTTCCCGGCAAGCTACAGCGACCGCGTGCGCCAGATCGGCGTCGTCAACGACAAGAACCGGCGCTTGACGCAATTCTTCGCGAAACTGCTCGACGGTCCGGATTGGCTGCGCCGCTATCTGATCGACCGGTTCATCGTCGAGGGCTTCACCTTCGAGCAGCTGATGACCGATGATGAGGCGCTCGAAGCCTTTATCCGCAAGGCCGGGATCGGCGTGTGGCACGCCAGCTGCACCTGCCGCATGGGCGCCGACGGCGATCCGATGGCAGTTACCGACAATCAGGGCCGGGTGCGCGGCGTATCGGGATTGCGCGTCGTCGACGCCTCGCTGTTCCCGACCGTGCCCTGCGCCAACACCAATTTCCCGACCCTGATGACGGCCGAGAAGATCAGCGACATGATGTTGTCAGCGACGTAAAGACCCTCACCTTCTCACGCCTTCGGCGTGGGCCCCTTCCTCTCCCGCGGTGCGGGAGAGGGGCTTGATACAGGGAGAACGATGATGCGGTTCGGTGTGTTCGACCATCTCGACGACAGCGGCCAGCCGCTAACCCGGCATTTCGAGGAGCGGCTGAAGCTGATCGAGGCCTATGACCGGGCCGGCTTTTACGGCTATCACCTGGCCGAGCACCACAACACGCCGTTGGGCTACGCGCCCTCGCCCAGTGTCTTCCTGTCCGCCGTCGCGCAGCGCACGAAAGAGCTGCGGTTTGGCCCGATGGTGTACCTGCTGCCGCTGTATCACCCGCTGCGCCTCATCGACGAGGTCTGCATGCTCGACCAGATGTCGGGCGGCCGTTTTCTCTACGGCGTCGGGCGCGGCATCTCGCCGATCGAGGTCGGCTTCTATGGTGTCAATTTCGATACCGGCGCCGAGCAGTTCCGCGAGGCCTACGAGGTCATCAATATCGGCCTGACCGAGAACGAGCTGACCTATCACGGCAAATACTACGATTTCGACCATGTGCCGATCGTCATGAAACCGGTGCAGAAGCCGATCCCGGAATTGTGGTACGGCACCAGCCGCCCGGACAGCATCCCGTGGGCGGCCGAGCGCGGCGCCCATATCGTCACGTTGCGCGATACGAATGCGGCGCGCGCGATCATCGATCTCTACAAATCGGAGTGGCAGCGTTTCGGCCGCGCCGAAAAAGATCTCCCAAAGATGGGCATCAACCGCCACATCGTCGTCGCCGACACTGACACCAAGGCGCGCGACATCGCCCGGCGTGCCTATAAGCCATGGCGCAAGCACATGGAGCATCTGTGGGCGAAATACGACGTGCCGTTCCCGCTCGGCGCCTCGTTGCCGACCGAATGGGACCCGCTCGAAGCGCATGGCCACGCGATCGCCGGCACCCCGGCGCAGGTGCAGGATTACATCGCGACCCAGGCCGAGGCGGCCGGCGCGAGCTATTTCGTGTGCGATTTCGCGTTCGGCACGATCGGTTTCGACGAGGCGATGCGCT
>Ga0209488_10001127_pt1 | contig 22762 bp, 19 predicted proteins | sample Rivendell_Oct201_8_FD_188349 | JGI IMG/M metagenome (GOLD analysis project Ga0209488, IMG submission 188349) | Vadose zone soil microbial communities from the Eel River Critical Zone Observatory, Northern California, USA -... | ecosystem: Environmental > Terrestrial > Soil > Vadose zone >...
GACGACGGAGCTAGTGCCAGTGCCAGTGGCATTGGTGCTCGCGGTCGCACTGGGCGTTGTAGGTGATGACTCTTGAGACGGGTGGGGTGGTGGTGATGGTGGTACAGCAGGGAACATGCCGACAATCCGCGGTGATGATGATGTGCCGCGCAAGCGCCGCGTGTGTGCCTGTTCTTCTTCGCGGATGAATCCCTGGAAGAGGTTGCGGAGGATCCATTTGCCCAAGTTGACTGCACACATATCACCATCAACAGCCAGAAAAAAAGAAAAGAGAGATGAGGGGGTGTGGGGGTGTGGGGGTAAAAAAGACAAAAGCGCACCTCGCACGTCCTCCGGGCTCATACCAGCACTAGGCGGCAGTACACGGTCAGGCGGAAGACCGAGCTCGTCCACATACAGCTCCGCATCAAAAGCGTGCTCATCAACATTTACGTTCAACACGCCCATCGACGTGTCGACAGAGGACCACGGCACGACAAAAGCCTCGCCGTCAATACGCTGGCGCACAATATCCAGCGCCTCGCGCGGGCCACAAACACCCACGTCCTCTTCGGGCTCGTGATGACTCACACTGCCACTTCCACTGGCCCCACCTCCGCCGCCGTTGTTATTTCCGCCGCTTCTTCTTCTGCTGCTGTTATTAGCAGTGTCATGAGCATTCGCAGCCAGAAGCACGTCCTCCTTCGCAAACTGTCCAACGCACGCTGCCCTTACAACATCCCAAACCGCGACCACACCAGCCGTGTCGACCGTGAGCGCATGCACGCGATTGCTCAGCAGCGCTGCGCGCACGAGGCCGGTCCCACCGACGAGCACAAAGTCGGGCACATGCGCGAACGGCTGCGCGTCCGCGAGCACCTCGCGCAACTCGAACGCCGCGCGGTGCGGACCAACGCCGCTCCCTATCCCTCCAGAAACCCCACCTCCGCCACCATTGCCCAGTCTCCCCGAGCCCAGCACACTGACGGAGGCAGACGGGCCCATCTCACTGTGCGCAGGACTGACGGGCCGGCCAGTGCCGGGCGGTGAATGTGGGGGCGAAGGGGGGGATGGGAAGATGCCGCGTAGCGGCGAACGCAGCATCAATGGGCGCTGTGCAACAGACATGAGTGACGCTGCAGAGTAGAGGGTCGCGACGTCTGCATCGGCGCCGGTGCCACGCCCGCGATAGACAGGCGAGAAAGGTGTGAATGGGTCGCCGAGCGGCGACGTGAGGTGCACAAGACACTCGTACGGCAGACCGAACCAGGTCGACTCGCCCTCCCCCGTCACCTCGTCCAGTGGTATGTTCGTAGGTAATTCCAATGTGGGCGGGGACGTAGTACTCATCGAGCTTGCATGTCGAGGCGCTCGGTGGTGAGGTGGAGACGGCGGCAGGTCAAGCGTGATCGAACGTGGACGCGAGTCTGTGCTGCGTGATGGGCGTAGCCGTGAAACCGTGCGCAGTGCCGTCGCAGAGGCTGGTGGCTCAACCGGTGCGAGTGCCCGCACAGCCCTGCGAGAGGGAGCTTGCCAGCGCCGCAGACTCGAGCTTCCGCTCGCCGTCCAAACGAGGGTGTCATCGAGAGCGACGAGCTTAGTCACGCCTTCAGCTGGTGGCCCAACGTCCTGACAAATGAGCGCGCACTCTGCCTCCGATAATTGTGCGCAGCCCTCAACGTCGACCTTGGCGACAAACCCTGACTTGTCGCCCGAGTAGAAAGTCTCAAGAGAGGGATGCGAGGAATGAAGGGCCCAGACAGAGTCAGTATGATGCGTAAACGTGTGCAGGCAACGCTGAGAGGTGAGAGACCAGAGCTTGATTGAGGCTGTCCTGTCATGAGCGAGGCATTCGTTCACAATGCGAAGACGACTTGCCATCAGCAGAGGCGGTGAGCAGCTAAGTGGGATGAATGAGAGCATGGAATTGTGGAGAAAGGCACTGCGACGCACACATCTTGAATCCTCCGATACAAGGATCGCCCGAATATTATCAGTGTGTCCGACGAGTTTCCCAATGCGCTTGCCTGCGCGAGGATCCCACATACGGATCACACGCTCCGGACCTCCCGAGACAATCATGTGCCCTTGCGGGTCAACGGCCAGCGCATATATCGATCCCTTGCCCCCGGATGTGTCCGGAGGTGTTAGGTTCATGATGGGATGGGCCGTTGATAACTGCGAAGCACGGGATAGATCCCAAACCTTGACCGTGCGATCAAACGAGCCAGATGCGACCCAGCCTTGCTCACGGCTGGCACGAAAGAGGTGAGTAAAGGGCGCCAGGATTTGGACTTGACCGTTACCTGTGGGCGAGACATCGGACGTAGTCAGTATGGGCACCGACGGTGACTGGGTCAGATAACGGCGATGCGTGGGGACTCCAGGCCTTGACGGTACCGTCAGACGATGCCGACACGACTACCAAACACGTGTCAGTAACGAGTTAGGGGAGATGACGAGCAGAGAGGTGATACAGACGCGTCTGGTTCTGATTGCATAACAAGATGTCGTTCACCCAGTCTGAGTGTATCTGCGCAGCTTGACGGAATGTGGAAGGCTAAGAAATTAACTACCAGCCGTTAAGGAGGTGAAATAAAGAGACATACTTGACCTGGACGGAAAGCATCTGGTTCTGGTTCCCACTGATGCTCGAGCGGGATTGATCCGCGCTTGGCGCTGCTAAGTGCGCGCCGCCTACCGCTGCCTTTGACCTCACCAAGGATATCACCATCGCTGCGCATCTCCTCGTCCTTGTCAGGCGCATCATCTGCAACAGGGTCGACCCAGCCAGTAACCAGTTCCCATTGGTTACTGCCGTGGAGCGGAACATCATCACGACGAGGGGACTTTCTCATGGGGATGTTGAGGTCCCATGCTATGACGAGGCCGTCACGGCCGCCAGTGTATAGGATACCTTCGGGGGATGGGAGACCGACGAGTTGAGTGGTAGTGTCGAGTGCAAGAGCGGAGACGCCTAGACGGTGGCGAGGTACGTCATCTTGGTAGGGTTGAAAGGTTGGCTTGGGATGTTGGTTGGAGATTAAGATGGGGTTGACTGAGCCCTTTCTATCGAAACCGAGAGGGGGTAGCCATAGTAGAGGAATTGAGTTTGTAGATGGAGGAAGTGGAATGCCATATGAAACACGACGACGAGGCGGCAAAGGCGCCATGAACACCTTCAATCTTGGAGGGACACCGATGAATACCCCGGCTCAACCGGTCCGGAGGCACGTGGTTATTCCAGTATCTCTCGTCTGCAGGTACAGAAGTAAATTGAGGAGGTATCGCATACAGCCTAACTATTAACACCTAAGATCAGCCAATCTCGAGAATGAGAATGGATGATATTTCCTCGATTAGGGCGGCAGAGAGTGATCCGACTCTTTGGCGCCGCGCCTTATAAATTTGTGGACCCTTTTCTCTTCACCTCTCACGACTGACCAACTCACCATGGGAAGGAATAGTAGGTAAAGATACAGTCCTGTCGTCCAGCCCCATAACGCGCTCCATAGATGCAAAAAAGCCGGTGGTCCCCCTAAAATCAAGTGCGCTACTGATCATCGATGAATCCCTCGTAGCTAATGCTGCTCATCTACACAGAACTGAAAAAAGACCCAGGTGTACCGCGCCTGCCAAACCTCAAAGTTCGTAGCGCAGAAAAGCAACGCGGGCGTTCTGTACGTTCACAGCACCTCCACCCACCATCCGTTAACACCCGCGCACTGTCCCACACCGTGCTCGTTGCGCACCTCATCTCAGTCCCCCCCACAGCCGCCACCTCATGAAGACGCAACGATGGCCTCCGAGCCCACTCTCTCTTCGCTCGCCCAACTCGCGGCGTCTGTATCAGTGCATGATAGCTTGTCTGCGCCGTCCGAGTCGACGACACCTGCAGCTGCCAACAAGACGAAGGAGCAGCTGCGGAGGCACTACATCCGCGTGTTACACAAAGTTGTCGATGAGGCTGATGTCGTTCTCCTCGTACTGGATGCGCGCGACCCTGCCGGATGTCGTAGCCGGCTGGTAGAAGAGGAGGTGCGCAGGCGCGAAGCAGAAGGCAAGCGCCTCGTCTTTGTGCTCAACAAAGTTGGTGCGTGTATTTCCTCAACTCTCTCTCGCCTCTCTGGCCATCGGCGATTAAACGGGGCGCGATGGTGGATCTCTTTTATATATATTATAGACTTGGTGCCACGAGAGAATGCGCAGGCGTGGCTCAAATACCTCCGCCACACGACCCCGACGCTCCCCTTCCGTTCCGCGGGCTCCCATCAACGCACAAATCTTGCCTCCGGCACGGCGCCAGCGCTGCTCCGGCTCCTCAAGGCGTACAAACCGAGCGCGGCGCAGAGCGTCACCATCGGCGTCGTCGGCTTCCCCAACGTCGGGAAGAGCAGTCTGATCAACACCCTCAAGCGCGCCAAGGTGTGTGAGTTGTCGCGTTGCAGGGAGTTCCCATTTAATGACGCGCGTGCGCCCCGATAAAAAGGTCTGTGCGGTGGCAGCGCAGCCCGGACATACGAAGGAGCTGCAGTCTGTTCAGCTCGAGCGTGGCCTGCGGATCGTCGACTCGCCAGGCGTTATCTTTGACGACGACGACAGGATCCAGGGCCAGATGGAGTCGTCGGTGCTCCTACGCAACGTCGTAAAACCCGAAGACGTCGATGACCCAATCTCCATTGGTAGGCGTGCTCCTCTCTCTCTTTCTCTACGCGACCTCCAACACACAGAACTCCCCCCAGTTGAGGACATCCTCGCGCGGACTCAAACTGAAAGGCTGATGAAGATATACGACCTTCCCTCTTTCTCTTCGACGCTCGAGTTTCTGACCATGCTCGCGCTGAGCACGGGACGCCTCCTGAAAGTCAGTTCTGTCTCTCCTCGCTTTCCCACCCTCAAAGCTGAAAATCTTTCTTTCATTCAGGGCGGCACTCCTGACATTCTCTCCACGGCGCGTCAAATCCTCGTTGACTGGAACCACCAAAAAATACCGTTCTTCTCCGAGCCGCCAGCGCTCCACGCCGCGCATATACCATCGACGATCCCCGGGAGCGGAGGGCAGGTCGCGCCGGGCGCCGAGACGACGGGCCAGGCGCAGATTGTGGGCGCCCTTGGCACGCCGTTCGTTCTGGAGGGCCTGTTCGGCGAGGCAGACGCAGAGGCGATGATGCCAGTGGACGTCGAGCCGGATTCGGAGGTCGGCGCCGCTGACAGCGTCGGTATGGATGTCGAGGACGACGCGGGCGGAGGGATGATAGTCGACGGTGACGGTGGCGACATCGACGACAACAAGAACACACCGTGCGTATGCCATTCCCCCCCTGTGAAGCAGTCAAAATGTTTATTGTACAGGTGGATGGCGACGTTCTCGCTCCTCTCTTCTTGACATGTCAACTCAACCATAAAACGTCTACTTGATTAAAACAGACCAAGCACGTCGCTCCGCAAACGCAAACGCGCTCGCTCGGTGGGCACACCGGACATCCGGAGCTCAGATTCTTTGGGGCTGGGGCACAAAGAAGAGCCCGATGAAGATGAGACCGAGTTTGGCCTCGGGCGTCCGTCGAAGAGGCTGCGCCGGATTGCCGTGCGCAGTGCGTCACTTCCGACTGCCGCAGTCGCCGTGAAGAGCCGGCGCGCTGAGCGGCTCGCGCGGCGGAAGCGTGAGCGGGCGCTGCCCCGGGTTGCGAGCGGCGTCGTCGTGGGTGGGATGCAAGTTGACGGCTGAAGGCTTGATCGATATAGAACCCTACTAGGCGAACGAGAGCACGCACTGGCATGCATGTGGGCTTTGTAACAATAGGAACTAGAACTATCATTGAATAAATGTTATCACAGCGCTGACTCTACCTTTCCTTGGGATAGGGCAGAGAAGGTTCAAAGGCGTCGAGGGAGAAATGGGTGCTGCTGGTGCTACCGCCGCTATTGCCATGCTGCTACCATATGGCCGAAACCAGGGAATGGCAAAGATGGCAGGGGAGGGTCATGAGGAAGACAAGAGTGTCATGGAATGCTCGTTAATGAATGCACAATGACATTGGAGATGAAATAAAGTCGCGAGTGAGTTGAAGGAGGGGAAGTGCGTCGTAGTAGTAAAAAGAATAAGAAAGGAAGCTGGTGGGGAATGTAGAGTATGGATAGCTAATGCAATGGTGGGAAGGGGTCTTGTGAAGCTGTACAAAGGAATGAAATGAGTCCAAAAATGCGAGCAATACCAAAGTCAGAGTAGAGAGAGTAGCCTAGCTAGCCTGCAAGTTAAACCTATCAGAGTAAGTACAAAATGCAGAAAAATGAACTATAACGGCGGATCTGAAAAATAGTCTCAAACGCATAGTAAGGGCTGATCACGGGGCATGAAGGTGCGGGAAGTCGGGGAGGCGATGTCGAGGAGGTGGTTGTGTCGGGGAGCAGGTCTCGGAATGGTTCCGACGATCTAAGGCCCGTTTCGAGCCCCCAACGAACACGCTCACCTTACACCATTCCAAGCCTCAAGGGCACCGAAGGGCTTATTTCACGATGGATCAGGGTTATGGGATGCCCAGCATTTTGGCGGACATCAAGAAAATGGGAGAATGCTTGGCCAGCAAGGAGGCTTCCTGAATAGGAGAGCTTCTGCAGCCTCGGCAATATCTCCATGGATGATTCTCCGTCTGGCGATTGTAAAGAACGAGAGAGCTCCCAGACGAGCTCGTCTTCCAGTCGGAGGGTCTTCACCTCGCTATACAGCATCAAAAGTTCGCGCCACTGTGTGCGGTCTGCTTCGTGATGTTGCTGCGATGATCTAAAGTAACCCCAATATTCGAGAGTTAGATCCTCTATCCCAGCGAATTCTGCCCTGAGTGCATGGGAAATTTGTACCGCGGATGCTACCTGCCAATCAAGATGTGGGCAGATAACGCGCATGTTGAAGGCGAAGACTTTAGCTCCTTCACGGGGATGTACACTGACGTCAACTCCCTGGTCAAAGAACTCGATCGTGGCGCTGTTAAACTCGAGGTGCTCTGTTGTCTGCAAAAACGGCAGGAGGTGTGGAATGGCAAGCGTGAGCTGGTTGAAGAACGTGACATAGAGCCTCTCGAGAAGAGGGGTTGTGATCCGAGGAAGAAGTGCTTCCAAGTAAGCACTAGTACCTTTAAACCTAAACGAGCGAAGATTAGGAAGTATGACATCCGTCGTGATGGGCGCATGCAATAATTGTCTCTCGATGTCACGGTTGGGAATAGGGGAGTGAAAACCGATATTCAAGGTCTCCAGCTGAGGCATGACTGAAAGCCGTCGGAGCAAATGATTTGGGGGGGAATAGGCCGACAGGGAGATATCGGTAAGTGAGAGTGTGACAAGACCCGCGGTTGTCGTTGGGAAGGCAAACCCATACAGAATCAGGTGGCATAGATTTGATGCCTGAAGTGTGGGAAGTGCCAAGCTTGGGCTCGTACCGTACGTTCCCAGAGGCCTGATATACAGGTATTCTAGCATCGGAAATTCGTCATTTATGGACATGATGAGCTTCTGCAAATTGAGAACAGGTCGCGAAAGGCGGATGCGGCGAACTCGGTCACGATGCCAGAGTGCGATCTGTATTCCCTCATCATGGTCCTCCGCAGTCACCCCGTGATGATCTTTGTCAATGTAGTCGATAATGAGAGGAAATGGCGGTGAATGGGCCAACATGTCTGCCACGGGGGTGCCATATGTGCAAAGAAGGCAGAGACCCAGATGCGACGCTGATGCGAGCACGAGACACCGCCACCTTCGGCAAACGTGAGCCAACTTGTACCACCAGCGTTCGCGATCCCATTCTCCTCTCTGTAAAATACGGTCGTCGTCAACCTCTTCTTCGTCTAAAAGAGCAGGCCGACAGAAATAGAAGATGTTGAGAAGTGAGTCGTCGTCGAGGGTGTGGATCAAGGCACTATATGGACTGTGACTTAAGCTGAGTGGGCTACGTGTAACTCGCAAGGCGACCGTAACATACCTCCAATATAAAAACTCAAGACTCGGTGCACCCCCGGAATTAGACCGAATGCGAGGGACGGGTGACAGGAAATGAGACATGACGCAGTGGTGGATTTGATGAGAAGCGTCACGGTTGGCCTCAAGTCGCTTTGGCCAGAAAGGGAACAGTCAAGTCATCACATTTTTTCGCAAGGTGACCAACTCAAACTGCAGCAACACTATACGTTGTATAGCATGATAAGAATCGTGAATTTACCTTTGATAATTGAAGGTGATAGGCCATAGATAATCACCACAGAAGATGACCCGTATCGGTAGCGTGCCTCCGCTTGCCTACGTAATTATATTTGAGTATCCCCGCTACTGAATAGTGTGGCGCAGCCTGAGCAGCGTGCACACATAGATCGACATTTGTATTATATTCGGTATCGTGTGCATGGTGTACCCATCTCCCATATTAAATAACTCTTGAACCTGCAACTAGTTAAGCCTTCGTGTCCGTACATTGTCATCGTAGACCAAAATCAATGGACAGCAATGACACTGGCAACGGCTAGAATGGAGCAGCCTGTGTCGAGTGCCTATCTCAGTCTTTGGAATCGCAAATTTATTCTCGATGAATGAGTAACACCGCGACAAGACCTGTACTCGTACATGTATCAGATAGTAGAAATACGACCAGGAGATGAAAACAGGATTCACATGACTACAAACAAAGGGTTAAGTGGGTACACGCGTAGTACGTCGTATTGTTATGATAGGGAGCAGTTGAGAATACAGCCAAAGAAACCAAGGTGACGTGTGTGGCAAGGGAGATAGGAAATGCGACGCACGTGAGGGTACAAAGGGGTGTGTACCTATAAAGGTCTCATCCAGGTGGGACGTGCTCGGCATCGCAATCTCCTGAAGGGTCGAGATGATGAGCTGTAATCATGGGTAGGTATCTGTTGGCGCTGAGTAATGGTCTAGATAATATGTCAACGGTGCATGGCACATAGGTATCGTAATCCAGTATCGAGGTCTCCGTCGGCTCATCCACCATCTTCGAGATCTCGCATGCCATAGCCGACATAGATTTTAGAGGTTGTCAAATGGTTTCACGGGTCAGTGAGATGGGACGTCCTGCGTCCTGGCGGGCATCAAGGAAAGCGGTGAATTCGTCTGCGTCATGGTCACTTCCAGAATATACTATGAAGAGCTCCTCCAGCCTGGGCAACAGCTCCATGGGCGTTTCTTCATTGTCTGGTTTTAGAGAACGAGAAAGGTCCCGGACGAGACCACGTGGCACGCGAAGAGTCTTCACGTTGTCAAACGACCGAAGAAATTCGCGCCACCGAACACGGTCAAGGCCAATTCCACGGCCCCACCAAGATGAAGACCGTGATGTGGGCCTCTCAGACTTGAGAGTAAGACATTCCACCGTATATAATGTCTTGAGCGCATTGAAGATCTGGACGGCGAGCGCTACCTGGCGGTCAAGGCGTGTACTGCCAACTTCCATATAAAAGGAGTAAGTCCGGGCTCCTACATGAGGATGCACCATTACTTGAACGTCATCCATACTGAATGTGAGGCTTGTATTGCTAAACCTGAGGTTCTCTGCTGCACCCATAAATTGCAAGAGGTGTGAGGAAATCGTCTGCCGATCGAAGAAGGAAATCTGGAGCTTGTCAAGAAGAGGGGTCATGATCCAAGGAAGAAGTGTTTCCAGGTATGCGCTATTGCCTTTAAACCCAAACCAGCGAAGATTAGGAAGCGTGATAGGCGCCGTATTCGGTCTTTGCACGGGCAACAGTGTCTCAACATCAGGGTTGAGAACAGTGGAGTGAAATGTGATCCCGAAAGTCTCTAGCTGAGACATAACTGAAAGCTGTTGGAGTAAATCGTATGGGGGGAAGTAGGCGGAGGGGTGGATATTTTGAAGGGAGAGTGTGACGAGGCCCACAGCGGTTGTAAGTAATCGAGATTTAATTGAAAAGGCAAATTTCTTTAGTACAAGGTGGCGTAAATGTGGTGCATGAAGTGTTTTGGGAACTCGGAGCATGCCGAACAAGGTAGCATCGTGCTTGATCAAAGGCTCGAGATACAGGTATTCCAATAGTGGAAATTTGTCGTCTATGGCCATTGTGACGTTCTGCAAATTCGCAACCGGCATCAGAAAGCGGATGCAGCGGACGCGGTCACGATGCTGGAGTGCAAGTAGTATTCCTTCTTCATCTTTCGCCGTCAGCTTGCGGATGCACTGGCAGTGTTCATGCAGTAGTGGACCATGTCCATCTCCCATTGTCACCTCGTGGTCTTCATCAATGTAGTTCAAAACGAGAGGGAGGGGAGGTGAATGAGCCAACATGTCTGCGACAGGTGTGCCATAGGTGCAGAGAAGGCAGAGACCCAAGTGGGATGCTGACCCGAGTACAAGGTACCGCCACCTCCGGCAAATGTGGGCCAACTTGTACCACCAGCGTTCGCGGTTCCATTTCCCCCCACGTAAAATTTGGGTATCGTCGGTCTCGTCTTCGTCTAAAAGAGCCGGCCGACAGAAATAGAAGACGTTTAAAAGTGAGTCGTCGTCGAGGATGAGTTTGTATGTATTATGTGGTCTGTCACTAATGGATTGTATTCACTCCTATCACATAAGACACGGCAAGAGCGTACCTCCAGTTTTGGGACTGAGGACTCGGTATACTTTGGCCGATTCTGTCTGTAGACTGAAAGCGAGGGGTGGGATATGGGATATGAGACATGTCGAGTAGCCACTCAGGCTGCAGTGGCACTACTATTGATGTTGTTGTTTGGTCCCATGTGGCCCACCAAACTTGGCAGGCGCCTAACCTTAACTGACCTTTGCCACTGATGCTGCCCTCCACGTATCGTGTGATGGCGCAGAAGAGAGGAGGATATCATGACCTTCGACTCTTGAGTAACACGGAAGTTATCATATCCGAGTCCGTAGCGGTCCGAGTCTAAGAAAGGATCTATTCGTATCCGAGTCAAGGCCGAGCACTCACTGCGGCACTTTAGGACTGTATCACCTCTTCCGCTACCATTCACCTCTTTTCCTTTAGTGCTCGGGCCGTCAACGATTCAAGTCTTTGATCAACGCAGGTTCAAGCGCAACGAACAAGGTTGCCTTGAATTTCATGATGTCCATCAGAGTCGGAGACGCGCTCAAGTGGTCACGGTTATGATATCGTCTTGTCATCCTCCAAACCCTTCTCATGTGGTATACCTCACCCACTTTAATCACCCAGAACCTAGATCTCCTGCCCTGCTCCCGGCAGCCAATGTGTACACGGAAAGCTGGTGTTAATCTCCGCGGAAGCTCAAGAGGCTTCGTACAGTAGTCAACTACCTCAGCAACTTGACCTTGTCCACCCCTTGACTGACATGTACATTTCCCTCTTATTGCGGCCCTCCGCGCGGCAACAGTACTTAGCAGGTCCGCAGCCGCAGCTTCCAGCTCCACCTCATTCCGTATAATCGCGAATAGTACTTTAGCACCGCCCGCACCCTGCCACCACTTGCAGTCATCTCAGTCCTTTTCTTCCTTACCAACTCGTAATCCTGAAACCTCTCCTGTACAATGCAGCCTTCGCCACTCTGAATCTCTCCCCGTCCACACCAACCCGTCGAGCAACCTGTCTCATCGGTTCCCGTGCCCGCCCCAGCTCCGGTGATACAACCCCTGCCGCGAAAGGAGGAGCTCCCATCTGGATGGGAGCGCCGTTTCGATCTACGCTGCCGTCGACTACAACTCGCGCATGACGAGCTGGGACCCGCCATTCACCAACACCTCATCTGTCATCGCCTCCCTTCCCGCCACCCACGTCACCGAGGAGATCTTGATGCCAAATACGACCAACGTGGATGGCACCTACGCGGACGCGCGGCTACCCGTCAGCTGGGAGGAACCTTGTATGGCCGGTCATACTTTGTCGGCCATCACACTCCCACAGCAAGGTTGCACGGCCCACACCGGACATCAGCATCGATGGCGACCGCAACGACGGCCACGCCTGGGTTATCAGAATAGATAATGCGCATGACCTCGACCCGGCACATTTACCGCGGGCGAAGGCTAAGCGTGGAAAAAACTGCACGTCGCCTGATAGAAGCACTTTGAGCTGCGAGACATGTAGTTGCTGTGATGATGTGGAAGAGTATTCCAGCGCGAACGATGGCTTCATTGACTTGGTTGATAGAAACTCAGGCTGCCAGACATCAGACTGACCCAGGACACATGATGCTATTGGTAATTTTCGAAACTAAAACGGGGCTCACAGTCCTCTCAGGCTGTCAGGATGAATTGGGCTGTTTGGAGGAAGGGAGAAGGCTTGACCCGCTCGACCGGCAAAAGCAATGCGTTCAACACGTGTGCGTCATCTCATCTCATGATATAACGGCAGTTCGGATTCACAGCAGTCGAACCGCTCGGACTCGGACTTTGGTCCATATGTATACCTCAACTTCAACGAATGCTATGCATCCTCCGCTGTGACCCATCAACTGCCGGTATTCTCCTTTTGACACTTCGGCCCTGCTTTATGGATTATTCGCCATTTTGGTTTGGGTACGCTAACCGACGAAGCGTAAACGAGCAACAGGTGGAATTACCTAATTGACACAACCCCGTATTATGACATTTGATTTATTACGCCACGTTCTGGCAGCTGAAGCGTATTTCATGTCGAGATTGTTCGGCAAACCCTGTAGGCCAGACGCGCTAACCAAATGACGCAATGCACGTTACTCCTCGGCATCGTGTCTTGGCGCAGAGACGACACCGCTTTTGGGGTGAGCCAGCTTGCTCGATGTTCGGAAAACACCCCTCATTTTATGCTTTACTACTACAGGGTGTCCCGTCTTCACCATTCGTGTCCAGTTAGGCATTATATGTGGTATATTTCACTCATTCATAGATTCATAGATAACCACGTTTAAGCTCCCCTCATCTGAACCAGCAACGCTCAGACTGGCAAGCTGTGCGGTGAAATTTGTCTTCCTTCCCAATTCAGTAGTCAGACTCGTGGTCGTCACCATGACTGGAGGGAATAGTGCGGTTTTTTGAGTCTCATCCTCACGGTTCTCAACGGACTGGACACTACATCGATAGAATTGCCAGTGTATTCGTACATACATCAGGACGGACTCCAAGTACGATCGTGTCTCGGACGTAAAACCAATTTCGAGCAAGGTAGGTAGGTGTACACATAGGTTACAAAATCGTATACATGACGGTTAGTGTTACAGTAGGCGAACGGAGATCCGAACCGCGAGGCAGTTGATGATACAAACCAAAAACCAAACAACATAATTTTTTGTGCCATACACATGAAAATATCGTGATTTCCTTGGAGATTGAGACGGGTCAGACTAATGATTGATACAGACGAACGAGGGAGACTGGGTGGCCCGCAATCTGGCGGGCATCGACGAATGTGGCGAATTCATCGCTAACGTCGTCGGTTCCACCATATGAGAGCTCGCTCAGCTCGGGTAACAGCCCCATGGGCGATTCTTCATCCTCTAATTGCAAAGAACAAGAGAGCATCCCGATGAGCTCATGGTCCACTCGGAGGGTCTTCACCTTGCTAAACGGTGTGAGAAGTCCGCGCCACTGTGTGCGGTACGCTTCATAGCGCCACTCCGATGGTTTAACGGAGTCCCAGTACACGAGAGAAAGATCCTCCACATCAGTGAATATGGTCCTGAGCGCGTTTAGGATTTGCCCCGCAGACGCTACCTGCCAGTCGAGGTGCTTGCAGGTAACATTCGTGTTGAAGGCATGCACGCTGGAACCCTCATGGTGGTACACGCTGATCTCGACTCCCTGGGCGGAGAACGTGATCCTGGCCTTGTTAAACTCGACGTCCTCTGCTGTCGTCATAAACTGTAGGAGGTGTGGGACAGAAAATATGAGCTGATTGAAAAACGCGATTGCGAGTCTTTGGAGGATGGGGGTTGTGATCCATGGAAGAAGCACCTCCAGGTAGGCGCTGGTGCCTTTGAACAGAAATAGGCGAAGTCGAGGGAGTGTGACGTGCGTCATGATCGGCGCGTGCATTAGTTGCCGTTCAATGTCTCGATTGGGAATGGGGGAGCGAAAACCAATACCGAGGGTCTCCAGCTGGGGCATGAGTGAGAGTCGTTGGAGCAGTTCACTGGGGGAAAAGTAGGCGGAGTCGGATGGGGTGATGCTCTCCAGCATGAGCGTGACAATGGCCGGAGCCGTCGTAAGTAAAGGAGATCCCAGTGGAAAGGCAATGTTATCCAATATGAGGTGACGTAAAAGCGGCGCCTGAAGCGTTTCGGGGAGCGTCAGGCCAGTATGGTGCTTGACTGGAGGCTGAATATACAGGTACTCGAGTATCGGAAACGCGTTGTCCATAGCCACGATGAGTCTCTGCAAATTCGGAAGGGAAATCGCAAGGCGGATGCGGCGGACTCGGTCACGGTGTTGGAGTGCGTGTTGTATTCCATTTTCGTCTTGCGCAGTCAACTCGCGACTATCTGGGTTGTTCATGTCGTTGTAATCGATGACGAGAGGCAAGGTCAGAGTCGGTGAATGTGCCAGCATGTCCGCCACGGGCGTTCCATATGTGCAAAGGAGGCAGAGGCGTAGGCGGGATGGCGATGCGAGTACGAGGACCCTCCACCGTTGGCAAACGTGGGCGAGCTCATACCACCAGCGTTCGCGTTCCCATGTACCCGATAGTTTGATGCCGGTCTCGTCGGTCTCGTCTTCTTCCAAACGAACGGGTAGACAGAAACCGAATATGTTGAGAAGCGAGTCTTCGTCGAGGATGTGGATATATGCGCTATGGGGTCTGTTGCCTGTTCGCCGTGTTCCTCACAATCAGATAAGACACAGCACGTACCTCCATTGTTGGGCCTCACGACTCGGTGCACCTTTTCCCATGCTTTCCGTGGATTGAAGGAGAGGGGTGAAGGACGGGAGATGAGACATGGTAAGGGAGTAGCTATTGGTGATGTCGTGGTTGATAATAGGATTTCGTGACTTTTACTTGGCCATCATGGGAACAGTTCAGCAAGGGGCGCTTAATTGTGCCCTATCTCAGCTCGTTGTCGAAATCGTGCTATGAGTAAGTGATACGGCCTTACGATGGGGAAATGAGTGCTTCTTTGACGTTTACGGTTAAAATAGAAAATCACAGTTGGTCTTGGTCGTTACAAGCTAGGAATATATAAAAGAAAGGAAAAACGGACTGCGGCAGTAACTCGGGGTCAATGTGAGCCCTGGATGTCCGAATGTGGGGATACTCCCGACGAAGCAAAAGACGGATCCCGTAGCACGACAACGCCATCATTGTTGTCAACACTACTACATCATGTGTACTCGACCAACTACTGAGGGAGAGGGAGAAAATGGACACAGGAGAGCAGGGGGAGCGGTTCTGATTTGTCAGCAGGTCCGCAGCCAGAGGAAGGTCACGTGTACTGTAAGCACTCCATCGGGGAAAGCGATTGGCTCTATCTCAGGGGTTTTCCTTCCCTGATCTTGTATTTTGACCTCAGGAGGTAAGTACATCCATATATCTATGAAAAAGTTCAGCACGACCTTGGATAAGCCTTGTACGGGGTTACGAATGGGGAAAGAGTTTGTGGCTATCTTGGGACTCTTGGGAGTATGTCATGGGCTTTCATCGGAATCACAACGGGGCGTGGGGCCTTGGGGCCTCGTATTGGGGCTATGATCTACCAGCTTACGACAAACGCGTGAGCGGCCGCACTGCCTCATAGGAACCTCCCTAATTTACTGATGCGCCGCCGGCCCTTAGATAGTAGAGCATCATGTGGACTCCGGAGTTTTGACATGTGCTAACCTTTCGTGCTATATTTACCTTTTGGGCCCGGGCCATTGCCTCCACTTCTTACAGGCGAATCATTCCCCTCACGTCCATGGAAGACAGACCAGGCTCCATGGTGGTTGTCTCGTGCAGACGCTAGGGAGATAAAGTGTTCATGTGCCCTGGTGAAAATTCAAAGTGCCCGGGTAAGGAGATTGCGTGTCGCTTGTGAGAACATCTTGTTGTCGATGTCCCTGTCACCTACTGATCTCAAGGTCAAGAGCCTCAGCTTGACTTTCCGGTTGTTGTCGTCGTCCCTTCCGTGCTAGTTTGGGAACGACACCGCAAGTCCCCAGAGTATATACTCACGCATAAACCATCATACCGTGACGACACGCCATATTTTTTTGATTCATTTGAGTGCGCCTTGGGTACAGAACCACACTAGTATTGTTACTAACCTGTTTCATTTGTCCCTCTTCTGCGTTGTGTGCTTTGGAGACGATACACCACATTAAGCCTCGCACGGTTATGGAGTAGTTATGAGAGTAGTTTGTATTCGGCCCGACAACAAAAGGTAGCAGACAATATTTTGTACATACCGTGACAACGCCACATAAGGTTTTGTACACCAAAGTGCACAAAATGGAGTGTGAAAGGAAAATTTCCTAGATAGGGTGTAACAGGGACAAATTCATGGCGAAATTCAAGGGATTGGTGCGATAGTCATCATTTTCTATGACCACCGGAAAGAGTACGTCATCCTGAAAAATAAGCGCCTTCGGATTTCGTAAATCATACTTTGGCCATCTGATCGGTTGATGGCCGTTGGGATCCAAGTTTCGCGTGAAGTAGATGATATAGTCTACCATGTCCCCTCCGCCAAACGAGTTTGCAAGGTCTGTCCCGTGCGCCTAAAGTAGAACTGTAAAACCCTATTCAGGGGTTGGAATAAACTACTGCGCTCACCGCTCCAACAAAGGGTAAAAATTTGAAACGCTTATGAACTACAGATAATTTAGCGACCAAAATTCGGGTTGGGGTGAGTTGGACATACTGAATGCCCAGCTGTCCTGCTTGTTGGCCCGGTATTTCAAGAGGAATCTGCGCGGGCCATGAAATACAATATCTCCTTGGACTGCCGCAATCCGTTTGTATGATCGGGCTGGAAATGTGATGTCGACTAGGATCGAACACGAAGAGGGATCAAAAGGAGGCCTACTGAGCACATTACTTAATCCCGTATCGAAGGGACACCCAGCTGCGGGATCTTCTGGGTAATATTGCAGGAGATTGTCCACGTCCTTCTGCGGGGCGGTAGGCATCATGAACGATCTCAAGTACTGCCCCACTCCGGTTGTAGTACTGTCACTACCTTCAGCGAATGCTGACAAACGAACGCAGTCAGATAAAACTTACGTGATGTTAAGTGACGATAGAGAAAATAGTGACCCCTCGTCGTCACAGTTGCCTGTATGAGTCGGAGGTAAGCATCTCCCTACATGTCACTTGTGAGAATGTCGTGCCTGTGATCATAGGTACATTTGCTACGTGGCCACGCAGAACAGAATATTGTGGAGGCTCAGTCAAGAAGACGCCATCAACACGGGGTAACCAAGCAAGCGCAAGACCCTAGAGATTCGGTTAGTACTCGGCGAATTACCACTGATCTGTCATCTGCTTTACTTGATATGCGAAAAAGTCTGGCGAGCGATCTATGGCAAATTTGAACCTAGCATATGGGATGGTACGAAGACACTCCAGAGTATCAGGGCTCTTATCGCAGCCTGCGTTCTTAACGAGTTCATCATAGTGTGCTTGACCACGCTCGATATCTCCAACGGGAATGGGGCCGCCTGATTGCATAATCGCACCTCGGAACAATCCCTCTTGATCACCCTTATTCACCAGCATGTGAAGTGCAACTGAAATGGCCCCCGCGCTTTCTCCCCAGCTGTTTTGACAAGTAAGGACGTGCAATGGGGGACAAGAAAAGAGGACTGACATGGTAACCTTAGAAGGATCACCACCGAAGGCTGAGATATATTGTTGTACCCATTTCAAAGCGAGGCGCTCTTTTCAACTCAACTGGATTAGCGCTACAACGGAAATGAACCAACTTGGACTCACGATCTTGAAGGCCGAGATTGCCTATTTTAGCGTCCTTGACTTCTTTCCCGGGTAAGAAGCCAAAAGCTATGAGGCGGATTCTAGCGAGGGTACCAGGTGGCAGGAACTGAACGTGACGCACCAGATACTCTAGTGGGTGTAGGTCACCCTAGCCAGCCGTTACGATACGAGGGTCAACTCACCTGTAGTTCATACTGACGAAAATGATTGGTTTCCCTATTTCAATAGAGCGGGAGACGATACTCCATCCATCGTAACTTCTCGAGGTAATTAGAATGATCAAAGCAACAGCCCAAAAACTAGCACGTACATAGCAGTTCCACCGATTTCGAACCCGCCGCCAAAAATCCACTACGTATCCATTTGATGAGCGAGTACCATTGACGCTGTAATTGTACTTACAACAACAACAGGAAGATTCGATGCCTCCGTGGCGTCCTCGGGTGTGACGACATTTATCGTCAAGCCTTGCGACGGAAAGGTATTCAGCGCAAGCACGTTTACAAGGCCAGGAATCTTACAATCTTCGCTGTCTGGTGTCAAATCTTCATACATCCTGGCGATAATATTGGTGACATCCCTTTCCAAACGCTCGTTCAACTTGAACTGAGGTATCACAAAACGCTGTTGCGGGCATGACGACCCATATCTCTGGGCCATGTAGTTGCCTTCATAAGGTGGAAGAGGTTCCGGCACACGCAGGCGCCGGTTACCCGTTCTGAACAGGTGTACGTTAGCTCATTGATACTGGATAGGGAACTGAGCTTACGGAGGCTGGGCGTATGGTATCCCGAAAAACCGGGCTGTAGAACCGAAGCAGAACCCAGTGAATGTTGCATTATCAAGATGTACCGCCGGGTGCCGATCGCCGCTGTAGCAGAACCCACGTTCCTGGGAGGAGTGTGTAATCTGTTCCTGTATCACCAAAGGTTTGAGCAATGTAGCAAGGGCATGGTCCGCGAACAAGGTAAGGATAAGGGGAATTATCCGCATTTGAGGGGAAGCAAAACGCTTGATGGAGGAGCGCTAGTTGGGAGACGTTATCGCGGGTTTTTATGGCATTTTTTTGGTTCTAACGCTCAGCATTGTGTTGGGCGCATTTACAAGACAAATTACCAAAACGTTTCGATTTGATCAGGGCATTTCATTTCACCGGCGACAACATGTGCAAACCCAAGACTGGGCGCAGCAGACTCGTGTCGACGATGACGCACCTACGGTGAGATAAGGAGACCAGAATCCTTATTTCTCCCAACTGCAACTGTCGGACTCGTTGTCATTATAGCAAGAGGGAGTTATGACGGCCCCAAAAAAAGAATGACATCGTGGGAGAGTATCTTCAATTTTTGAGAATTCAAACAGAGGGGATCACATTTCCTTTGTCCCTTATTTGTATGTGTACCCTTGACCCTTGTTTTTGTAACTTAGGTACAGGAAGATGGACTGAACCTGAAAGCAGTGGTACAGTATCATCTGATCGTTTGTGGCATTCTCGTAACTTAGCTCTCATGGCCCTTGCTTATATAAGCAAGTTGCAGAACGCTGCCTCGTTCTACCTCGTGTTCTCCACCCTTCTAGTACATCGCCAGGCCTCGACGTTTCTAAAGGGTTTTTTATGACGTCGAAAATCACTCACCTTGGAGAGATGGATGAGCGAGGGATAAAAAGGAGGCCTCAAGGGTAATTGAATGACTACTTGACTACTGTAGTGACTTGCTAAGTTCAGTCTCCTGTCCTCTCTAGTGTCCAATCTACTTGTTCTCACTCTCTTTCCCTTCTCGATCAAGTGACGGTGACATCAGACTGAACTTCTTCAGGACGACGCTTACACCTCGCGTATACGCCAACCCTCCTCAGCTTACTACACAGGCGACTCTCAAAACGAAAGTCTTTTGATTCTCGACGAATCGAGTCGCGGTTATGGGGTAGCAGATCTCGCCAGAGCTTAATAGGTGTCGGTACATGTGGTTGAGATTCTCGTCGGGCAACCCTCAACTGAGCAGCGCAAGCTGCATTGTCGTTGTCTTCGTCGACTCGGCGAAGCCAATAGTATTACCACGACACAATGCACAACTAGGCTCATTACCCTCTATAGCCCATACACCGAGCACCACGACATCCCTTCCCAGATGCGAACATTCTGGCAGCCGCTAGCATCATATTATCATACCGAGTTTACTATCTTCTGGTGAGCCGTCACGTTGGACACAAGTTGCGTTCACTGGGTGGAGCAGCTTCGGGAGCGTCACCCATCATATCACCGGCTTACCCAGACACATAAACTCTTCCTTGCACGAAGAAGGTTGAAAGAAGGAACAAGACAAGCACGTTGGGTCGGAGTTGTCATCATGGAATGTAGTTGACTCACGATTTAATGAAGCAAAATGTAGCGCTGAGCAAGGCGTACAGAAGCTAGTACGTGACAACGTAGCCTGGTATATATCCCATTAGAGTACCATTCACCTGCTGTATGGTTGTCATCGCAATCGCATCTAACAATCTGTGCCAATCACTGTATGAATGAGAGTCAGTGGGGATGCGCTGATATCCTGGACGGATAGATGAACAACTCGGTGAATCGTACTTGGCAGAGGTCATGACGTACGGAGTATCAAGGTCCTATCAGCTTAATCATTCGCGGACGACATTGAGGAGGCCACGGACATCAAGGGTCGACAAGGGTCGTTATACCGCAGACAAGGGAGACGGGGTAGCCCGCGTGCTGGCGGCCATTGAGGAACGAGGCGAATGGACCGACAGCAAACCGGCGTGTAGAATTTGGCAAGTCAAACTTCTTCAGCTCGGGTAATAGTTCCATGGGTGATTCTTCATCCACTAATTGTAGACAACGAGAGAGGTACCGGATGAAGTCATCCTCCACTACAAGAGTCCTCACCTTGCTAAACGGCCTAAGAAGTTCGCTCCACAATGGCAGTTCTGCGTCATCCAACTCTTCATCTTCGGGATTCCACGACCCTTGTACACGACAGCTCCCGCGATAGACAGAGAGAGTAAGATCGACTATGCAGAGAAGGCAAAGACCCAGGTGGGATGGCGATGAAAGTACAAGAAACCTCCACCTTGGACAGACTTGGGCGAGCTTGTACCACCACCGTTCGTAGTTCCACCCCTCCTTTCCGAAGGGAAAATAATTTTCGTCGAATGGAACTGTCCGACAGAAATAAAAGATGTAGAGAAGCGAGTCGTCATCGAGGATGTGAATTTTGCTGAATCCCGTAGGCCGTCACAATATTTGCTGAACCGACAAGATACGGCAAGGGCGAGGGGCGTACCTCCAGTGTTGGGACTTAAGGCTCTGTACACCTTGGCCGAGGCTTGTTGTGTATTAAGATATGAATAACCGAGACGTCGGGCGGGGGTAAAAGGGGACAGAGCAGGGTAAAAGCGAATGATATTCCGGTAGTACCTACACCTGATTTATAGATGAACAGTGCATTCCAATATCTTATTATATAACTAACAGAGGCTGACGCGGTGACGTAGTAGACACGATCGTTGTCCATATATGATATCTCAACATTGTGGACCGACGGTAAGGGATTGGCGGTAGGCTGGGATACATGTCAAGGAAGGATGCCGCATTCGACCTCGGTCACATGGCAGGAGACGCTCGGCTTATGTAAAGTTCTCATTTCCGGCTCCGGGCCGGTTAGACATAAAGTTAGGGATAGACCTGTGTCCGCGGGGCTGCAGAAGCCCCAAGTAGGACTTCCAGCACGTAGTTCTACAAAATATGGGTTGGTAGCTAAGTAAGAAATATGACTAAAGAGTGGTCGTAGTAAATCCTCGGGGTTTGGAAACTATTGAGCTGGTGGAGTTGCCATTAGCAGTGTGTTACGTCCACTGGCATCAGGTTACCTCCGTGCGCCTCGGGTCTGGTGACTTGCTGAAGTTGCTGTGGGGGGAGCTGGAAGCTGGTCGCGTCCGGATCTGGTCTTGGGGGTGACGTTGTTGCCATTAATGATGATGCCGCGGGCGGGACAGCTGGGGTCTGCGTGCCAGTGCGTGGGGCGGATACACCGCTGTACCCCGTGATCAGAGGTAAACATTTCTTGACGTTGAGACAACTTGGGCGTGACTCGGAGTCCACCGGCAGCTTGCGCTATTGAATTCACTTGAGAATACGTTTAGTGAGAGTGAGATATTGAGACGCTCCATCATCAGGGTTCCCGCTACAAACTTTTTTGGACTGGACTTGTACGAGTTTGCATGAGTATGAGTTCGTACGAGTGGAAAGGAACATTCATTTCCAAATCTATTTTCAGAAGTAGAGAAGTACAAAAAACCATCTTTCTTTTCAAAAGTAGAGAAGTTGATATGTTGCTGATGATCCACAACATTAGACACAACAAAAATCCTGCATGATAAATCACTCACCTCTGGATTAGGACCATGTCCCGGTGTTTCCATAGCTATTTGGATTTTGCCATGTTCCGGTGTATCCGTAGTTATTTGGATTTTGCCATGGATTTTGCCATGAACCACCAGGTCCGCCGGCGCCACCAGCACCAGCGACACGGACACCAATGGGAGGTCCACCACCACCCCCGCCGCCAGCACCAGCAGCACCGGGGGCAGCAGAGGCAGGTCCACCACCGGGTCCACCACCTCCGCCGCCGCCACGGCCAGGGCCACCCCCACCGCTGCCACCGCTGCCAGCACGAGCCGCACGAGCCGCAGGTCCACCGCCGTGAGTGGATCGTGATGGATGACGTCCTCCGTCACGCCGCCGAAGATCCAGAGTGCGGCGAGGCTCACGAGAAAGCCGATCGTGAGATGCAGCCCGAGGTACTCGCCGCGCGCGAGCCGGCCAGCAACGAACGACCACACGCCGGGATGACGCTCACGCAGACGCGCGAAAAGAGGCG
>Ga0209488_10001128_pt1 | contig 22757 bp, 20 predicted proteins | sample Rivendell_Oct201_8_FD_188349 | JGI IMG/M metagenome (GOLD analysis project Ga0209488, IMG submission 188349) | Vadose zone soil microbial communities from the Eel River Critical Zone Observatory, Northern California, USA -... | ecosystem: Environmental > Terrestrial > Soil > Vadose zone >...
GGCTCGATATTGGTGTGCCGAAAAATATTCGGCAAATCCAATGCGCAAATGCGGCAGACGGCTGCGTCGGAAATGGCCAAAGCCAAGAAATCGAAACCTCGCTGGCGCGTGTCCATGATCACCGCGACCCCAGCCAAGTTCATCGACTTCACGATGGCGCAGGAGGCTGAGACGGCGGAAGAGCAGGTGGCTGAGGCGCACGACATCAGCGATGAGTTGCGGGCACCGCCTGGTAGCGATCCGCGAGGATTTGATCGGTATCTTAGGTGCAGGACGGAAGCGGTCCCACACTAATCGCTGTGTGATTCAGCGTCTCAGGTGACGCAACCTCGCGGTCCTTGTTGCGGACATTGCCGATCTTCTGTCTGTTCACCGGCCACATGGTCACCGCGTCGTCTCTGTACGGCACGAGCAGCGCCTTTAGCTCATCGCTCGTTGCGGGCTCTTCACCCAGCCACTTCGCCCAGTCCTCTTCGGCCAGGATCACTGGCATCCTATCATGGAGGGTGCCAATAAGCGCATTGGGCGGGCAGGTGATGATGGTACAGCTTCTAACCCGCTCCCCCGTTTTCTTGTCCTTCCACTCATCCCACAAGCCGGCCATCACCATCTGGCCCGCGTCGGCCATCGCAACGGCGTAGGGCTGCTTCTCTGGCTTCTTCCATTCATAGAATCCGTCAGTGACAACAAGGCAGCGCTGGCCCTTCCAAGCGTCACGAAATGCAGGGGCGGTATCGACCGTCTCCGCCCGCGCATTGATTGACGAAAAGCCAACCTTGATGTCCTTCGCCCACCGCGGGACAAGCCCCCAACGCATCTGCTGCGGGACGCGCTTGCCGTCCTCACTGCGAACGGCCACCAGCATTGGATCAGTCGGGCAAACGTTCCATGACGCCGGAATGTTCGGCGCCGGATAGTCCGGGTCGAACTTGAGCTTGATCCTGGTTTCCGAATAGTCGGTTGAGAGCCGGGCGCGTCCACACATGCTCGTATATATGGGCGGGCTACGCACCAGGAGCAACGGCCATGCTAAGGGAGCGTAGCGGCGGTCGCAACATTGGATGACGTAAGAAAGAGTCGCGCCGCCTCTCGGTTCAATTCGAGTCGTCGCCCGCGATCTCCTCGACAAGCGCGACGATGCGTCGCCGCAAGCTTGGCTCCGTTATCCGCATGAATGCCTTGGTGAGCGCGAGCCCGTCCTTCGTGGCGAGGAATTCGGACACATAGGTGGGCGACGGCGCCTCTCCAAATCCCTTGTGCTGCCCCGGTACGTTTGGTGCATCTTCGAAGAAGAACGGCACCGGGATTTGCAAGATATGCGAGATGTGCTGCAAGCGGCTCGCGCCCATACGGTTCGTTCCCTTCTCGTATTTCTGCACTTGTTGGAACGTGAGCCCGAGCCCATCGGCGAGCGTCGTTTGGCTCATTCCGAGCATCATCCGACGCATTCGGACCCGGCTGCCTACGTGTTTGTCGATCGGGTTCTTTTTGAGTGACTGTTTCACGATACCTCCGATACTCATGCGTGGCCGCACGGGGCAGGTTGCGCCGTAGAAGTGGGCCCGCCCAGGGGCGCGGCGCGTTAGTCAGGTGCCTCACGCAAACCAGAGGCTAATCGCCAAGACAACGGCAAGCACTGCCGACAGTGCGGTCATTACATAGAAGGTTTGGTCGATCGCCTCGTTGGTCATGCGCCCAGTTCTTGAGCAACATGAGCGCTGGTGTCCAGAGAAAACTATAAGCCTGACAAATATTTAATAAGGCCGCGCAGGTAAACCTATGGACAATAGCCGCGGCCGGCGGGGCAGCTAATTTCAAAAACGTAAGGCCGATTCCTCCCCGCACCCTCGTGACCCCCGGCCGCCCCCTTCCCCCCCTGGCCGGAGGGTCACTTTTTTCCAGGAGGCTTTTTTGGGCGGCGTAATCGGGCATCAACCGTTCGTTGGGAGAGATGGTCATGCTGATCCATCGCCTGCTCGAAAATACGGCATTTGGCCCCACTGATGTGGAAGCGATGGCCCAGGCCTTTGAGGGAATCTGCGCCGTACGTAGAATAACAAGGGCGGACGAGCGCGAACTCGTGGCCCGCAACGTCATTAACTGCGCCAAACTCGGCACGCTCAACGGTCAGGACATCTGCAAAATGGTCGTGTCAGAGTTTCAAGACGAAGCGACACCTCACTGAGACTTTGAGCAGCGCACTTCGTCATCACCGTCACTCCGCCGGAGGATCAGACCGCCCTGGCAAAGGTACAGCAGCTTCTTTGGGTATTTGGTCCGACAGGCGTCGTAAGCGGCAGTCACGGTGTGGCAATCGGGCGGCCAGCGTGCGGCCGGGCGGCAAGTAGCTGCCCTCGCCAAGCGTCGCTATGCCGGTTGAACCGACCCAGGCAAGCACTCGAAGCCTGCAGCGACGGATGCGTAGTAGCGATGATATCCGTCGCGCACTCGGTAGCGATAAGGTCGCGGTGTGAACTCGCTCACGTGCGGAAGCTCCAGGAGAGGGACCCAAGGTATCTCATCTCCCTCTACGAAGCCTTTGAGAATTCGGAGCAGCCGGTCGTGGTCGAACCCGCGCCAGTCTTTCAGTGTTGTCGGGCGGCGCATGGGAGGCTCGACCTCTGTGAGCGGCACGAGCACCGCGTCTACTGACGAGCAAAAGGCTGACTCAGTCGGAGAGAAGCCATTCATGCCAGCCTCCGCGAGCCAGGAGTCTGGAATCTCGAATTCGCAAGGGTAGTTCGGCATCTGGTAACGCATGTCCCTACTGCCCCCTTGCCTTTCCGTTCGCTGGCAGCCGTTTCCCGCATCGGGGCCATCGGCGGCGCGGTCATCCGGATTTTGGTATGGTCTGGCGGTACGTGTTCTCTCCCGCAGTGATTGGCGCAAATCTCGAACAAAAATATTGGTTACATTCAGACAGACTTCCCCTTTGCCATACTTCAACAGGGTTTGGGCACTTATCGTCGCCCTTGCGCAAGACCAATCCCGTTTCATCGATCTCAACTTGACCGCATTCGGGACACCATCGCAGGTTTCGCATGGTAGGACCTCATGTCAAAGCATTTCTGAGTCTCGCGACCGGGCGTCGCTATTCCGAGCACGGCGCCGCTTCTAGCTTGCTTCGTTCCCCTCTTCGCACGCCTCCAGTCCGGGAAGGCTGCCGTCTGGCAGCACCTGCGCCATTAGTCTGAATCTGGTGAATTGAGGCTTCCTGAAACCGTCGACATAGTTGATCTCGCCATAGATGTAGATTCGCATTTTGCCCGAAAGCGCACCGTGAATCTGCTGTTGGGTCCAGGCTCCGTCACGAACGGCATGAATCGTGAGCGGATTGTTGGGTCCCAGATCGACCGGAATCTTTGTTTGATTTGGTGGGCACCCCTGCAACGGAACGACGAGGGGATATGGAAGGATTTCGAGGTTTGTCCAGCGGGTCAGTTTATACGCTGGAGTTTGTCCCCTGTTGATGACTGCCAGCGGACTGGTAGTGCGGCGCCCCGCATCTACAATGGGTAGTTGGTCGCGGTTTCCTTCAACAAAGACATAAGCTCGCAATTGTCGCTCAGCGGTGTCTTGGCTGTGGCGCAAGGTCCATCCGGTAACCAGCCACAAACCGACATTCGATACGACCGAAATGCCAGAGAATAGAGTAAGCCAGAGCGTGAAGAAGGCGACGGGGTCCTCGGTCGTTTTCTTCCAGAAGGACTTTGGAGAGCCGAGGCCGTTCATTGCTGTTGGTAGCCACGGCGACAAGACCAGCAAGACGATGGCAAAGAATGCACTCGCTAGCAGCGCGCCAAGAACAATTTCTGGAACGTTGCGGGGTCGGCGCATATCCGTGCCGTGTGCGTTGGATGGCGCTGTGGGCGCAACTCACGCGCCGGAGCCCACCTAGCATGCTATAGTTGGGTCCGCTTACTACCGCTGTGACTAGACACGCTGGTTTATCAGCCTCTCGCTTTGTTCTATTGTAACGAATCACCCTCGAAAAGATGGAAAAATGCGATGACCGAGAGGAGTCCAGGCCCTGGTGGGGCAAATCGGGGCACGACCGGCGGTGCGAAGCTGGTCGACTCGCAGAAGTCGTTCACCAGCACGAACCTATCTCAGGCACTCAGCCGCCCACCTGCCGTGGCGACTGCGTCACCGCGTCCAACCAGCCAGCAATCTACGCCGACTCAGAGCAGCAAGTGAGGGTGCGCCCGATGGCCAAGCAGCCTCCTATCATTCCGCGCGGTGCATCAAGTCGCGGGCAGTTAAAGGACTCTCTATCGTCATCCAACCTGACGAGGGCACTCAGTTCGCCGCCGCCGAAGTCGGGCGCGCCACCGGCGACAACAGGCTCGGCAGCAAGCGGCGGTGGTGCCGGCGGGTCGCCCGGCAAGTCCAGCAACAGCAAGTAGGCTCTGTTGGCCGCGAAGGATTGGGCCGAGTCCGCTCAGGTTGCGAGCAGCGCCATCGCCGCGTGCGGGCTGTTATTGGCCGCGTGCGGGCTCGGCATCACCGCGTGGCAGATGCGCCGGACGAGACGCACGGCCGACTTGCAGGCGTTGCAGAAATTCTCTGAGGACGCCAACAAGCGAGAAGGCGCGCTCGCGGACGCGGCAGATGATAGGCGGCTTCACGCCTTCCACGAGTTCATGAATTTCCTGGAGCTATACGCCTGCGCGTATAACAACGGGCTCGTCATTGGTCGAGGCAGCAGGGACATCATCCGGCACAAGCTCGAAGACAGCTATATAGAGCTTGAGGCAGCTAAGGAGTGGCATCCGTATGTAGCCGGGGCCTTGGACCGCTCGACAACGTTCGCCGAGCTTGCGAAGTTCATTCAGCGCCATCGCAAGGAAGTAGACCAGCGCCGTGCTGAGCGGGAGCGTCTTCCGGGCGGGGCGTTCTAGTCCCCGATCCGTTTTAGTGAGCCGGGCGCGAACGCACTGCGAACAAACTGCACGGATTTTGCACGTTTCTGCACGCGAATTCATGCTCTGTTCTGCGTGCAAATGCCGATGTCGGCAGGCGCATTCGTGATTGTTGATTTGTAAGTAATTGATTTGTCGGCGCGGAATGGTGGGCGCTGTAGGGATTGAACCTACGACCTCTCCCGTGTGAAGGGAGCGCTCTCTCGCTGAGCTAAGCGTATACTCTCCGACGGGACAATAGTGCATGGCCGCCGGTCATCGGAGGCAGTGCCGACAGCTCTCATTCCCGACGAGGCGCGCAAATCGGAAAGTCACTGCGAGAGGCGGAGCCAACAATCTGCTCGGCCCAGGCGACAAAGCCTCTGAGACCGTGCAGCTCTCGCATGATCTCTTCACCGCGTTCGAGTCGGCTTGGTGTTTTGGAAATCGTCCGGAAAACCCTGGTTTTGCGTGGTCAGTGAAGCGGCTTATTTCCAAAACGGGGTGAACAACATCAATGAGTTAGTCCGAAACTCGGTAATCTGCCGTTGAACTATCCCCCACTAAAGGGCCGCTCTTGCTACTCCATCTGGGGCGGGTTTTGCAAATCGCAAGAAGGCATTGAGACCACAGCGGTTTTTTCGGAGTGGCCGAGGCGGGCAGGAAAGTTTTCCACCGACTCGCGCGCCTCGGCCAGGCAGGGTAGAGGTAATTAAATACAGCTTCAGATATAAGAGTAAGCGGGGCCGGGATTTCTGCCGTCGATGCGCGCGGTCATCGTCACCAGGGTTTTCTTGATTGCTCTCTCGGTGGGAGGGTGTGCGTCGTTGTGGGATTATTCCCCCCGGACACAGGCGCAGGATGACGCCGACTATCAGCGTACGCACTCAAGCTACAAACAACTCGCCTCAGGGCGGGTAAAACAGCTCAAATATCCGGGCGGCCTGGTGGCGCCCACAATCTCGCCGCTCCGCAAGTCGCACACGGTCGCGTTCGCGGATTGGATGGCGTGCGTGCAGGGCGAGGAGGAGGGGCGCCGGCGAACCTTCGCGGTGTTCTACCGCGACCGCGCGATCGCGGATTTTCGCCACGCCGTCGTCATCGACGGCTGCGAGGTGGAGCCCTATGAGCGGCTTGAGTCGGACGCCGGCGGTCCTGCTCCCGCCAAACAGGCCAGCGCCAAGCCGTAAACGAACTCACTCTGCCCGCTTGCGCGTCGTGCTGAACGCGACGGTGGAAATCGCAAGCAGCGCGCACAATGCCATGAAGAAGAAGATCTCGCGCACATAGCCGTGGTCGAGCAACTGGCCAAAGATGATCGGGGTCACGATGCCGGCGATGTTGAAGCCGCTCGACACGAAGCCAAACACCCGGCCATAGGCGCCCGGCGGTGTCACCGCCCGCACGATCATGTCGCGCGACGGCATGGTGAGGCCGGAGAAAAAGCCTGCTGCCGACATCAGCACCACGAGCGCAAGCGCGTTGAAGTCGATGAGGCCGATGAGCACGCACACGATCGCGGTCACCACCAGCCCGCCCGAGGCCACGAGGCCATGGCGCGAGGTCATGCCGGTGAGGATGCCGCCGGCCAGCACGCCGGCCGCGCTCATGATAAGGAGCGCCGTCAGCGCCCAGTTCGCAACCGCGGCCGGCGTGCCATAGAGCGCGCCGAGCGCGGCCACGAGATAGTTGTTGAGCCCGCCGCCGCAGAACGAGAGGAGAATAAAGAATACGAGGTTGATCAGGATCGCAGGCGCGGTCAGAAGCCGCCAGCCGTCGAGCGCGGCGCCGGTCGTCTCCTGCTTGCGTGTCTTGGCGGCGAGTGGCGCTGGCTCGCGCGTGAGCAGGAGCACGGCCGCGGCCACCAGGCCGAGCGCAGCAGCGCCCAGAAAGGCGCCGCGCCAGCCCACGTAGCTCTGCATGAACAGGAGCGTCGGCGGCGCGACCGCGTTGCCGAGCATGCCGGAGAAGGTGTGGAAGGAGAACACCCGTCCGGCGCGCGCGGGCGGAATGTGCCGCGACAGGATGGCGTAGTCGGCCGGATGATAGACCGTGTTGGCAATGCCCGCGACCGCGAACATTGCCACGAACACCCAGAACGAGTTGACGAGCCCCGCAATCGCGAAGGCGCCGGCGCCCAGAATGAGCCCGTAGATGATGACCATGCGCGCGCTCACGCGGTCGACCAGGAAGCCGGTCGGCGTCTGCAGCGCGGTCGAGAGCACGTTGAAGGCAGTCAGTGCGAGGCCAAGCTCGGTATAGGTGACGCCATAATCCTCGCGCACGAACAGGAACAGCGGCGCCAGCAGCGTGATGTAGTAATGGCTGACGAGATGCGCGAAACAGACGCCACCCACGAGCCGCCGCTCGCTGGCGCGATCGGTCAAAAGCGGAAGCTCGATGGCCTGGGTCATGCCCGCCAGTGTCCTATAGTGTGCTCAATCGGCCTTCGCGTTCGCGGCGCGGATCGCCTGCCAGACGCGGTGCGGGGTGGCCGGCATGTCGATATGGCGGATGCCATATTCCGACAGCGCGTCGACCACCGCATTCATGATCGAGGTGAGCGAGCCGGCGCAGCCGGCTTCGCCGCACCCTTTGACGCCCAGTGGATTGGTGGTGGCCGGCACGCCGTGGTCGGCTATCGAGAAGCTCGGCGCGTCGCTCGCGCGCGGCATCGCGTAGTCCATGTAGGAGCCGGTGAGCAGCTGACCCTCGGAGTCGTAGGCGGTCATCTCCATCAGCGTCTGCCCGATGCCCTGCACGACGCCGCCATGCAGCTGACCCTCGACGATGATCGGGTTGATCACGGTGCCGAAGTCGTTGACGGAAGCGTATTTCACCACCTCGATCATGCCGGTCTCGGGATCGACCTCGACCTCGCAGACATGGCAGCCGTTGGGAAATGTCGAGGCGCTCGGTCCCTCGCTCACGTGCTGCACGTCGAGCGAGGCGGGGACGCCCTCCGGCAGGTTGATGCCCGAGCGTAGCCTGGCGGCAAGATCCATGATGCCGATCGCCGTATCGGTGCCGGCAACCACAAAGCGGCCATGCGCGAACTCGATGTCGGAAGCGGCCGCCTCGAGCACATGCGCGGCGATCTCCGTGCCGCGCTCGATCACCTTGGCGCTGGCTTCGACCAGCGCAGTGCCGGTGTGCATGAGGCTCTTCGAGCCGCCCGAGCCGCCGCCCATGATCAGCCGGTCGCTGTCGCTCTGTACGAGCCTGATCTTCTCGAACGGGATGCCGAGCTTCTCGTGCAGGACCTGCGCGAACGGGGTGGCGTGGCCCATGCCGAAGTCGAGCGTGCCGCTGAGGATCGTGACGCTGCCGTCGGCTTCGAACACGATGCCGCCGAGCTCCTTTGAGGGCGGCGCGGTGGCCTCGAGGTAGCTGCCGATGCCGAGCCCGCGCAGCTTGCCACTCTTGCGGCTCTCGCGCTTGCGCTTGGCGAAGCCTTTGACGTCGGCTTCCTCGAGCGCGTGCTTGAGCACATTGGCGAAGTCGCCGCTGTCATAGATGCTGCCAAGCGCGGCCTTGAACGGGATTTCGCGCGGCTTGACGAAGTTGCGCCGGCGCAGCTCGAGCCGATCGATGTCCATCTCGACGGCGGCGGCATCGATCAGCCGCTCCATGTAGTAGTTGCCCTCCGGGCGTCCGGCGCCGCGATAGGCCGAGACGTGGCTCGTATTGGTGAACACGCACTTGGTCGACACTTCGATCAGTGGCGTGCGATAGGCGCTCTGCACGTTCTTGACGGCGTTCTGGGTCGGGGGTATCGGCGCGACATTGCCGAGGAAGGCGCCCATATTGCCGAAGCTTGTGAGCCGGACGGCGAGGAAACTCCCGTCGGCATCGAGCGCGAGCTCGGCGGACACCCGATGATCGCGGCCATGGCTGTCGGAGACAAAGCTCGAGGAGCGCTCGTCGGTCCACCTCACCGGGCGGCCGAGCGCGCGCGCCGCGTGCAGGATGCAGACATATTCAGGGTAGGGCGCGGCCTTCATGCCGAACGAGCCGCCGACATTGCCGGTGATGACGCGCACCAGCTTGGGCTCGACGTTGAGAATCTGGGCGATGTTGCTCTTCATGCCGAACACGCCCTGCGAGCAGGTATAGAGCGTGAAGCGGTCGTTCTCGAACTGCGCCAGCGCCGCGCGCGGCTCCATGGCGTTCACCACCACGCGGCTGTTGATGAGCTTGAGCCTCGTCACATGCGCGGCGCGGGCGAAAGCGGCTTTCACCTTCTCGCTGTCGCCATAGTGATAGTCCAGCGCGACGTTGTCGGGTGCCTCGTCATAGAGTACGGGCGCGCCCGGCTGCGCCGCCTCTTCCGGATCGGTGATGGCGCTCAGCGGCTCGATGTCGAGCTCGACCGCCTCGGCGGCGTCCTTGGCCTGCAGCAGGGTCTCGGCCACCACGATCACCACCGGGTCGCCGACATAGCGCACCTTGTCGGTCGCGAGCGCATGGCGTGGCGGCTTTTTCATCTCGCTGCCGTCGCGGTTCTTGAACGGCACGATGCACTTGAGCGTGCCATAGCCGGCGAGGTCTGCCGCCGTATAGATGCCGAGCACGCCCTTCATCTGGCGCGCGGCGTCAGTGGCGATGCCGCGGAGGATGCCGTGGGCATGGCGGCTGCGGACGATCACCGCGTAGGCCTGCCGAGGCAGGCTCACGTCGTCGGTGAAGCGTCCTTCGCCCCGCACCAGCATCGGGTCCTCGCTGCGCAGGACCGGCTGGCCAATGCCGAACTTGGTGAGGGACCACTGATCGTTGTTGTGCAAATTCATCGGGTTATCCGGCGAAAGGACGCTCGTGCGCGGCAGCCACTGATGCCCACATGATCCCTTAATATCGCCTGTGTATGGATGAGCAGTGAAGACAGGGCCCCCCGGAAATAGCGAAGGAAGCCCGGTTCGACAAGGACTTATGCCCGAGCTATGCAGCCAGCGTGCAGCTGTTGCGCGAGCCTGCGGCGCTGTTACACTCGGCTCGGATTATCAGTTTTGGACATCGTCGCGGACCGTCGAGCGGGAGGCTCTGGTCGCGACAGGAAGGCTTGAGATGAATGACGAGGCCCGCGATACGGGGGGCCTCGATCCTGCGCGTGACCGGAGCCCGCGTCGCCGGACACAGTGGGGTCGGCGATCGCCGTATGGCCATTCGCGCCAGCTCGATGGACGCCAAGGCGATGGCGGCCGTCCATCGGCCGCGACCTATGCGGCGCTCGATCTCGGCACCAACAACTGCCGGCTCCTGGTCGCGCGCCCGACCGGCGACGGGTTTCGGGTCGTCGACGCGTTCTCCCGCATCATCCGGCTGGGCGAAGGCGTATCCACCTCCGGCCGTATCAGTGAACGTGCGATCGCGCGTGCAGTCGAGGCGCTCGCGATCTGCCGCGACAAGATGAAGGCGCGGGGCGTGACACGCGCGCGCCTGATCGCGACGGAGGCCTGCCGCGCGGCCGTAAACGGCGGGGAGTTCCGGGCCCGCATCACGGAGGAGGTGGGGCTCGATCTCGAGATTATCGGGCGCGATACCGAGGCTGAGCTTGCCGCCACCGGATGCACGCCACTCATGGACCACGACGCCGACGGCGTCATTCTGTTTGACATCGGTGGTGGCTCCTCCGAGCTGGTGCGGCTGGGCCGCTCGGTGCCGGTGCGCGGCGGGCCGCCATTACCGGAGATCGAGGCCTGGATCTCGATCCCGATCGGCGTGGTCACCCTCGCCGAGCGCCACGGCGGCCATGCCGTGACGCGTGAGACCTACGAGGCGATGATTGCCGAGGTGGCGGTGTACGTCGATCGCTTCGTCGCCGAGCATGGCTGCCCCGTGATCGAGCGCGTGCATCTGCTCGGCACCTCCGGCACGGTAACCACCATCGCCGGCGTATTCCTCGATCTCAAGCGCTACGACCGCCGCCGCGTCGACGGCTGCTGGCTATCCGACGTCGAGGTGACCTCCGTGATCGAGCGGCTGCTCGACTGGACCTATGAGGATCGCGTGGCCAACGCCTGCATTGGTGCCGAGCGCGCCGATCTCGTGCTCGCCGGCTGTGCCATCCTTGACGCCATGCGGCGCGCCTTTCCGTGCCGGCGGCTGCGGGTCGCCGATCGCGGGTTGCGCGAGGGCATGCTGGTGAAGATGATGCGTGAGGATGGCGTCTGGGACCGCGGCGGCGATGAGTCCTCGCCTTCGCGCTAAGGCATGCACACATGTTGGGACACGAACGCGAATGCAGCGTGAAAGGTGCGAAGAGCGGTGCCACGCGCAAGCGGGGACGATATCGGATAGGTGATTGCCTCAGCATGGCTGCCGATGGTGTCGTCCATGCCCGATGATCGCAGCAAGCGCCGGCTGAAGGTGCAGGTGAAAGCCGGCAAGACGCGCTCCTTGTCGTCGAAGCTCTGGCTCGATCGTCAGCTCAACGATCCTTATGTCAGCCGCGCCAGGCGCGAAGGCTATCGCTCGCGCGCCGCCTTCAAGCTGATCGAGGTCGATGCCAAGCACCACATCCTCAAGCCGTCTGGGCGGGTCGTCGACCTTGGCGCTGCACCGGGCGGCTGGAGCCAGGTGGCGGCCGAGCGTGTCGGCGCTGCTGAGGGCAAAGGCCGCGTGGTGGCGATCGACCTGCTGGAGATGGGCGCCATCCCGGGCGTCGAGTTTCTGCAGCTCGATTTTCATGATGCCGCTGCGCCCGACACGCTTAAGGCGCTGATCGGCGGGGAGGCTGATGTGGTGCTCTCCGACATGGCGCCGAATACGACCGGTCACCGCCAGACTGACCATCTGCGCATCATGGCGCTCGCCGAGCTGGCCGCCGACTTCGCGTGCGCGGTGCTCGCGCCCGGCGGCGCGTTCCTCTGCAAGGTCCTGCAGGGCGGCGCCGAGCCTGCGCTGCTGGCGCAGCTCAAGCGCGACTTCGCCGTGGTCAAGCACGTGAAGCCGGCGTCAAGCCGCTCCGATTCGGCCGAGCTCTATCTCTTGGCGACGGGCTTTCGCGGAGAGCGCTAAACGCCGGCCCCGGATCCGGGAATTTCTGTTGGCTCAGGTTCTTATGGGCAAGGCGCTTGTGCGGCAAGCGCGCTTGGGGAGCACCGCTTCAGCTCTTGGCTGCTCCGGGCTCGGCGGGATTGCTCGTGGTCAAGGCTTTGCGCTCGGCCCAGCGGACCAGGTCTTCCAAGCTGATCCGTTGCAGGGCCGCCGCAAAGGTCTGTTCGGCTCGTGCCAAAGCGGGCTGCACAATTGCAATTGCGAGGGGTGAGGAATAGGCGGTTAGAGGATCGGACGAGTCTTCGCAGGTCTCGCTCGCACGCAGAATGTCATAGACGCTGATACGATTCTGCTCGCGCCCAAGCCTGTACCCGCCGACGGCGCCGCGCGTCGCTTTCAAAATGCCTGCGCGGGCAAAGCTATGCAGCACCGGCTCGAGATGGCGCGGTCCCAAACGAAGTCGCCGGGCGAGTGCCCGTGCAGACAGCGGACCCTGTTCCTGGTGAAGCGCAACCTCGATGACAGCGGCGATAGTCAACGCGCTCTTCTGAGAAAACAGCGGCATGCCCCGAATCACGACGACAAAATCAATCCCATGGCGACGACGATAATGAGTATAGCCGTGAAGTCTGTCGTTGGCGTCTCTTGCAGGCGTTTGACAGCTTGTTTTCTGTGAGTTCCATGGAACTCTTCCAGGCCGCGCGTCGATCCGTCGGCGGAACTGTCCCGACGTTCAATTGAGGATTGCGGGTGCCTTCAGCGGTGCCACCAAAGGCAACCCGCTCTTGTATTGAGCCGAATGGGCTCACGGGACCGTCGGAGTTCGCCCGCGAATCAATCCCATCACCACGGAGATCACGAGCAGAATAATCGCGACGTAAAAAATGAGCTGCGCGATTTCAACCGCAAATCCAGCGATCCCGCCAAAGCCGAAGACGGCGGCTATCAGCGCGACGATCAAGAAGGTTAAGGCCCAGCCAAACATGGTGTTGTTCTCCTCGACAGTTGATGCCCGGAAAACGTCAATCGCCCTCGAAATGTTCCATGCGGAATGTACGACAGCCTGCCAGAGGCCGGTCATTACCCGCCAAAACCTGCCAAAACGAATGCAAGAAAAGCGGTTGTGCGCCCCCCTTGCCGCAGCCGTGCCGCCGACGCATCCTTGCTGCTGTTGAACAAATGCCTGAGGGGAGGATGCGATGCGATCCACAATGCGATCGGTGGGGTGGGCTGGTCTCTGGCCGGTCATAGTATCGATCATTGGTAGTCCAGCACTCGCACAGGGGAGCGCGCCGGTTTCCGACACCACCGAGTGCCCTAAGGAAATCGCCGCCATCGCGACCTGCTATTCCGCCAAGCATCCGAGCGGCGCCTATCTGCTCGCCGCCATTCCCAACTCCTGGAACGGCCATCTCGTCGTGTTCGCACACGGCGGCCCGGCGGTCCTCCCGCCGACGACGAATACCAGCAAGTCAGACCTCGCCAAATATTCAATCGCAGTCGAGCGCGGCTTTGGCTGGGTGGCGTCGAGCTATCGGCGCGAAGGCTACGGCGTGCAGATGGCGGTCGAGGATACCGAGCATGCGCGCCAGTTCTTCGTCGAGCGTATCCGGCAGCCGCGTCGCACCATCCTGCATGGCGCCTCCTATGGCGGGCTCGTCGGCGCCAAGCTGGTCGAGAAGCAGTTCAAGAAGGCGGATGGCAGCAGCGCCTATGATGGCGCCTTCTTCAACAGCGGCTTCGTCATCGGAGCGGCGCGCGGCCACGACTTCCGGCTCGATCTGCGCGTGGTCTATCAGTACTACTGCAAGAACCTGCCGCGGCCCGACGAACCGCAATATCCGCTTTGGAATGGCCTGCCGGCCGGCGCCAAGGTGACGCTCAAGGACATCGAGGCGCTGGTTGACGAGTGCACCGGGCTCACCAAGGCCGCGGACGTGCGCAGCCCGCGGCAGCAGCAGAACCTTGCGAATATTCTGGGCACTATGCGTTTTCCTGAAACGATGCTGTTGCGGCACATGCAGGCGGGGACGTTCCTGTTCCGTGAGATCGTCGAGCGTACGACCGGTGGCGGCAACGCGTTCTCCAATATCGGGGTGACCTACAAGGGCTCGAGTGACGACGCGGCCCTCAACCGCGACATCGCGCGCCTTTCCGCCGACCCGGCGGCAGTCGCGGCACTCAGGGCCGACGGCGAGCCGACCGGAGGCATTGCGGTGCCGGTGATCTCGATCCATTCGATCAACGATCCGCAGGTCGCGGTCGAGGTGCAGTCGCACTATCGCGATGCGGTACAGGCCGCCGGCAGCGGCGAGCGCCTGGTGCAGGCCTTTACCGATGAGCGCGCCCATACATCGCAGAGCGGTCCGGAGCTCGCAGCTTCGATCGACGCACTGATGCAATGGATCGAGCAGGGGACGAAGCCGTCGCCGCAGTCGATCGCCGCGTCATGTCAGCGGCTGCGTGTCACGCATGATGGGCCGTGCCGCTATCACCCGGAGTTTACTCCGAAAGCCTACGAGACGCGCTACGCACGCGGAGCCGCGGTTGCGGCCGCCAACTGAGTGCGTTCTGATCACTCATGGGTGCGGCAGATTTTCGAGGGTGCGGGCGGGCCATAGGGGATAGTGGATTGGGGACCGCAGTAACCGGGATCATTGCCCACTGGCGGCAGCGGTGACCTCGTTGGTGATGACTTTAAAACCGGCGAGGGTGCACGGACCGAACGACGTCACAATCGCGACATCGGTGGCGTCACGCCCACGTGCCATCAAGATGCGGCCGATGCGCGGCTTATTGTGACGTGCATCCAACGTGTACCAGCGGTCCCCGAGATAGACTTCAAACCAAGCGCTGAAATCCATTGGGCAAGGGTCGGGCGGCACGCCGATGTCGCCCAGATAGCCGGTACAGTAGCGCGCCGGAACGTTCATGCATCGACAGAGCGCGATTGCGAGATGGGCGAAGTCCCGACACACGCCCCGCCGCTCGGTGTAGGCGTCGAACGCCGTCTTGGTCGGGCTCGCGTGCTCGTAGCCGAACGTGATGCGATCATGAACATAGTCGCAGATCGCTTTCACCAACGGCCACCCTTTTGGAATCTGCCCGAACAGAGACCACGCGATACTTGAAAGGCGATCCGTCTCACAATAGCGGCTACCAAGCAGAAAGAGCAGGGCCTCCACCGGCAGGTCTTCCAACGCATGCTGCTTTGCCTGCAGACCGGCGGCGTCCAACTCACCGCTGTCCCGCACGCGGAAGTCGGCGGACACGGTCAGTCGCCCCGCAGGGGCGCGGATAACGTGGCAGAAGTTGCCAAAACTATCGTGATAGGTGTTGGCCGAAAGCGGCGGATCGAGCCGCATGCGATCGGAGGTCAGCAGATCGGAGATGCGCGAGGGGTGCACACTCAACGTCAGAATCATCGGCGTCGGTTGCGGGCAGTCATAGGAAATTTCATAGCCGGCTCGTATCTGCATCGAAATACTCTTCGGTACATCAGCGAAGCTCTGCCAGCCTCCTGCTCAACAACGAGATGGCGTCAGAGTTCCGTTCTGCCGTCGCCGCCGGCCATTCCTGAGCCACTGCGTTCGTTGAAAAGCATCATGTCGGATGTCTCGCCTGGTCCGGCGCCATGGCGGCGACCTTAATCGTCACCTTCATGGCGAGATAGTCCGACGGGGTCCCGATCCAGGTGCCTTGCAGCGGTATCGCCCCGCGCGGCTCTCGTACCACCGCGACGCGCACCAGATTCTGGTTTCCGACCATGCCGCTGGACGGGTCGCAATCGACCCAGCCTGGGCCGGGAAGGTAGACCTGGACCCACGCATGGGTGTTGCCTCCGGTGTCACGGTCGTCGTCATCGTCGGCAAGGTGCAGGTAGCCGGACACGAACCGCGCGGCGAAACCGAGGGAGCGAAGCGCCGCAATCATGAACACCGCGAGGTCGCGACAGCTTCCGCTTCCAAGCTCCAGCGTCCGGGCCGGATCTTGGATGCCCTCCTCATGCCGCGCCAGATGCCGGAAGCTTCGATTGATCGTTTGCGTCATGTCGACGAGCAGCTCGCGCGTATCGGCTGATCCGTCTTTGCGGAGGAAACATGCCGCCCACCGCTTGAGCTCGGGCTTCTGTGACCGCGGCGCTACGAAGCGCGCCAGGCCAGATCGATCCTCCGGCGCATAAGCAAAGGGATAGGTCGCGGCAAAATCCTCGATGTCGCCAAGACCGTTGGGCGCGTGGTCGAGGCGAATGACGCTTTCGAAGCGGAGCTCCGAGGCCCGGGCCGCAAAACGGGCCATCGCTACGTGATTGCCAAACATGTCCCGCGTCCAAGTCAGTTGGCTGGGCTCAGGGGTAATTTCGAGCCTGGTTTCAAGCACCTGTTGGTCATCGTCGTCGCGTGGCCGCAACATCATCCGATGCTCGCCGAAGGCAACCGGCGCCTTATAGTGATAGGCCGTGACGTGGCGGACGGTGAGAATTGGCATTTCAACCCCGCAGAGCATGGTTTCATGCATTTTCCGCGCCAAGAGGCGCATGCCCACTAGCACTGCGTCGATGATTCTGCGATTCTGCGAGCGTGGTGCCGATGACTGAGGGGCCGGATATCCTGTTGACGAGTGAGGACCCCCCGCCGGTCAGCGTCTACAATGAAGACGGCGAATCGCCGTTCTTGATCGTTGCCGATCACGCGGGCAATGACATGCCGCGTGCGCTCGGGCGCCTCGGCATCCCTGAAACCGAATGCGAGCGCCACATCGCATGGGACATCGGTATCGCCGCCGTCGGCCGCCTCGTGGCAAACGCCCTGGACGCCACCCTGGTGCAGCAGAATTATTCGCGTCTCGTCATCGACTGCAATCGCATGCCGGGCTCGGAGACGTCGATTTCGGAGGTCAGTGAGCTCACGGCAATCCCAGGAAACATCGGCCTGAGCGAAGACCAGATAGCCGGACGCGTGCGCGCGATATTCCAGCCTTACCACCAGCGGATCGAAGCCGAGCTTGACCGGAGGAGGCAGGCCGGGCGGCGCACAGCACTGATCGCGATGCATAGCTTTACGCCAGTCTTCATGAGCGTGACCCGCCCCTGGCATGCGGGCGTGCTCTACAATCGCGATCCGCGCTTTGCCCATCTGCTCCTGGATCTGCTGAAACGCGAAGACGGACTCGTGATCGGTGACAACGAGCCTTACAGCGTGACCGATGCGTCCGACTACACCATTCCGGTTCACGGCGAGCGGCGTGGCTTGCACCATGTCGCGATCGAAGTGCGGCAGGACTTGATTGCGGACGACAAGGGTCAACGCGAGTGGGCACTCCTGCTCGAGCGCTTGTTGCCACTGGCCTATCAGAAGTTGACGGCCGCCGAGATCCTCAGCCCTGGATAACTTTTACTGCCAATCAGTTTCCGCTTCGGGTTGGGTTGCCTCCGGAAAGCGGACTCCGATCTGCATATCAATGAGCACACGCCATAGCATTCGGACCGTCCGCCGGTTCTCACCCCTGCTTCTGGTCCGTCGGCTCGGTCGGCCCTGAAGAGGCTGGGCGCCGCGAAACCTCGGCGCCGGCATCGGGTGGCATGCTCCAGAACAAGAGCGCACTGGTGGCCGAGATCAGCGAGACGACGATCCAGGCCGGCTGGAAGTCGGCGGCCGTGATCACGCCTTGGCCGCGCAGCCCTACCGTGAGCTCGACCAGCGCGGCGCCGATTGCGACCCCAACCGAGATCGAGAGTTGCTGGCTCACCGCGACGAGCGACGTGGCGCGGCTCATGTAGCGCTGGTCCATCTCGGCGTAAGCGATGGTGTTGAGGCTCGTATATTGCAGCGAGCGGAAGAAGCCGCCGACGAGCAGCACGCCGAGGATCCAGACAAGCGGAACGCCGGGCGCGAAGGTTGCGCAGATCGCAACCATCGCGGACGAGATCAGTGCATTGACGGAGAGCGCGAGACGGAAGCCGAAGCGGCGCAGCACGCGCGGGATGATCATCTTCATGCCGAATGCGCCGAACACATTGGCAACCGTGATCATGCCGGCCTGGAACGCCGTCATGTTGAAGCCGAGCTGCAGCATCAGCGGCAGCAGGAACGGCATTGCGCCAACGCCGCCGCGGTAGATGAAGCCGCCGACCACGGCGGCGCGCAGTGTCGGCAGCTTGAGCAGCTTGAGGTCGAGAATCGGCGCCGGCGTGCGCCGCGCATGCAGCACATAGGCGAAGGTCGTGAGCGCGCCGGTCACGATCAGCGCGATGGTGACCGCGGGCGGCAGGAAATTGAGCCCGAGCACCGAGCCGCCGAACACGAGGCCCGCGATGCCGGTGCCGGCGAGCAGCGCGCCTTTGGCGTCGAATGGGTCTGGATTCTCGGCGCGGACGTCCTCGATGTAGATCGTCGCGAGCACCACGCCGGCGATTCCCATCGGCACGTTGATGAGAAAGATGAAGTGCCAGGAGATGTAGGTCGTGATGAAACCGCCAAGCGGCGGACCGATCATCGGTCCGGTCAGCGCCGGCATGGTGACCCAGAGCATGGCGATGACGAGCTCGCGCTTATCGACCGTGCGGACCAGGATCAGGCGGGCGACCGGCGTCATCATCGCCCCGCCCATGCCCTCGATGATGCGTGCGATCACGAACTGGGTGAGCGAGCCTGAGAGCGCGCAACCGATCGAGCCTGCCACGAACACGACGATGGCGGCGCGAAACACCGTGCGCGCCCCGAACCGATCAGCGGTCCAGCCGCTGACCGGCAGGAACACCGCGAGCGAAAGGAGGTAGGACGTGATCGCAAGCTTGAGCGCGAGCGGGCTGGTTCCGATATCGGCCGCGATCGCTGGCAGCGAGGTCGCGATCACGGTCGAATCCATGTTCTCCATGAACAGGGCGACCGCCACGATCAGCGGCACGATGCGGTTGGAGAGCATGAGTGAGGCGGGCGCTTTTCTTCTCGCGTGGGGGTTCGCTATCTATCAGGCGCCTTGCGCCGGCAGCAAGTAACGGGGCCGGTACCGCGCCATTGCGCCCCCGCGCAGGCGGCACTAGATGACAGGCCAATGACGCCGCGAGGGTCCCGATGATCTACATTCTGGCGGTCTTCCTGCCTCCGCTCGCGCTGCTCTTGAACGGGCAGCCGCTGTCGGCGTTGCTGAACCTCATTATCCTGGTGCCTTGCCTGGTCTTCGGGCTGGTGTTCTGGGTGCTCCTGCTGGTGCCCTCGCTTCACGCTGTGCTGGCGATCTCCATGAAGCGCGAGGACCGCAAGCACCGCGAGATCGTCGACGCGATCGAGCGGCATGGACCGCCGCCGGGCTGGCGGAGCTGACCGGGCCGTCCTGTACACACCTTTAGGCCCCGTCTAGCTTTTCGTTTGAGCACGATCTTTTCCCGAAAACCGGTTCCCACCTTTCGGGATCATGCTCTAGGCACGATCGCGTGGCCGTGCTACTGACCTCCGCCAACCCAAAACGGGCCACCGATTCGCGCGTGAAAGCTCGTGTTCACCGCCGGCCAGCCTTCCTTTCGGTCGCGGACGGCCCCATCTAGACCCGTACCGGACGAGTACCTGGCGGGCGAGGCGGAGTTGGCAATGGCCCTGAATTCCAACGGAAACCTGCGCGAAGCGCTGACCTTTGACGACGTCCTGATCAGGCCGGGGCTGTCGGAGGTGATGCCCTCGGATGCCGATCTGCGCACGCGCCTGACCCGCGAGATCGTGCTCAATATCCCGGTCATAGCCTCCGCGATGGACACCGTGACCGAGGCGCGCATGGCGATCGCGATGGCGCAGGCCGGCGGGCTCGGCGTCATCCATCGCAATCTCGACGCCGAGGAGCAGGTGGCGCAGGTGCGCCAGGTCAAGAAATTCGAGTCCGGCATGGTGGTGAACCCGGTCACCATCCATCCCGGCGCAACGCTCGCCGAAGCGCTCGAGCTGATGAAGGGGCACAATATCTCCGGCATCCCGGTGGTCGAGGGTGGCGGCAACGGGCGGGCCGGCAAGCTCGTCGGCATTCTCACCAACCGCGACGTGCGCTTTGCCACCGATGCCCGCCAGAAGATCTCGGAGCTGATGACCAAGGAGCGGCTGATCACGGTGCGCGAGGGCGTCAATCAGGAGGAGGCCAAGCGCCTCCTGCACCAGCATCGGATCGAGAAGCTCGTGGTGGTCGATGCGCAATACCGCTGCGTCGGGCTGATCACCGTGAAGGACATCGAGAAGGCGGTCGCCAATCCCAACGCCTGCAAGGATGAGCAGGGGCGGCTGCGGGTCGCCGCCGCGACCACGGTGGGCGATGCCGGCTTTCGGCGCACCGAGGGTCTGATCGATGCCGGCGTCGATGTTGTCGTGGTCGACACCGCGCACGGCCACTCGCAAGCCGTGCTCGAGGCGGTCACCCGCATCAAGCGGCTCTCGAACGCGGTGCAGGTGGTCGCCGGCAATGTCGCCACCGGCGAGGGCACCAAGGCGCTGATCGACGCGGGCGCCGACTCTATCAAGGTCGGTATCGGGCCAGGCTCGATCTGCACCACCCGTATCGTGGCGGGCGTGGGCGTGCCGCAACTCACCGCCATCATGGACGCGGTTGAGGTCGCGCATGCCGCCGACACGCCGATCGTTGCGGATGGCGGCATCAAATATTCCGGCGATCTCGCCAAGGCGCTCGCGGCCGGCGCCGATGTCGCCATGGTGGGCTCGCTGCTGGCCGGCACCGACGAGACGCCGGGCGAGGTGTTCCTCTATCAGGGGCGCTCCTACAAGTCCTATCGCGGCATGGGCTCGGTCAGCGCCATGGCGCGCGGCTCGGCCGATCGCTACTTCCAGCACGATATCAAGGACACGCTCAAGCTCGTGCCGGAAGGCATCGAAGGGCAGGTGCCCTACAAGGGCGCGGTCGCGAGCGTGCTGCACCAGCTCACCGGCGGCCTGCGTGCCACCATGGGCTATGTCGGCGCCAAGACGCTCGGCGAGCTGCACGCCAAGGCCGAGTTCGTGCGCATCTCTAACGCGGGGCTGCGCGAAAGCCACGTGCACGACGTGACCATCACGCGCGCGAGCCCGAATTATCCGACGCGGGCGTAAGTGTGTGCCATGAGGACGTTTCCCGGCCGAGGCTGAAGGCCGAGAGCCGGGATCCATTTTCCAGAGCGAGTCAGATGGATCCCGGCTCGCGCCTTCGGCGCGTCCGGGATACGCCAGAGAGTTCGTCGCTATCCCGCCGCAACCGCTCGTTTCAGGCGCAGCCCCCGCGCCGCCGGAACTGTCGCAGCCTTCGCCTCGCGCCGGCGTGCATGCAGGATCCATTCGGTATAGCCATTGGGCTGCGCGCGTCCCTTGAAGATCAGATCGCAGGCGGCCGCGAAGGCGGGGCCATTGAACGAGGGCGTCATCGCCCGGTAGCTTGGATCGCCGGCGTTCTGGTGATCGACGACCTTGGCCATGCGCCTGAGCGTTTCCACCACTTGCGCTTCGGTGACGATGCCGTGGCGTAGCCAGTTGGCGATGTGCTGGCTCGAGATGCGCAGCGTCGCGCGATCTTCCATCAGCGCCACATCGTGGATGTCCGGCACCTTGGAGCAGCCGATGCCCTGGTCGACCCAGCGCACCACATACCCGAGAATCCCTTGCGCGTTGTTGTCGAGCTCCTCCTGGATCTCGTCGGCCGACCAGGCAGGCTTGCTCACCGGGATCGTGAGCATGTCGGCGAGACGTGCACGCGGACGCTGCGCTATCTCCTGCTGCCGCGTCGCCACGTTGACCCCATGATAGTGGGTCGCGTGCAGCGTGGCCGCCGTCGGAGAGGGCACCCAGGCCGTGTTGGCGCCGGCCATCGGATGCCCGATTTTCTGGACCAGCATGTCAGCCATCTTGTCGGGCGCCGCCCACATGCCTTTGCCGATCTGCGCTTTGCCGGGCAGTCCGCAGGCAAGCCCGATGTCGACGTTCCAGTCCTCGTAGGCTTTGATCCACGTCGTTGCCTTCATGGCGGCCTTGCGGATCGTGGGGCCTGCTTCCATCGCGGTGTGAATCTCGTCGCCGGTGCGGTCGAGGAAGCCGGTATTGATGAACACGACGCGGTCGGCGGCTGCGCGGATGCAGGCCTTGAGGTTGACCGACGTGCGCCGCTCCTCGTCCATGATGCCGAGCTTGAGCGTGTACCGCGGCAGCTGCAACATGTCCTCGACCCGCGCGAAGATCGCGTCGGTGAGCGCGACCTCGTCCGGTCCATGCATCTTCGGCTTGACGATGTAGATCGAGCCGGTGCGGGTGTTGTGGTGCGCGCCTGGCCGCCGCAGATCGCGCGCTGCGATCAGGGCGGTGACGGCGGCATCGAGCATGCCCTCAGGCACCTCGCGGCCGGCGCTGTCGAGGATCGCACCCGTCTCCATGTGGTGGCCGACATTGCGCACCAGCATGAGGCTACGTCCCGGCAGGCGCAGCACGCCGCCGTTGGCAGTGCGATAGATCCGCTCGCCGTTCAGGCGGCGCTTCACGATCCGGCCGTTCTTCTCAAAGCTCGCGGTGAGCGAGCCGTCGATGAGGCCCAGCCAGTTGCGATAGAGCGCAACCTTGTCCTGCGCGTCCACCGCCGCGACGCTGTCCTCGAGGTCCATGATGGTGGTGATGGCCGATTCGAGAACGACGTCGGCGACGCCGGCCTGATCGCTGTGCCCGATCGGATCATCGCGGTCGATCCTGATCTCGATATGGAGGCCGTGGTTGCGGATCAGCACCGCCGACGGCGCGTCCGGATTGCCGAGGTAGCCGGCGAGCTGCTCCGGCCGGGTGAGGCCGGTGCGCGCGCCATCGCTCAGCGTCACGCGGAGCTGGCGGTGCTCGACCACATAGGATGTGGCGTCGC
>Ga0209488_10001129_pt1 | contig 22756 bp, 29 predicted proteins | sample Rivendell_Oct201_8_FD_188349 | JGI IMG/M metagenome (GOLD analysis project Ga0209488, IMG submission 188349) | Vadose zone soil microbial communities from the Eel River Critical Zone Observatory, Northern California, USA -... | ecosystem: Environmental > Terrestrial > Soil > Vadose zone >...
GCCCCCAGTTATGTATGTCTTCAGAAACCTGATGGGGGTCGGCGATGGTAAAATTAATTAATACTTAACAGCAATCTATTTCTATTCTTCCCTTTCCCCCGCTAGTCCCTGCTAGTCTATTCTCCCATTGTAGCGTGTAGATCTTTATACGTTATAATTGTGGAGTGGTGGAGTGCGCTATTGTCCCCGCGACTGGAGGAGGGGAAGTGGGGTCTCTCTTCATCGCGTTTAGGAGTGACATGAGATACTGATACTGATAATTACCTCAGTCGACTTCGCACGCGGTGATCTTCTTCATGTCCGCCCTCAAGCTGAGTATCAAGATTCCGTCTCCGTATCGGGTAAATCGTTTGTCCCCTATGTGCCGTAACGAGGGCACGGACTCGGACTTGACAAACAGTACCGCCGATGAAAGCACCCAGAGAGCAGGCAGAATGTGGGAAAATGCTGATCTCGTTCCCAGACATTACAGTAATGAGGGGGTTCTGCAAGGGAGAGAGGAGGGGAGGGAAGTGTGGGAGTTGTCAAAGAAGCTGATTGGTTGATTCATTTCGAGCCAAAAAATCCGTTTCTGTCTCTGGATACCTCTTGCACAATCCACCTCCTTTAACATTTATGTAATGTGCTTATAAGTCTTAACTGGCACATGCAGACAAAACTGAAGTGGTCGCTCGGCCTCCTAACACATCTGTTTATCAGGCGGCCCGGGCAACCCCGCCTGAACCTCTCACATGTCAAGACTGCGTCACACAGAATAGTCAAGAACGGTTGTTCTTGCAAAAAGGCTATGTGCAAGACAGCAATGTGCACGAGAGTTCAAAAGCGAAAGTAAAATACAGTCTAGTCGTAGTCGGTACAAATGCAAGAGAAGCAGGTAAAATGTCAACGTGCAATCAGACTTCTTGACTAGCAACACCCTCCTTTTTGCCCACCCTGGAGAAGAACAATAAATGAGAATGGAAATGGAGACAGCCATAATAACCTACTTCGTTTTACTGGGAAGCAACTCAGGCCTGATGTGCGGCACAACACCTCCCTGGCTAATAACGACCTCTCCTAGAAGTTTGTTCAACCTGATGGGCATAGTTGTTTGAGTACAGTCTTGTCACGTGTTATGGAAAAGTGAACTGACTCCTCATCATTCCGGATGGCAAGCTGCAAGTGTCGAGGGACAATACGTTGTTTCTTGTTATCCCGGGCAGCATTACCAGCCAACTCAAGGATTTCGGCGGCCAGATATTCCAGAACAGCTGCAAGATAAACTGAACGTATATCATGAATACCGTGATCATAAACCCTCGACATCGACCTCACGTACCAGGAGCGCCAGCACCGACGCGCTGTGCGTAGTTGCCACGCTTCAAAAGACGGTGCACACGACCAACCGGGAATTGCAGGCCGGCCTTGGCAGAGCGCGACTGTGACTTGCTCTCTCCGCTTGCCTTTCCACCCGACGACGACGACTTTCCAGCTTTGCCTGCAGTACGAATGCGTGGTCAAACACACGTTTTCAGGATATCCTGAGGGGATATACCTTTTCCGCTCTAAGGCAGGCATCAGTCAGAAAAGCAAGTAAAACGTTTGCACCAAGATACAGACCATGTTTACTCGTTGAAATGCACTTTCAAAGGGGACACGTCAGTGAAGTGGTAGGGGTTGTAGAGCAAGAGGAATGCGCGTCTGAACTGACGCGTTTTCGACTTATATAACCCTTATTCACGTGATCCTGCTTGTTGTGTGGTCGCGTGGCGGACTTCGCTGTTTCCGTGCTCATGCTGTCCTTTGCCCTCCGCTTCTGCGAATCGAGTCGAGCAGCTCCCTGCTTGTCGCGAAGGCGTTACATCGCTCAAATACCAGGAGTGACAAAGACAACGGAAACGGGAAAGACTTTAGATGATACACCTCCAATTCCCCCACTCCGAAGACCGCTCGGTGTACCTGATGTGCCAACAACAAAGATAAAGACACTTTCAGAGCGGAGCGCAGACTTCTTGAACCAGGAGAAGCAGCTTGAGAAGCGGCGTCATCTGTGCGTTGCCATTACTACATCGAATGGCGTTGAAGATCTCATGTGGTCCCAGGGTGAAGGAGGCGTCGACTGGGTACTTCTATGATCTACATATGACCCGTGTACATGGAGGAAAGACTTGGATGGCACCCAAAGTTCTCATTAGAGAAGACGTGAGTCTCCCTGAGTTCTGTGTCAGAAACTGCATGAGTGTACGCGTCTGCGTAGAAAGCACTTTATTTTCCGAACATTGTTGGCAGTCGTCTAGACAATGGCGTCAAAACACACACTACGCACATGTGCGCTGGAAAAGTGTCCGTCATAGCCATGCTATCGACCAAGATATCAGAGGTGTGTTGTTTTTTCGTCCTGCGAGCTATTGACGTTGACATTTTCAATTCGAGTTACATGCAGCCTCTTACACACAATCACTTAATGGCCTATATCATGGGCACCCCGTGTATCAATACATCCAGATAAACTTGCAAGAGAACATACTCAAGTCTCTCCTTGTTCATATTTTTCTCTCCTCGCTACGTTCAAAAATTCCACCAGATCAACACACGCGATACCTTGTCTCTCGGCAGAATGTGGTCCGTATCTCGCCTAATTTGGCCAAACTTCACTGTTCACACTGTGTATGGGCACTTAGGAGTACGTGCGGGAACCGCTTGGAATGACCAACAGCCGCATCGGTTACGTTTATCTCGTGGACGAGAATCTGAAAATCAGATGGGCAGCTTGCTCGGATGCGAAGAAAGAGGAGGAGGAAGCCCTCATCCGCTGCGCCGGCGTTCTACTCAACCGTCATACGCGACCTTCCTCCACGCTGACGCCCCCGCCTCTAGAACAGTAGGGTAAATGAAGAAAAGTAGATATTTCCAATGAGTATTGTTACATTGTGTGCCTTTGATCCTGCCTCATAATGACACGCATTTTAATTCTTCCCATCTACTGACGAAGTGGCGTCAGGACCAGCTCATGGATGATGGTCAATCCTGGCGTTGGTGTCCCATTGGTACCCAGGCCCACAACACAATGAGGAGTCCCATCATAGATACCAGTCTAACCCTCAAATCAGTCTGCATCACAAAGACTTGGTAGAGCGAGAAGCTCACAGAGGTTGCAAGCTCTTGATTCCGGTCTTACTGGCAATCGTGCCAGTCATGAAAGGCAACGCGGCAGACCCAGCCTGCCCAAGTCCTGCTATCCAGCCAATGCAGCCCGTGAGCAGCCAGCGCGGGAGAATGCGCCCGGACACATTCATAATAATGGGATATATTGGTCCAAGCAGGACGCCGACGAGTGAAACAGCGACAGCACCACCTATGAGAGAAGGAACGAGCCAGACCACGAGCTCGAGACTTGGTGTGAGTGGATCAGCTGGCGTAAACGTCCTAAAGGGGAAAGCCGAACCCGATGGAGAGGAACACGTAGATGAATATCGCGCGCCGCTCGCCAATCTATGTGATATATTTTTAAGCGACAAGCTTTTAGGTGTGGTGCTCTGAGAGGATACCTTTTCGTTAACCCACAGAAGAACCACTCGCCCTGCAGTCAAGCCTCGAGTGCTACCTGAACTTAATGCCTCAGCGTTACACGATGACATGCTTACCTCCAAAGAATCCAGAAGATATATAGCCAGATGATGGCCCGCCGTGGCGAACCTGAATAACGTAGGTCACGATCCACCCTAGATTGTGGATAATGTTACTGTGGAGAGCGCAACCGTGTGAGCAACTTACCACCGATGGTGACCTCCACGCCAACGTAAACGAGAGTGAAGAATGCGAGGAGATGAAGACTCTTCAATCTGAACATTTGCTTGTACTTGCTGCCCCCGACCGCTTCCTTTTCCTCAGCGGCCTGGCCAATCTGGGCGAGGCACTCTGAATCGCGGCTGAACGTGAGATTTGACATGCCCTCGGAGTAGATGAGATCTAACTCGCCGTCCTGGGTCTTAAACTTGAAGACACAGACGAGAAGGATCGTGTTTAGTGTTGCGACCGCAAGCGAAGTAAGGTAGTGAAAGGACCATCTATGGAGCTGGGCAAACTGTGTTGCGACGAGGGGAGAAACCAAAGCCCCGGCCCCTAGGAATTCATGGACGGGAAATTTAGGTCGAGGCCACCAACACCATGACGGTAGAAGTCCCTTACCGTAAGCGGCGTGTAGAATCCCCATCTTCGCCGAGGTGTTATCTTTATAGTTTGCAACGAAACCATTGGCTTGTGCATCCCCCAGTGATCCGCCGAACCCGTTGATCGCATAGGCCATCGCGAATACAGGAAATGGCGGTGTGGACGCCTTGATGCTAAAAGCGACCATTTGTGCGATTGATCCGAGAGCGATAACCTACAAACCATGAAGGCTCTGGCGAGATATTTGAGTGACCACGCACTTTCCCAAAGCCCAACTTGTCGTTCAATACAATGTTTGCAATGGAGCCAGTTACGAATCCCTACAGCACAAGTCAATGTTGTGATGCCTCGGAAGGGAACTGTCCTTCGACGCACAACACAATTGGATATGAAGATAATGGAAACAACAGCGAAGCCAACCTATCGAAAGACGTTTGTTCGCTATGTACACCAGGCCTGAGGCGGAGACAGTAGTACATGATAGTTACTTTGGATCCTAGGTAGTAGGGGACCCGTGGAACCGTCACTCCAACCGGCAAGAAAGAGGGTCCAACAGAGAGAGAAGAACTGAATTCTGGCACGAAGCGTAAAAGAGTTGCCCGATTCCTTTAGGATGACACTTTGCTTCTCTTCGTGCGAAGGCTGTTGAGCGTTCGGCTCTGAGAACGTGTTCTTGTGCAATGAGTCGATGACCAAAGACATAACTAACCCAAGAGAAGGGTTTCGCGGTCGTGGGAATGCGACGTGTAGTCTCTCTTCTCTCATTCCATCATCTTTTGACTCCATGGCAGACCCAAACCAACAACTTCCCCCAGGATGGACAGCTGAATGGCAGGTCCTTGTTTTTTCGTCTTTTCTTGGCTACTGAATATCTTTCTTAGGGAACCTGATAATCAACGTTACCTTTTTGTTGGTGCGCCACGACCCTCATCTTGTCACCACATATCCAACCTATCTGATTGTTACAGAAACTGCCACCGGACGCGCCCAGTGGGAACATCCAGGCACTGGTGCTGTACCTGAACCAGCCGCTCCCACGAGCTCCCCTCCCCCTGCACAGTCGACAGCCAGTACCAAACGCCGTCAATATGCCGCTGGACAAACACAAGCATATTACGGGGCTGCCGATGCTCCCGTAGCTCCCGCTTATGGCGGCGTTGGGCCACAGCCTCCGACTTCCAGCGCCGGGCAACTCTTTACCCCCGGACTCGCTGCTGAGAACCAATTCTCTCAGCAACAGTCGCAAGCCGGTCCTTCATACTATGGCCAGCAACAGGGGGAGCCTGAGTACATAAATACTCCTGGTTATGGCCAACCCCCCGTAGCTGGCTACGGTGCAGGCGGCGTCGGCCAACTTGCGGATCAGTTTGGCCAGATGGGCATCAACGGCGGTCAGAAACCTTTCCAAATCTACACCACCAACTTGCTCACCTCGCCCCCCGACCCGCGGGATCTCGAGTTGCCGCCGCCACTGATCCGCCTCCCCCCGGGCTCGTGCTTGACCAATTCTCCTCTGGCGAACGCGCACCATTCATACCAGCGGTGTACTGTCAACGCTATCCCCAATTCCAGCTCTATTGTCAGCAAATCAAAGATCCCTCTGGGTCTCGTCCTTACGCCGTACCGCTCCGTCAAGGAAGGGGAGGAGCCTGTTCCCGTTGTAACGGATACTATCATTGCTCGCTGCAGGCGATGCCGAACGTACATAAATCCTTACGTGCAATTCATTGACGGGGGTAATCGGTGCGTCATTTCAATTATTCTTCGTACCACGAGACGACCATCCTCCCTAGTTGGCGCTGTTGTATGTGTGGCATGTCAAACGAGGTCCCACAGTTATTCGATTGGGATCAAAGTCGGAACCAGCCAGGAGACCGCTGGGCGCGTCCTGAACTGAGCCACGGTGTCGTTGAGTTTGTAGCACCGACCGAATACATGGTCCGCGCCCCGCAGCCGGCTGTCAATATCTTCCTCATCGACGTGAGCCACAGTGCGATTCAGTCTGGTATGCACCCTCTTTTTTGGATGTTATCCGGTCGTTTATGTAAGTGCAGGTATGGTGGCCACTGCAACACGAACGATTCTTGAGAACTTGGATCGACTACCCAATGAGGACCAGCGCACAAAAATTGCAATTATTGCCTACGACACGTCTGTCTACTTCTTTTCGATGTCGGTGAGTTGGTTTGACCTCTCCTTCGCGCTGGTCTCATAACCGCGTGCAGGCAGAATCGCCAGATTGTACTATGCTTGTCATGTCCGACGTCGATGACGTGTTCTTGCCGAAACCGAACGACTTGCTTGTGAATCTTAGCGAGTGTAAAGCAGCGGTGGAGTCGCTCCTTGGCAGACTCAATGACATGTTTGCCGATAACCACACGATCGGCAGCGCGCTCGGCCCGGCGCTACAGTCTGGTTTCAAGTTGATCGTGCGTTTCTTGCGTCAACGACAAAGTGGGATTGATTTACCTTTCCCATTATTAGAGTCCCATTGGCGGTAAACTCATCGTTTTATCCTCGAGTCTGCCGAGCGTTGGAGCCGGCGCTCTCAAGAACAGGGAAGATCCAAAGATATTGGGCACTCCTAAGGTCGGTTCACACCCGGTCACTTGAAGCCGTTGTTCACGGCCGCATAGGAATCCGGTCTGTTGCAGACGGCTTCTCCGTTCTACAAGTCGTTCGCGATCGAGTGCTCGCGCGCACAGGTATCAGTTGATATGTTCCTATTCAGCGCCGCCTATCAAGACGTCGCCACTCTATGTATTATTCCGTCCTTGCATTCTGGTTGCAGTTGACTGACAGAGGCCTTAGCTTCCCTTCCTCATTACACGTCTGGACAGACATACTTCTACCCGGCATTCAATGCTGCACGCTCTGAGGATGCGGTAAAGTTCGCGCATGAGTTTGGCGAGGTTCTTGCTATGCCTATCATGCTCGAAGCGGTCATGCGCGTACGTGCAACTCGTGGCATTCGGATGTCTTCATTCCACGGCAATTTCTTTGTCCGTTCAACCGACCTACTCGCAATGCCTGCTGTGCCGCAAGATACATCATACGCAATCGAAGTACAGATTGAAGAGACGATCACGTCTCCGTTTGTTGTCTTCCAAACGGCGATCCTGCATACAACTTGCTACGGTCAGTTTCGCATTCTGTATGGGTCAGTGTGCGCGGTTTTCTAATTCATTGATAGGCGAGCGTCGTATTCGGGTCATCACGACAGCGTACCCGACAACATCGAACCTATCTGAGGTCTTTGCATCCGCTGATCAGGTGGCTGTTGCAACACTGCTCGCAAACAAAGCCGTGGAACGCACAATTACGCATAAACTCGAAGATGCGCGTGACGCTGTCCAGGGTAAACTGGTCGAGATTTTGCAGGCGTACAAGACGAGTATGACGGCTGCAGGTGCGGGTGCAAGTGCCCAGCTGGCTATCTGTGAAAATATGAGGGTGTTACCGGTACTAGTGCTAGGTCTACTAAAGAACGTTGGCATTCGTCAAAGCGCGCAGATCCCACCGGATTTGAGGGCCTATGCCCAGGCACTCCTTACTTCACTGCCATCGCAACTCCTGATTCCCTACATCCACCCTACGTTCTATTCATTGCACAACATGCCACCAGAGGTATATTTTCTCCCGGGAAATGCCGTTCGTGTCCTGATACCTTTCAGGCTGGGTCCGTTGGCGAGCATGGCGTTATCATGCCGCCACCGCTGCCTCTTACCTCGGAAAGATTGGAGAGGCATGGTCTCTTTTTGATCGAAGATGGACAGACGTTGTTCCTCTGGGTCGGACGCGATGCCGTTCCTCAGTTGATTATTGACGTGTTTGAGCTACCGAATTACGAGACGCTTCGCGGCGGCAAGGTACATTTCCCGGCGTGTCACTACTGGAAGGTCATTGAGCTAACTCTGTTGCATTCCAGACCACACTTCCAGTCCTGGACAATCCGTTTTCGCAGCGCGTGAATGCCGTGATTCAAAAGACACGTGAAATGCGTCGTGGGGTCTACCACCCACACTTGTACGTTGTCAAAGAGGACGGCGAACCACCGCTGCGCTTGTGGGCTCTATCAGGACTCATACAAGACCGTGCGGATGTGCTACCCAGTTACCAGCAGTTCATTATGCAATTAAAGGACAAGGTGCGGCAAACTGGCGGCACCTATGTCTCCTTGTTGGACTGATCTGATTTACTATCATGTCGACCGACAGGTAAATGGGTCTGGCTACTAATTAGGTTCAAAGTTAAAACACTGAAGGATTTGCGAGTCGGCTGGGATGCTCATTCTATGTCTTTGATAAAGTAGTGTAGACGGCTGTCTCCTTTTCTTTCGTTTTGCCTTTTGTATGAGAATCAAGTCGAAAGTCACGTGATGGAGTGTGTGCAACAACAACGCGGACAGCAAGCGAAGTACAGACAAACCCCTCTGCATTTCTACTAAACATGGTTTGCTTTCGTTCTTCGGCTCCTGGTACACGCCTCTGACATGCTGTACAGGATTCATCAGAGCCTGTTTCAGGCGACCTCATGTCTCTCTTTGAAATCTCACCCGACGGATTTCCCTGGCGCGCACCACGACCGCACGAAATCGAGGCGCGAAGAGCTGCGCTCTCCGACCTGCTCATCTTCGACATCCTCCTCTCCTCTGGAGGCGTGCGACAACCGGACACCTTCTGGCCGCCCACCGATTCGGCGTCCCTCCGTCGGCTGTTGGACGCTATCGAAGAGTCGACGTACGACGCGCTGAAGAAGGACTGCCTTGTGTACTTTTTGCTCAAGTGGCATCGGGACGGAAGGGAGGAGAGGTTCAGGGAGGATAGGTGTATTCCGCCTCAGTTTGCTATGCTCTCTGATGCGTATTGGCATCTTGATTCGGGAATCCAGGTGGAGGTGCGTTGACGCGCCCGTCTTGATCTGTGCTTTCGCGTGTTCATCATTCCCTCTCCCTCCCTTGTAACACGCAACAAATGCATCGTAGAGAGCAGTGTCTCTGCTGTGCGACATTCGCCTCAATCGGGATTATACCTCCAAGATCATACAGGCAATCTCCCTGTCGGATACCCCCGCGCGTCTTCTTCTGCAATATCTGCATACAGCCAAGCCAATGTTGACAGAACCTGATGATATGGACACGTATATCTTAGCCCTGACGGAAGATAGCCTCATGAATGCCTGGAAATACCAAAGAACGTTTCCGGAAAAAAGCGAAACGCGGACACGCCTCCTGAAGAAGGTCCTAGAGTGGTGTTTCACCCGTGAGCTTCTCTGTTTTGTGTCTTGTGTTTTAGACCCACGGGCTCATTCATCGTAGCAAAGCCCAGACCCGAACATTTGAAACAGTTAATTTCCTTCCCGCTCTCTCCTTTCGAACAATCCCTTCTCCGTGGCTTTGCTCTCGAGCCACCAGCATCATTACCCGTATCGTCCGTCCCTATATTACAGGATCTCGTATGCGTACGTCTGGTCCAGTCAGGACAATACGTGGAAGCCATCAAGCTCGACCAGCAATTCGCGAGCACATGTCTCGAAAGTAATGCTCAAGCACCGCAGGCGGCGGATCGGCGCCGAAAAATGATCGAAGACGTCGTCGCTGCGCTTCCTTCGATCGAGCGTCAAGAAATCGAAGAGCAAATACGCGTGGTGGGACAGCGAAAGCCGGCAGCCTTAGCTACTAAGCCTACGCAGAGCAAGCCCGCTGCCGCCGATTTGAGCATGTCCTGGGAAAGGATATCGCCCCCTCCCCGTGCGCTTCCGATCACGTCTGGGGCGCCTAGATTCATACTCGGAAGGCCCACTTATGGGCATGATCAGCCGAACGCTGTAGCGGGCCCCGTGAAAGACGTCCCCCCTGCACAGCCAACAGTCCGACCGTTGCTTGGCCTAGGGCGTACGCAGGGAATCGAAGGGGCTGTGCCCCCTGGTCTGAATGGCGCTTCCCATCTACTCAACCCTGCGTCCGCTCTCACTCCTTCACTGCCATCTTCCCGCGCTGGACCCAGGGTCGGATTATTTGGACCTGTGCCCCAAACAACTAAGCCCCTCCTGAACGCCTCCGGAGCAGGCGGACATAGACCGTCATCATCGCTCTTCCCCGTGATCGGTTCTCGGGACCCGCGCCACTTAATTGGCGATCAAACCATGCTGTATCCCCAAAAGGCTATCCCCGAAGAGCCCCTTGCCAAAGACCCACCTTCGCAAATGGATGTCGTGCCGCAATTCGGAACGGAAACGGTGTCGGATGGCGAAGACCACCGCGCGCAGGCACCTGAACCCGAGCCTGTCACAGAATTTTCAGAGTCTGTGTTCCTGAGCTCACGCCCTGAGCCCAGTCGCCAGGCACGGGAAGCTACCGAGCCATTACTTCCGGGAGCGTTCCGCGCGGAACGTGAGGCAGCCCAACCGGATCAAAACCTGTTTGCCCATTCCCCACCCACGCCCCCTACTCGGCTGCGCCCGGTCAAATCGCGAAGGACCACGCGGACGTCGGTCCCAGGGGGCTTTGATGAAGACGCGAGCGGGGAGGAGGACAACGTGCCGCCGCTCCCGGAGGTCTCGTCTGTCAAGCGGACGACGCGTCGGCGGATTTCGCGCGCGAGTTCGGTCGATGCGGAGGAAGAGAAGGAAGAGAAGAATGCGTCGTCGGCGGCTGCGAAGCCGCGGCGCAGCTCGCGCCTCAGCGCGGCGTCGTCCTCGTCCGAGCCGCCTTCTCCGCGGAAGATCAGCGCGCCGAAGGCAAAGAGGAAAACTCGAGGATCGGCCGGGAGCTCGGCTGCGACGACTGGGATCGCATCTTCGACTCGATCGTCGACAAGGAAGAGGCGCTAAGATCATACGTGTGGTACATTAGACTATTTGAATGATTCGGGGCGTTGGGGAACGTGTTTTTTTTTTTTTGTATTAAACGACATAGGAAGGGCCTGAATTACTCACCATTCCTTCCGGTCGGGTTGATACCACAGGGCAACGAACTCGCGGCTACTTCCCCACACTCTCGGCTAACGTTAATGCTACCCTTCTGGAGTCGTGATGTGATGCAAACCAGTTAGAGCGCCTATCAGCTTGACTTATCCCAGCTCTGCCCCTGCGATTGTGGTTTTGTTTCAGCTTCATCTTTGATTTGCAGGCTTTCTACAGTAGTATCCTGTGGGTGTTTTGAAAATGCACTCAAACAGAAGTGCATGGCCTACAATGGCTGTGGTCTCCTGACAGCTTTTCGCTCGTCTCTTGGCGACGTCTCCTGGCGACTCACCTCGAACCACGCGGTCCTGGCGCTAATACCGGGGATCCAACCGTCGATTTTCTGGTGTGATTTGCCGAGGCTTGGTTACACATGCTAAATCATAAATGATCAAGTCTGGCAATAAATGATGCTCACGACGGCGATTCGCTCGTCTGGAGTACATTTGACATTGTTGCGCTCTGGGCGCGCTATCGGGCGTTGTTACAACAGCGCACCCGTGCACTGCCTTTGATCCAGTGATCTCGTATGTAAACGTCTTTGCTCCGTGTGTGCAAAGAGAATATCCCTTTCGCATCTATTCACCGTTTCCTTCCCTCCCCCTCCCCCTTTTTCTTATTATGCCGAATCAGACGGGCATCCACCACCACCACCATCATCCCTCTGCGGTCGTTCTTGGCCATCATCGTATGGGTCTTGTCCTATTCGTGGATGAACCGGCGCTGACCTCGCAGCTACATATTCTATAGGTACCTTGCAGAAATTTGTTCATGCCCTGGGCGGCATATACATGTAGGCGGTAGATCTACGTGTCTAACCTCGTGCATCGCTCAATCCCCTATCGCAGTTGGGAGTATATCTTGACGTTTTGGTTTGAGTGGAGCCTCATTACGCGAAGGCGGCAGTTCCCGTGGTCAATATGGGTGAGCATCCACAACTCTGTGTTAACAATATCTCAAACCGCGACGGATTACAGGTCTATGTGGTGATACGCCTACTCGCTCTCTTAAACGTACTCGCCAACATGATCCAGTCTGGATTTGGGACGTCGGTAGACTGTCATGTAATTTGCGGTGTTCGTCGTGGTGAGTTTGCACGCGCTGATTGAATCCATTACTTGTGAATAGGACTGGGTCTATGTCGAATACGTGAGCACAGCTGAGATCGTCACAGGTCGCGTGGAATTCACGTCTTGTTCATTTTCCAGATTACTGTCTATACCGTGTTCGTACTCAGCTCGTTCCTCATGATCCTCAAGATGTGAGTGCGCTCTGTGCCTACACCCACTCTGTCATCATGACGAACCGTTATTCTTGGGATCAGAGCCGCCGTATGGGTTAGAAATAAATGGGTAAAGTGGATCCTCGCGGCCTGCGTAGGCGCATGGTTGGCAAACATAGCCTTCATAATCCGCTGTACGAGAATCCATTCTACAGTACCACCGAGCTTGCTTCCTTACAGATCCTTGTATTGCGTCGCCACAGCTACTGTCACGGTGCGCACGAATCAACCATCGGTCTCCTCTCACCGTTTCTCAAACTGGCAACCGTTGACAGACTTCGGCAAAGTTTGAAACCTCGTTTGGCACGTGTGTTCTGCACAAGGCCAAGACGACCAGAGATAGCACCATGACGACGCTCTCGTCGGATTTGTTTCTGCTCGTTGTCATGCTCTTTGGACTTGTGAGTGAGCGAGACCACTATCTCGGGCGTCTTCTCTTCCATCAGGTTTGTCGTTGCTCCTCTTGACGGGTCAGTCGCCTTTGCCAATCAACAACTGACTTTGGCGCGATAGGCTTTAATATGGTCAATCGTAGCCATATTTTCCCAAGCCCCACTGATCGTGAGTGCTTCGGCCCATGCTATATGCCTATGTGCGCGCTGATCATTCTCTCAGGTACTCTTATCCCTCCATCTCGATGGTGAGGAATTCCTCATTCTCTAATATGCCCTCGACTAAGGAAGTTCCTTACACCTACCTCCTCAAAAGACCTTGCGCATCTAGTGGGTGACCATCCAACTGTTTTGACCCACCATCTCTCTAAGAATGTGTTCTCCCTCCAAGTTATTCAATTCAACATCATGTCAGCATCCTTTCCTGTAATCAGCGCAACGGACCAACTAACGTCTCCGGTTGTCAAAGTGATTAGCATGTAAGAAGTTGTAATTGGACTGGATGATACATCATCCACTCACGTAGGATGTCGCAGGACAATATGCGTGACACGCTTGTACCGCGCTCTGAACACGAGCAAGAACCACCATTTGTGAGTCCCATCATCGTCCTCGTCACCCTTCCGTTCCCCAAAGCGCGGCACGTCAGCTCGCTAAGAAGCTTGAACCTGAGTAGCCATCCACCGCCCCATATAACATTCGCTCCTTTTGATCCCAACAACCAGAGTGTACAATCACGGACAGTGGAAAACATGACCGTATCATTCGTATCGTTCCCGAGGTCAGAGTTGGGCGATGCGATTGAGGAGGAACCAAAGTCGGCGGTGACTACTCTCCATCGATCCGAAGCTGTATGATAAGAATGGTACTGTAAGTATTCTAAAGTACATCACCCGTAGTCTACTATTTAGCGGTCGGTTGCTGCGCAGCTCCTCTCTCCTGCAGTCGATCGGTAAGCGACGCGTCAGGGGCATTCGCAGCTGGTATCTCGAGCTTGCTGCTTCCTTCCTTGCGTACAGTTCGGGTCTCTCCCTTGAAGCCGATGTAGTATATTCGTGTACTCTCCTCTCCTACGGAATCACTCTGCACATGTAGTCCATCAAATGTGAACGTGAACGCGGTTTGTAGCATGTGTTTCGGTTCACGTACGAAAAATAAGGATAAACTCGTAATACTTGAGAAGGCGGCCATGCGGAGCGGGTATTCGGCGACGCTTGTCTCGCCCTCGAGGAGGGAGATGTTCAAGGACGGCTGGACATCTTCTGCCTCTGAAAAGTCGATGATGTTTGCGCGATTGGCATAGATGCGTAAGCGTCGCGGGTTCACTTCGCCCCTACCTGCGCGTTCTAGTCGTATTGCACTCATGGAAAAGAAAAAAAAGACACACCAAGTTTCAGCAATACGGACTTTAATCGCACGTTCTGGGCGAATGGGATGTGTATTACCAGCTACAACATAAAAAAAAAGGGAAGACCAAATCAGCCCAGCAGTCGAGGAATCCGTGTTATACTTTTGGTTCGAACTTGGTCGTCGACATTAGACTCTGCAAACTTTTCCGTGGACTCGCGCTCATCCCAAGGCTTTATCGTTTCCTTTGCATCCTCCGGAATAGTCAGATTTAAACCGTGCACGCTTCCTCGAAAGCGCCGTCAATCTGTAGACGAGAGGGAGACTGTGCAAGACGGGGGCTCACTTATCCCTGTCGATTACATTATATAGGTTGTCTGTGTTGCTGCCCACTATCTGCGATGCATTAGAACTTGGTTCCGGTTCCATGATGGTGTCGTCGCGTATGTAGATGCTGTAAAATGCGACGCGGAGCCTTATAAAGCTGTCAAAAGTAAATAAATAATAAATTAAAACGACGCGAGTTGACCGACGCCAGACATTTAACTGACCCACGACAATGAAGAGCAGGCTTACAAGCTCCTGCTCTCGTGTCTTGGCAAGGTCAACACTACGTTTCGACAGGTCTCATGCATGCCGCATACTTTTACGCGCCTACTCCGACGATACTTCCCCACCTCGGAACCCCGCTGAGAGTGCGCCAACATCATCCGTGCCCACCACCAACGGGAGAGCCGCCCTGACACCGCGACGGCGGTCAAAAAGGCGCTTTAGAGCGCCCTCTCAAATCGTCAATGACCTCCCTTTTCCCGACATCTCCAAGCCCAATCCCCTCCTCGACCTCGCGGACATCAAACAGTTCCCCCCGTCCAAACTTTCCCCCTTCGCATCCCGCGTCATCATGCGTAACGACCCATCCTTATTCACGCCCGATGAAAGCAGCAAGTCAGCCGAGCAGGAGAGAGAGGACGAATGGGCAGAGGAGGAGGAGGAGGAGGAGGAACAAGACGGGGCGGAAGACCAGCACCACCCGCCCGTCCTGCCGCTCAGCAAGCCAGAGCTCGACAAGCTCCACCGCTTCGCGCTCATCACCCGACGCGTAACACAACAAACAGGCAAAGGCAAAATCCACCGCCGCGGCGTGCTCGTCGTCGTCGGCAACGGCAACGGGCTAGTCGGCTACGGCACCGCAAAGCACGACGACGGCGCCCGCGCCTCGTCCCGCGCCTTCGCGATGGCCGTGCGCGGCATGGACTATGTGGACCGCTTCGAGAACCGGACGATATGGACGGAGATGTCGAGCAAGCTCGGCGCGACGCGCATCATCCTCCGCCCGCGGCCCGTCGGCTTTGGCCTCCACTGCAACCCCAACGTGCACCAGGTGCTCAAGGCCGCAGGGATCAAGGACATCTCCGCCAAGGTCTGGGGCTCGCGCAACCCCCTCAACGTCATCAAGTTGCTGTTCCGTATGCTCCACGCGGGTAATGCGCCCCTCGCTATGGGTAACGGCATTGGTGGGCCTGGGCGTAAACTGGACAAGGGTTCAGGCGTACGTGGGAAGCAGGAGATCGAGCGTGAGCGAGGCAGGAAGCTCCTGAACCTTAGGACTCGGTGATCGTATATGATATGTCTCGATCTGTGCATGTCATTCTCCATCGTCACATCACCTGCAGGCGCCGACAGTAAAGGACGGACGTCCCGGATAGAATGCATTCCCCGTGTTTGTCATTAAACAATGGTACAAAATACATAGATAACCTGGAGGGTTTGTTTTCTACGGCGAATGCGATGCTGAGGGGGAAGAGATAGGGAAAAATTTACATTGTGTTACAACCGAGTCATGCAGCAGTATTGTTCCGAGTCTGTGGATAATAATAAACAGTTGGATGCTCGACATGCGTATTCAGATAAGGACGAAAGCCGAATGGATAAATAGGGTGTTGAATAGGCTCTGCGCCGGGCGATCTACGCTGCGGCGGCCGCGAAAAATTTGCCAGAGAGAAGCCAGTCTCTTGCGGATCGTAACGGTTGACGGTGACGCCGGCGTCCACTGTGACGGGTGTGCTCCTGTGTAGGACTGGGCTGTCGTGCTGCCCATTCGGCGAATGCCGATTTTCGATGTGGGGAGGAGCACGCAGCGAGGGGGGGAAAGGGGTTAGGGGAGGCGGGGGCCGAGCGCCCTGCGTGGGGGTGGGGAATGGGAATGGGAGCGGAGGAGGGGGACGAGACAGGAGAATGGGAAGGGGAAGGGTGGCGGGAGGGAAATGCGAATTTGATGGGGTTGAAGAAGCTGGAGGAGCGCGGCTTCCTCCGGGGGTTGGCGTGTGAGGAGGTGGGGGACTGAAACGGCGTCGTCGTCGCGGGGGAGGACTTGAAGGGTACGAGGGGAAAGGGGAGCCGGGTGGTGCCCTGCACCTGCGGCTGTGGCGGCATCGGCGGCGTCACCGTGAAGAAATCACTCCAGGGCTTGCCGCTGACGGGCGAGTGACCGATCATCATGTGCTCCTGCTCGGTCGGGCTAAAGTCCATCGAGGAGGACACGTTGACGAGGTCCGACTCGGCATGAGTACGCTGATCGAACGTTGACGCCCGGGCCCAGCTCATAGAGTCACGCAGGCCCTCCTCGTCCTCGTAAAAGCTGCTGATTCCCACCTCGAACGCAGACGGCGCGGCGTAGGAGGGCTTCAAAACGGAGACCGAGCTCTGGAGGATGTAGTACGAATGCGCCACAGGACTTTCTAGTGCCGTGTGCATCGTGGTGGACTCTGCGGAACGCATGACGATGCTGTCCTCGTAGAACTCGCTGGCTGTTGACACGGAGAGAGCTTGGGGCTTGCGACGCTCGGAGCTGTCGACGTACGTTGATTCCTCGTCCCCGTGCGTGGAGACGTACGGCCCCGACAATGCCGGAGAGTACATCGAGAACGATGACGAGGGCGTCCGTTGCTCGTCGTAGGTGAGGAAGCTTCCCGAACCCTGCGACGGCGTATCGGTACGAAGATCCGAGTCTGCGCCCCAGGTAGCTCCCGACGCCGGGTAGGGCACCCATGAGCTGTTGACTTCCCGCGACGGCACAGCGAAAACCATATCCGCGCTCGAGTCCGTGCTCCAGCCGGACCTGGGTTCCTGCTGCTGTTCCTCATGTTGCGGCAAGTCGAAGCCGTCGTCTTCGGGCTGAGATCCGCCTGTGATGTCGATACCAGCCTCCCAGGAGCACCGTGCCATGCTACCCTCGAACACAACGTCGTCTGCGTAGAACGTTGAGACGCTTTTGATCGCGCGGCGCAGCTCAGCGATGCTGATGCGGTTGCGCCAGTTGATGTCAAGTGTCCGCAAAAGGATCTCGTTCACCTCGGCCGACACCGGAAGGACGCTGGGCAGGAAGTTTACGGGATCTTGCAGGTACGCCTGGAACGTCGGATCCGAGGACGAAGCCGATTTCCACGGGTTGCGCCCAGTAATGAGATTGAGAAGAATAATACCAAGCGACCATATGTCATTGAACGGCGGTGAGTACGTCCCACTGGGGGCGAAGCTTCCACCTTGACACTCTGGCGTGTGCGTTAGTACGTCTTGATGAGATACAAAAGAAATAGGTGCCATGACGTACCAGGACTCATGTGGTACACGCTGCCGGTCCGGAACTCCTCGCTAACTTTCTCAGTGGTGGCTAATCCAAAGTCCGTTATCCCAAGCCGCAGGCCCCCGTTAAAGCAAAGCACGTTCTCCGGCTTGAGATCGCGGTGATAGATACCCAGTGAGTGACAGTAGTCGACAGCGTCGAGGAGCTGGAGGAAAACATGTTTAATCAGGTCATCTTGGCCAAGATACCGTCGCTTGTGCAGAATTTGACCAAAGAGATCACCGTCAGGACAATAATCCATAACTATGAAGGTGTAGTCTTGCTCCTCAATGACACGATGAAGTGTGACGACATTCCGGTGTGCCGAGGCAAGTTGGTGAAGAGTAATCTCCTGCAAATGGAGACGTCTTTGTCGGGCGGAGTTTCGTGTTGGTGTGTGAAGAAGGCATTTGACGGCGTAGGATGGTGTATCATGGGCGGTAGAGCGCAAGTCGATTGCGCGATAAACGACCCCATAACCGCCATAACCTAGGACGCTTACGAGCTCAAGGTTGCCGTTGTCGATAAGAGTGCCGACAGCGGGGGGACGAGGAAGGTTGTTCGACGACATATTGTCGGGAAGAGTCTGTGAGACCTCCTAGAAGTGACTTCAGGGGAGAGGGGAGAGCGGGAAGAGGCCTTCCGGTGAGAGGAAAGACGGTCGAGGAGCCGGGGGAGTAATGAAAGAAAGGACTGCGAGGTCTGGTACTTTTACGTGGGCGGTGGGTCCAGCCGCGCGGGACCGGGACGACTGCGGCGTGTGTAACACGCAGCATGAGCCAACCACGTTTTGCTCTCGCTCTCGCACACAGGTGCCAACTGGCGTGTTCTAGCGAATCTAGACTGTCGGATCTGGCAGAATTGAGAACCCGGGCTATTAGAGATGCTAAGATCCACCGCCTTAGGAGTGGTTCAGGCACATCCCTTTCCCTCCCCCTGTGAAAACCAGTAGTTATTCACCCTCCCTTGGGGCTTTTCCAGGGATGCGAGAATTCCAAAGAACAACAAGGCTGTGAGTAGTCTGCCTGCGAGACGTGCCCTGCTGCGTCGAATTTAGCTTGCCCTCGGAGGCTGAGGTAAGGGGTTCAGTGCGGAAGCCCAGATTGAGGAGTGGATGTGCCCGTTTGGCGCCGATCGAACCCTTGGGAATGTGATCCCCTCAGTCAGCAAAGCGGTTTAGGTTGTTTGCTCCGATCAGCACGTCCTTGGGACAGCGCACCCTGAAACTTTGTGCCCTGCCATGAGTTGTAGTGGGGTCAATGCCGTGTATTCATCAATCATCATGACATTCAATGAACCCAAACACACTTGAAAGGGATCCTACTAAACGTCATTAACATGGCTGTGATGGATAAATATGGGCGACCCTTACAGTGCAGCGGCAGCGAGGTCGAAGCGTGCCGCGTGCCACAAAGCTCCTGGTACGGGTCATCGGATGCCGGTAAAATGGATTAATTCGGCAAGGGTGGGTGATTAGGTTTCTGTGAGGCGCTGCAGGGAGCACGAGGTAGTAGTGCGTCAGGCCACGTGACCTGAACGCGTGTCACGCGTCGGTGCAAGGTAATTTCCCAAAAAAGAGATAGAACAGTTCTTCGGAGTTTGAACGAGCTGGAGTGGTTAAAGAGCCGAGCCTGGCCCAGCCCATCCTCACCTCCTCGTCGTGTTCGTGTGCTGTGCTATCCTCACAACATCACCTTTTTTTCTGATTTCCGGCACCGCCTCCTTTCCTTCATTTCTCACCCCTCGGCCCTTCCTTAACACGCGCCACTCACGTCAACTTCACGAACCAACTAATCCACAATCAACACGAACGTAACATGACCACTCGGACATTCGTAGTCTTTCAAGATGTCCCAACCGAGCCCTTACCCACTGTCAAGACTGACGTATCGCTCTCGTCTTCCTCACATCTCGTTAAACCTTCCGTTCCTCTCCCTTCCCCTGCCCCTGTGACCGCTGCCGAGAAAGAGAACTTTCATCCCGTGACTGGCACTCGTTCCGGTGTGGCTACGAATTCTCAGACGAAGAAGCGCAAGAATGGTATTCTCGCTACCAAGTTGCACATCCCTTCGACTACCAAGAAGCCGCGGGACTTGACTGTAGACTGCAGGAAACGGAAGTCAACTACACTGTCTTCGTCCAAATCTTCCAACAGCGCCAAGGTTACCAGCTCAGGGGCATCAGATCTTTCCACAGTTGAGGAAGCTGTCGAACCCAAGCAACCTTGTCAGGGAAAGATCACGGTCACGCAAGCTGAAGTTGACTCCAAATGTTACGACCTCACGGTTTCTCCTCTCGCCGATGTTTCACACGCATTCGGTCAAGTATCTCTTTCCCCCGCTGAATCACAACCCGATATCTCTCGCACACTTACTCCCAAGGTAATGCCCTGACTGTTATCATCGTCCCGATATCTTACCCACCCCGACAGAAGGCAAACCTTGGGGAAGAGAAAGCAAGTTCACCGCTGAAACCTGTCGCGGGCTCGTCCTCACCAAAAAAGGCTGATTTCGCTAAGGAAGATGCCTTCTTCTCAACCCCCGAACGGAAACAGATTTACGCCGCTTTTACTTTTACTTCTCCATCACCATCGTCCAAACGCTTTGTTGCCCCCCACCTCGACCTTTTTGGGGACATCAGATTCGATCCTTAACCCCCGCGCTCATGAATCGTAGCTAATACCCCTGACGCTTACGGCCTCTCAATGATCGCAAGACTAATTCACCCTCTGATTTCCTTTCTCCCTTGGAACGGAACTACGTCGCATACTGTTGTGCTGCATAGTGTTCTCACTTATTCTACTCTTTCCCCCCTCATTGACCCAGCCTGGAGCACTCATTTATTTATTCTCATCTTGTGTCTGCACCCATCTCAGACTTTTTTTTAACTCTATTCTTGTCCTTTCATCTCACGCAACACGTATCCTTCTCGCATCGGCGGCATGTACCTTGAGAATTGCAATTGTCCGTGCTACGTTCGCCGTTCGTTAAAAGGCCGTGCGTATTGTTCACGATCTAGTGAAGGGTACTGTATGGAATTCTATCGACGGCCATGGTCCAAAATAGGAAGGTGAGTAGGTTCGTTCATCCCGGCTTGTCGAGCTTCGAAGACTTGCCAGCATGGAATTGCCACGTTTGTGCTTCCCTCGAGAAAATTTTGACACTTAGATCGCCTGTCTCGTTGTCGACTACAGATGCCGATTGCCATGGCCGTCAGTGAGCTCATCACCGTATTAACTCCAGAATTATAGCAGGGACCCCTTTCCTGTTAAAGCCGAGAAACGGACGTCTTGCTTTGTACGTGTACCGTGACTATATACTCATTTGCGTTTGACAGGAACAATGTCCATGCACGCAGATGGTTCTAACGTCAACAGGTGAATTTGACGCTCTAAGGATAACGATTTTGTTTATCCTCATGACAGGTGGACGAGTGCGCCATTGATGATACAGATTGGCCTTTCGTCGTGGCAGGCATGACACAGTGCCTCGATCGGATATGGCATCATCGCGCTGCTCATGCCCACCCTGGAGCGATCCTTCATGTCACATTCCCTGTGGCCGCGCGCCTTTTTTGATATCCTTGTGGCGCGTGTTCAATAGGGGGACAGTGGTGTGGCAAGTCATTAAATCACGGCCCATATCACGATGCGACCGTATTTCGATCCCCTGCGGCGGAGCAGTACCCTTTCTGGTGTGGTGTGGTGACCAGTATCGGCGGCGGCGGCATGAAAGTGATGTTGTGATCGATATGACCAAGTATGAGCGACATTGGTCAGTTCTGAATACGAGAGCTGGAGTGTGCAAAGAAATGAATGTACCACTGACGAGCTTAAACTTATTATCCTGCACCGAGCTTTTAGTGTCTACTCCAACGTACTTCTTCCTTTTCTGGCCTGTCTCCCTACCTGGTATCTGTCGGTTTTCCACACATCCACAAACTGTCAGTTGCTCCAGTTTCCCGTATACCGCATTCCATTGAAGTCTCAATGCCCGCAGCCCCATCCGCATTGCGATTGACGCTTAGATACGAGGTCGGCACCTTTTCGACCTCGAGGCCACCAGGACGAAATTCTTTACTGGGGCAATAATGATCATGCGAGCTTGAGGCGTTCAATTAGCTCGGGCCCCAATCGTCGTCGTCCAGCAGCCCTCCACGTTTCCCGGAAGCGATCTCAGTTGCGCGGCCACGCTGTCCTGGCCACCCTGACGTCCTGCGTTAATAATTATGAGGGCCACGCCTGTCACGTACACCACGCTGGCGTCCTTTTGATGAGATAAGAACTCGAGATGGGATGGGATGGGTTTGCTGGCGTCGGGCTGGACTGCAGCGCTAGATTACGCATCGCCGCGCGTCAGTCGTCAGAGTCTATTTGCTAATGGCCTCCTGCAAGTCCTCGTCGTTCCTATTACGTTTTTCTCTATCTTTCAACTAACTATTATAAGCGTCCTCGTGAGTTTCCTCCTCAGCGAGGCCCGTGAGGGTGCCCGGTCGACCTGTTGAACTTGAACCTATGATTCCTTGACGACAACTGCCATGCGACACGTTTTTGTGTACATTGGCGACTCCGAGTCGGAGGTCCCTCGATCAGGACTTCCACTTCTTTCCGCAGTTGTCCGGCCCCGACAGGTGCGGTTCATTTCGACCGCCGCGTTCATCATCGCACAGGTATATATGCCGGCAGGTGCCCTCAGTCTGGCGGTGGGCGGCCGTCTGCGCTCTTGATGCACTCTGATAGCTCGGGTGTGTCCCCTCTCTTTCGATCACGTGTGTAACGAAACACGGTCGTACTCGTACAGAACACCCTCATCCACACGACGGATTGTTCTCCCGCTCCCGCAGGATCACAGAACATTCACAGGGGAGGCTATGACTATGTAGCGGCGATTGTGGAGTTCTGCGGACTGTGACCGTCCGTGGAGCGCGCTGAAGAATAGCAATCGCTTCACCTTCGTGCTTCGAGCTCTCTGCCTTACTCCGCCTTCCTGAGCTCGATTGCGG